>Ga0075419_10000248_pt1 | contig 31652 bp, 30 predicted proteins | sample SoiMetdeltSBSDD3_FD_76900 | JGI IMG/M metagenome (GOLD analysis project Ga0075419, IMG submission 76900) | Bulk soil microbial communities from a Populus tree surrounding site in Tennessee, USA - Soil MetaG P. deltoides SBSDD3 | ecosystem: Environmental > Terrestrial > Soil > Tree plantation... | reverse complement strand
GGGCCTTGTGCTCGCATTCGCCGGGCTGGCAAGCGTGTTCACCACGACCGTGCTCACTCGTCACCTAGCGGCGGCGCCGATCAGCCTCGCCGTCGGAGTACTGCTGCTCGAGTACGCGGTGACCCTCCGGCGCACCCACAACACGACGGCGTGGACGGCGGTCGCGGAGTGGGCCGCCTTGTTCGTCCTCGTAGGGGTCAGCCTGTTCTGGGCGGCGACCGACTACGCGGGTGCGGTCGGCCGGACGCGGGCGTACCAGTTCGCGCGGGAGCTGCCGGCCTACCCCGAAACCATTCTCTACAGTAGACAGAGCCTCAGCCTGCGCATGCCCGGCGTACAGGAGATGCGTTGCCAGGCCGTCGACGCCGCCTACCGGTTCCGGTACGACGGCCTGAAGCTCGTCCTGCAGTCCGGCGGCCAGTACCTGCTGCTCCCCGAGCAGTGGACTCCAGCCGACGGCGCCGCCGTGCTGCTGCCTCGCGACAACTCGCTGCGGCTGGAGTTCACCCGGGCCGGCGCGCCGACCCCGAAAGCGTGCTGAGGGCTAGCAGGAGCCGAAGCCCGTTTCGAAGAGCCGCCGGACGTGCGTCTCGTACCCGGCAATGGTCTTCTGTACGGTCTTGCCGTCGTGCAGGAACAGGTATGCGCGATCGCCATTGCGGACGAGCAGACCGGGGAAGGTGTACGAGCCCGCCGGCGGGGTCAGGTCGACCTCGGTCGAGTACCGCTTGCGGACCTCGGAGACCGGGGTGCCCACCATGACGCCTTCCGGGGTGGCGAGTGGCGGATTGAACCACATCATCACCAGTACGCCGTCCGCGAAGACCGGGCTCGCCTGGGGGATGTCGGTGAACCGGGGGCCGCAACCCTGGTTGCTCACGTTGACGAAGCCCTGCGCGGTGAGGTCCGTGACCTTGTGGCCGAACCTGATATTCCGCAGGCCGTCGAAGTGGACCACCTGAGGCCCGTACGACGTGGCTGGCTTCGGCGCGTTCGCGGCCACCTGCTTCGGCTCCGCGCCGAGACTGGCGCAGCCGGCGAGCAGAGCGCCGGTCAGCAACGTCACGGCCAGCGCGGTGATGTGTTGGTTCCTTCTCATGTCGCCTCCTTCCCGGATTCCCGGACCCGAGCGTAGCTCACAGTTTTTGAACGCCTACGTTCGGTAACTCCACCGGGGACACGTTAGCGAGGCTCCTGTGACTAGCGTGGCTGGTGCGACACTCGCGAGAGCGGAGGATACGAGATTCGAACTCGTGAGGGGTTTCCCCCAACACGCTTTCCAAGCGTGCGCCCTAGGCCTCTAGGCGAATCCTCCGCGCGTCAGGATACCCAAGGCGTCGCAGACAGTACGACCGGGTACAGTTGGCGACGCCCCTCGTGCGGCGTACACCTCGTGAACCTCCCCAGGGCCGGAAGGCAGCAAGGATAAGCGGGCTCTGACGGGTGCACGGGGGGCCTAACTATGTCTCACCGGCGTGAGAGGCTGGAGCCCGCGTGAGGAGGTGAGGCGAAGGTGGCGCTGGCGCTGTACCGCAAGTACCGGCCGCGGACGTTCGCCGAGGTGATCGGCCAGGAGCACGTCACCGAGCCGCTCAGCCAGGCGCTGCGCAGCGGACGGCTGCACCATGCGTACCTGTTCTCCGGGCCGCGCGGCTGCGGCAAGACGTCCAGTGCCCGCATCCTGGCCCGCTCGCTCAACTGCGAGAAGGGTCCGACACCGGATCCGTGCGGCGAGTGCGAGTCGTGCCGGAGCCTGGCCCCCGACGGTCTGGGGTCGATCGACGTCATCGAGATCGACGCGGCTAGCCACGGCGGCGTGGACGACGCCCGCGACCTGCGGGAGCGCGCCTTCTTCGCACCGGTCGCGAGCCGGTACAAGGTGTACGTCATCGACGAGGCGCACATGGTCTCGACGCAGGGCTTCAACGCCCTACTCAAGCTCGTCGAGGAGCCGCCGGAGTACGTCAAGTACGTCTTCGCCACCACCGAGCCCGAGAAGGTCCTCGGCACGATCAAGTCGCGGACCCACCACTACCCCTTCCGGCTGATTCCCCCCGGGGTGCTCCGGCCGTACCTGGAGGAGCTGTGCGCCCGCGAGGAGGTGGCCGTCGAGCCGGCGGTCTTCCCGCTCGTGGTGCGCGCCGGGGGTGGCAGTGCCCGGGACTCGCTGTCCGTGCTCGATCAGCTGATCGCGGGAGCGGGGCCGGAGGGGGTCAGGTACTCCCGCGCGGTCGCCCTGCTCGGCGTGACCGACGTCGCGCTCATCGATGAGATGTGTGACGCGCTGGCCGCCGGTGACGGGGCGGCGGCGTACGCGACGATCGACCGGGTCGCGGAAGCGGGTCACGAGCCGCGCCGGTTCGCCTCCGACCTGCTCGAGCGGCTGCGCGACCTGATCGTGCTGCAGCAGGTGCCGGACGCGGTGAGCAAGGGACTGCTCGACGCGCCCACCGACCAGCTCGACCGGATGTCCACCCAGGCTGCCCGGTTCGGCCCGGCGTCGCTGTCCCGTATGGCCGACATTGTCCACAATGGACTCGTGGAGATGCGCGGTACCACCGCACCCCGGCTGTTGCTCGAGCTGGTGACCGCACGCATGTTGCTGCCCGGCGCCGACGACTCGGCCGGCGCCCTGCTACACCGCCTCGAGCGGATGGAACGCCGCCTCGGCGCCGCGCCGAGCGCCCCGGAGCCCGCCAGCACGGAGGATGTCAGCCACGAGCCCGCGCGTAGCGAGCCGGCTCCCGTGGTCGAGACCCGACCCGAACCACCGGCCGCACCGAGCGAGCCACCGACCCCTCCGCCCGTGTCGGGTGCGATCGACGCATCGGCCGTGAGACGGGTGTGGGACGAAGTGCTGTCGATCGTGGCGCGCAAGAGCAAGCGCATCGCCGCCCTCGCGCGCGACGCGACGGTCCGCGACGTCGAGGGCAACACCGTCGTACTGGTACTCCGCCACCAGGTGCACGCTGAGATGCTGGCCGCCACACCAGATCTGCTGGTGGAGGCGATGTACGAAGTGTTCGGCGGTAGCTGGCAGATCCGCTGCACGTTCGGCGGCGACCAGCGGGGGAGCACGCCCGCACTCGTACCGCCCCAGGGCCGGACCCCGGACCCGGTACCGCCGGCGGAGACCGACACCGAGTGGCCTACTCCGGCGCGGCCAGGTGAACCCGAGCCCGAGGCCATTGCGCCGCCCAAGAAGAAGGCCCCCGCCGCTCGGAAGAGTAAGGCCGCGGGTCGGGCCGGCACGCGTACCCAGGCAGCACCCGAGCCCGCCCCCGACGGACCTGGACAGGATCTCTATGAAGGCTTCGACCCCGGCGACGAGCCGGTGGACGAGGACGGGACAGCCTCGGCCAGGCAGACGAGTGAGCAGCAGGCACTGACCCTGCTGCAGGAGGCGTTCGACGCCGAGAAGATCGGTGAGGTGGACCACCGGTAGGCTCAGGCGCGAGACATCCGTCGACGAGGGAGTACGCGGTGGCTGGCCAGCCGAACCTGGCGAACATCATGAAGCTGCAGCAGCAGCTCCTTGCTGCGCAGGCCGAGCTTGCCGAGACGGAGGTGACCGGAACGGCGGGCGGTGGTCTGGTGACCGCGACCGTGACCGGCAGCGGGGAGATCCGGGCGATAAAGATCGACCAGAAGGCGGTCGACCCGGACGACGTGGAGACGCTCGAGGATCTGGTGCTCGCCGCGATCCACAACGCCGTCGAGGAAGCCCGCAAACTGGCCGAGGAGAAGATGGGCCCGCTCACCGCCGGCCTGTCCGGCCTCGGTTTGCCCGGCATGTAGCAGAACGCAAATGTACGAAGGCGCGATCCAGGATCTGATCGACGAGCTGGGCCGGCTGCCCGGCGTCGGTCCGAAGAGCGCGCAGCGCATCGCGTTCCACGTCCTGTCGGCGGACCCGGCGGACGTCAAGCGGCTCGCCGCCGCGCTGCAGCGGGTCAAGGAACAGGTCCGGTTCTGTACCACGTGCTACAACGTGGCGGAGTCCGAGCAATGCCGGATCTGTCGCGATCCGCGGCGGGGCGAGGACGTGCTGTGCGTCGTCGAGGAGCCCAAGGACGTCGTCGCGATCGAGAAGACCGGCGAGTTCCGCGGTCGGTACCACGTCCTCGGCGGCGCGATCAACCCGCTGGAAGGCGTCGGTCCGGACAACCTGCGCATCCGTGAACTGTTGACCCGGTTGAGCAGCGGAACGATCAAGGAGCTGATCCTCGCCACCGACCCGAACACCGAGGGCGAGGCGACCGCGACGTACCTTGCGCTGATGGTCAAGCCCATGGGGATCACCGTCACGCGACTGGCGAGCGGGTTGCCAGTCGGCGGCGACCTCGAATACGCCGATGAGATTACGCTCGGCCGGGCATTTGAGGGACGACGCGCCATCTGACGCGGAAATGTTGCGGCGCCCGCGTGGCGTAACAAGTTCGCATCAGACTCGGTGTGAAAGGTACCAATCAGCGCCAATGGCGTACGGCACGCTTTCGCCCGTGTCCTGGTGCCGACTATGGTCGCCGCAACGGTGACCGACGTCACCGACACGTCCGTACCCACAGGACAGAGGTGAACCCCAAATGCGTGCACCAAGGCTCAAGGCCGTGATCGCGGCTGCCGCGGTCGCCGTCCTCGGTCTCGCCGGATGCGCAAAGAGTGAGCGTGATTCGGGTGCCACCGCGGACCGGACGCTGGTCTTCGGCGTGGCTGGCGACGCGAAGGTCCTCGACCCGGCCCTCGCCAGTGACGGTGAGTCCCTGCGCGTCGCGCGGCAGATCTACCAGACGCTGGTCCAGCCCGAAGAGGGCGGCGCGAAGATCGTGGCGGGCCTGGCGGAGAGCTTCACGCCCGACTCGACCGGTCTGGTGTGGACCTTCAAGCTCAAGCAAGGCGTGAAGTTCCACGACGGAACCGACTTCAACGGCGACGCGGTATGCAAGAACTTCGATCGCTGGTTCAATTTCGCGGGTCTCATGCAAAGCCCCGACGTCTCCGCGTACTGGCAGGACATCTTCGGCGGGTTCGCCAAGAACGAGGACGCCTCGTTGCCGCCGAGCCTGTTCAAGTCCTGCACTGTCAAGGACGCGTCCACAGTGGACGTCGCGATCACCCGGGTGACGAGCAAGTTCCCGGCCGCGCTCGCGCTGCCGTCGTTCTCCATCTCCAGCCCGACCGCGCTGACCCAGTTCAACGCGGACAAGATCGGCGGTACCGCCGACAACATCACGTACCCCGAGTACGCGATGGGGCACCCGACCGGCACCGGCCCGTACAAGTTCGTCAAGTGGGACACCGCCAACAAGACGATCCAGCTCGAGCGGTACGACGGCTTCGTCGGTGGACCGAAGGCCAAGATCAAGACTCTGATCTTCAAGACGATCTCCGACCTCAACGCCCGCAAGCAGGCGCTGCAGAGCAACGAGATCCAGGGGTACGACCTGGTCGCGCCCGCTGACGTTCCGCTCCTCAAGGGCCAGGGCTACAACGTGCTGACCCGACCGGCGTTCAACGTCCTCTACCTGGCGATCAACCAGAGCGGCAACCCGGCGCTGGCCGACGTCCGGGTCCGGCAGGCGATCGCGTACGCGATCAACCGGGACGCGATCGTCAAGTCGAAGTACCCCGAGGGCTCGACCGTTGCGATCAACTTCCACCCGCCGTCCCTCGAGGGGTACAACGACGCGGTCACCAAGTACCCGTACGACAAGGAGAAGGCCAAGTCGCTGCTCGCCGCGGCCGGTGCCACGAACCTGACACTGCGGTTCCACTACCCGACCGAGGTGACGCGCCCGTACATGCCGGCGCCGCAGGAGATCCACGAGCTCATCAAGGCTGACCTGGAAGCCGTAGGCATCAAGATCCAGGCCATCCCGCTCAAGTGGAACCCCGACTACCTCAACGCGGTCACCAGCGGCAAGGCGCACGACCTGCACCTGCTGGGCTGGACCGGTGACTACGGCGACGCCTACAACTTCATCGGTACCTTCTTCGACCGGCAGAAGGACGAGTGGGGTTACAACAACCCCGACCTGTTCGCGCAGTTCAAGGCCGCCGACTCGGAGCCGGACATGGCCAAGCGCGCCGAGCTGTACAAGGCTCTCAACGCGAAGCTGCTCGAGTTCCTGCCGGGTGTGCCGATCGCGCACGGTCCGCCGTCGCTCGTCCTGGCGAAGAACGTGACCGGCGTGAAGGCAAGCCCGCTCACCGACGAGCGGTACTACACGGCCGAATACACGTCCTGACCTGTTGGTAGGTGGTGGCCGGAGCGGTACGCTCCGGCCACCACTCCCGTCTTTGCAGGTGCTTACCCCAAGGACAGTCGAATGTTCCGCTTCATCGTCAGACGGCTGTTACAGATCATCCCCACGCTGTTCGGCCTGTCGGTTTTGTTGTTCATCTGGCTGCACCGGTTACCCGGCGGCCCGGAGACCGCGATCCTGGGCGAACGCGGCACTCCGGAACTGCGGGCCGCGATCCGCCGCAGCATGGGCCTGGACCAGCCACTGTGGATCCAGTACGGGCGCTTCATGAAGCGGCTGCTCACTGGTGACCTCGGCAATTCCATCAATACGAAGCGTCCGGTCACCACGGAGTTCCTGGAGCGGTTCCCAGGCACGATCGAGCTGACCTCGGTCGCGCTGCTGATCGCGATTGGCATCGGTATCCCGCTGGGCTACCTGGCCGCGCGGCGCCGGGGGAGCTTTCTCGACAGTGCCACGGTGGGCGGCGCGCTGCTCGGCATCTGCGTACCGATCTTCTTCCTGGCCTACCTGCTCAAGCAGCTGTTCGCGGTCGAGCTCGGCTGGTTTCCCACGACTGGCCGGCAGGACGTGACCCTCGACGCGACCCGGGTCACCGGTTTCTTCGTACTCGATGGTCTGATAACCCGTGAGTGGGACGCGGCCGCGGACGCGTTGTGGCACCTGATCCTGCCGGGCCTGGCGCTGGCCAGCATCCCGCTCGCGGCGATCGTCCGGATGACGCGGGCGAGCGTGCTGGAGGTGCTCGGCGAGGACTACGTCCGCACCGCCGAGGCGAAGGGCCTGACCGAGGCCGTCGTCCGCCGGCGGCACATCCTGCGCAACGCGATGCTGCCCGTCGCCACCACGATCGGTCTGCTGACCGGCGGTCTGCTGTCCGGCGCGGTACTCACCGAAACCGTGTTCGCGTTCACCGGCATCGGTCAGTTCATCGCCGAAGCGATCGACCGGCGGGACTATCCGGTCTTACAGGGCTTCATCCTCATCATCGCGGTCATCTATGTACTGGTGAATCTCGCAGTCGATGTGTCGTATACCGTGATCGACCCGAGAGTGAGGGTCCGATGAGCGGAGCGGCGCGCTGCGGCGTCTGGACTGAGGCGACACTCCGGCCTTCGGGCCGTTGTGTGGCGCCGAGGGAAGACGGCGCATGGGGCGCGCAGCGAAGCGGAGGCCAGCGATGAGCATCCTTACTCCGGGCAAGAAGATCGAGAAGCTGGATCGCCTGGCCGAGCTGGCCGCGGCCCACAGCGACGAGGGCGGCGAAAGCCTGTGGCGCGAGGCGTTCAAGCGGGTCCGGCGGAACCCGACCGCGATCGCGGGCGCGGTCGTCCTCGCGCTCTTCGTGCTCGTAGCTCTGATCGGCCCGTTCTTCGTGCCGTACTCGCCCACGGACACGAGCGCCAACGGCGTCGTGGTCTTCTCCGGGCGCGGCATCATCCCGGGTCCGTCCGCCGACCACTGGCTCGGCTACGACCAGCAGGGTCGAGACGAGTTCAGCCGGATCGTGGTCGGCGCGCGGCAGACGCTGCTCGTCGGCGTGGTGGCCACGCTGCTCGGGCTGGTTGTCGGCTCGCTGATCGGCGCGACCGCCGGGGCTGCGTACGGCCTGGCCGGACGCTGGGGCCGCCGCCTGGACAACGTGCTGATGCGCTTCGTCGACATGCTGCTGGCCATGCCCAGCCTGCTGCTGGCGGTTAGCATCGCGGCTCTGCTCGGTGCCAGCCTGACCACCGTGATGATCGCGGTCGGGGTGATCTCCGTACCCATCTTCGCCCGGCTGCTGCGCGGTTCGATGATCGCGCAGGCGAGCAACGACTACGTACTCGCCGCGACCGCACTGGGGATCCGGCGCACCCGGATCGCGTTGTCCCACGTGTTGCCGAATTCGCTCGGTCCGGTGATGGTACAGGCCACGCTGACACTGGCCACCGCCATCATCGAGGCCGCCGCCCTGTCGTTCCTTGGGCTGGGCAACCCGAACTCGGAGACACCCGAGTGGGGCGTGATGCTGGCCCAGGCGCAGACCTACCTCGACGCCAACATCGGTCTGGCCATCTATCCGGCGTTGGGCATCATCATCACCGCCCTGGGCTTCACCTTGCTCGGTGAGGCGATGCGCGAGGCGCTCGACCCGAAGCTGAGGACCTAGACCATGGCGCTGCTGGAGGTGTCCGACCTGTCTGTCCTGTTTGGACGGCGGGGTCAGCGCGAGGTGCGCGCGGTGGACGGTGTTTCGTTCACTGTGGACGCTGGCGAGGTCATCGGGCTCGTCGGCGAGTCCGGCTGCGGCAAGAGCGTCACGTCGCTGGCCATCATGGGACTGTTACGCGGACCCGGGGTGAAGATCGGTGGCGGGGCCAACTTCGACGGTACCGAGCTGTTGCGGATGGACGAGCGCGCGATGCGGGACATCCGCGGTCGCGACATCGCGATGGTCTTCCAGGACCCGCTGTCGTCGCTGAACCCGGTCGTACCGATCGGCGTACAGGTCGTCGAGGTGCTGGCTCGGCACCGTGGGATGGGCGGTGACGAGGCCAGGAAGGAAGCGGCATCGCTGCTCGACCGCGTCGGCATTCCGGACCCGAACCGGCGGCTGAAGGAGTACCCGCACCAGCTCTCCGGCGGCATGCGCCAGCGAGCGCTCATCGCGATGGCGGTGGCTTGCCAGCCCCGGCTACTCATCGCGGACGAGCCGACCACCGCGCTCGACGTGACGATCCAAGCGCAGATCCTGGAGTTGTTGAAGGACCTGGTACGCGAGTCCGGTACCGCCCTCATCATGATCACACACGACCTGGGTGTGGTGGCCGGGATGTGCGAGACCATCAACGTGCTTTACGCCGGCAAGGTAGTGGAGACCGCCCTGCGCAAGGAGTTGTTCGCCCGGCCCCGGCACCCGTACACGGTTGGACTGCTCGCCTCGATCCCGCGGCTGGACGCGGTCCGGGGCGAGAAGCTGACGCCGATCCGGGGCTCGGTGCGGGACCTGCTGCCCTGGGCCGAGGGCTGCGCGTTCGCGCCCCGTTGCGACCGGCGGGTCGAGGCATGCCTGGCGGGTACGCCGGGGTTCACCGGCGGCGGTCACGAGTACCGCTGCTTGAACCCGGTACCGCTGGGCGCCGTGCCGGTGCAGGAGACGCTCGAGGAGGTGGTCTGATCGTGGGCGAGAACCTCGTCGAGGTACGCGACCTGAAGGTGCACTTCCCGATCACCCGAGGCGTGATATTCGACCGCGTGATCGGCCACGTCAGGGCCGTCGACGGTGTGGACCTGGCGGTACCGCGGGGTAAGACGTACGGCCTCGTCGGCGAGTCGGGTTGTGGCAAGACCACACTGGGTCGGGCGCTGCTGCGGCTCGCTCCGATCACGTCGGGCAGCGTGCTGTTCGACGGCGCGGACCTGGCGACGATGGGACCCGAACTGCTGCGCGCTACCCGCCGGCGCATGCAAATGATCTTCCAGGACCCACTGTCCAGTTTGGACCCGCGGCAGAACGTGGAGTCGATTCTCGTCGAAGGGCTCGCCGCGCACGGCATCGGCGCGTCCCGCGCGGAGCGCCGCAAGGTCGTCCTGAAGACGCTCGACGCCGTCGGCCTGCCGCAGTGGGCGCTGTCCCGCTACCCGCACGAGTTCTCCGGCGGGCAGCGTCAGCGCATCGGGATCGCCCGCGCGCTGGTGCTGGGTCCCGAGCTCATCGTCGCCGACGAGCCAGTGTCCGCATTGGACGTTTCGATCCAGGCGCAGGTGCTCAACCTGCTCGACGAGCTGCAGGACGAGCTCGGGCTGACGTACCTGGTCATCGCGCACGACCTGGCGGTCGTCCGGCACATCTCCGACATCGTCGGCGTGATGTATCTCGGTGCGCTGGTGGAGGAGGCGCCCAGCGACGACCTGTACCGCACGCCGCTGCACCCGTACACTCGCGCGCTCATGTCGGCCGTGCCGGTGCCCGACCCCGAGGTCGAGGATCGCCGGGAACGGATCCTGCTCGCCGGTGACCTGCCGTCGCCGGCCAACCCGCCGGCCGGCTGCCGGTTCCACACCCGGTGCCCGTGGGCGCAGCCGACCCGGTGCGCGGACGAGCGGCCGCAGCTTCGCTCGCTCGACGGCGACGTCCACCGGGTGGCCTGCCACTGGGCCGAGGACATCGCCGCCGGTCGGTTGCGGCCGCACGAGGTACGGGTCGAACTGGTACGCCAGCCCTCCGAGTCCCCGATCGAAGTCGCCGTCCCGACCGAGCCCGCCCCGTACCTGTAGGCGTCAGCCTTCGGGGCGGTTGAGGAGACCGACGGCGACCGCGTGGACCGCGTCGAGGTCGCGCGGGTCGGCCAGCGGGGCGCGGCCACCCGTCACGGCGTACCACTCGGCGGCGTCCTTGTACTGCACCCGCAGCACGACATCGTTCCCGGCCAGCTCGGTCCGTAGGGTCAGCTGGCCGGTGACCACGCCGACCTCGTCGGTCATCACCCCGCCGGGGCCGGCGGTGATGTCTGCGGTGCGGAACTGCTCTGACATGTTCCCAACATCTCGCTCAGGGCGGACTTCTCCGCCGCGGTGACGGTCAGCCGCCAGTAATGTTTTACCGCGATCCAGCTCGAGGCGTATTCGCACCAGTACTCGCGGTTCTTAGGCCGCCATTGTGCCGGATCCTGGTCTCCTTTTGCCCGGTTCGACGTCGCCGAAACCGCAATCAGCTCGGGCCGGGTCAGATCGTTGGCGAAGTCACCTCGTCTGGTGTCGTCCCAGCCGGACGCGCCGGAGCGCCACGCGTTGGCCAGCGGCACCATGTGGTCGATGTCGACCCGCGCCGGATCGTTGAGCACCAAGCCGTCGTAGACGCTGTACCACGTGCCGCCGACGACATTGCAACTGTTCTCGACTCGTACCTCCTGTGCGTCGCGTCGCAGTACCGCGTCGCGGACGTTGCAGGAACCGGTACCCTCCGGGCGCCAGTGCGGGAACCGGTCGCGGCTATAGCCGCTCATAGACCCGGAGGTCGTAACAATCAGGTCGTTGAGCTGCTGGCGGGCCGCGGTCGGCGACGATGTGGCCGGTGGGCCGATGCACGCGGTAAGCGCGAGCGCCGCCGCGGTCAGCCATACGATCCTTTGTGGAGTACGGGTGAAGGGCACGCGCCCAGCCTGAAGTGTCAGGTGCCGATCCGCAAGGATGGACACATGCCGAGCCCGCTCCGCATGCGATCAGCCGCCGGCCGCGGTACGTTGCTCGCCGCCATCGTCGCGTCCGGCATGGCGTTCCTGGACACCACCGTGGTCAACGTGGCGCTCCCGCACATCGGCGCCGACTTCGACGCCCCGCTCGCTGGTCTACAGTGGACGATCAATGGGTACACCTTGACGCTGGCCGCCTTCGTCCTGCTCGGTGGCGCCCTCGGGGACCGGTTCGGGCGGCGCCGGGTGTTCCTGCTCGGCGTCGCGTGGTTCACCGTCGCGTCGGTGCTGTGCGGGCTGGCCCGCGGGATCGAATGGCTGATCGCGGCCCGTGCGGTACAGGGCGTCGGTGCCGCGCTACTCGTACCGGGTTCGCTGGCGCTGATCCAGGCGTCGTTCCGGCACGAGGACCGGGGGCGGGCGATCGGTGCCTGGTCCGGGTTGTCCGGAGTGTCTACTGTGCTCGGTCCGTTCCTCGGCGGCTGGCTCATCGACGCCCTGTCCTGGCGGTGGATCTTCTTCCTGAACGTCCCGCTCGCCGCGGCGGTGTTGGTCGCGAGCCTTCGTTGGGTGCCGGAGAGCAGCTCGCCAACCGGTACGCGATTCGACATCGCCGGTGCCGTGCTAGCCGCGTTGGGGCTGGGCGGGATCACCTACGCGCTGGTGGAGGCGCACAGCGGAGGCCCGGTACTCCTTGCGGCGGCCGGCGGCCTGGTCGCTCTCGTCGCGCTCGTGCTCGTCGAGCGCCGGCTCGGCTCGGCTGCGATGGTCCCACCCGCGCTGTTCTCGTCCGGCCGGTTCACGGTCCTCAACCTGTACACCCTGGCCGTCTACGCCGCCCTCAGTGGCATGGGCTTCTTCCTGGTGGTGTACCTGCAAACGGTGGCCGGGTTCTCTGCCATCGCCGCCGGTGCCGCCATCCTGCCGTCGAGCCTGCTGCTCCTGGTCGGCTCGGCCTCGGCCGGTGCGCTCGCCACCCGCATCGGACCAAGGCTGCCGCTGACGGTTGGGCCGGCTGTCGCCGCGGCAGGCCTGCTGCTACTGCGTCAGGTCGGGCCGGACGCGAACTTCTGGCGCGACGTACTGCCCGGCACTGTCCTCTTCGGACTCGGACTCACCATGCTCGTGGCCCCGCTGACCGCCTCGGTGCTCGCGGCCGTCGCGGACAGGTTCGCCGGCGTGGCGAGCGGCGTCAACAATGCCGCGGCCCGCGCGGCCGGGCTGCTCGCGGTCGCGTCGCTGCCGTTGCTGGTCGGCCTGTCCGGCGCGGAGTACGCCGACCCGGCCGCGCTGACACCCGCGTACCGCGCCGCTCTGCTGTGGTGTACCGGCCTGCTGCTGACCGGCTCAGTCATCGCGTTTGTGGGCGCCGGCTCCGGCGCCGACTCCACCCGCTCCACCCGGGTTGATCATGAAGTTAGTGATACGACACGCCGTCGACATCCCAACTAACTTCATGATCAACCGGGGTGGAGCGGGGGCAGGGGGGTGTTAGCGGTTGAGGGCTGAGGCTACGGCGCGCAGGGAGGCGGTCACGATGTTCGCGTCGATGCCGACGCCCCAGCGGACCTGACCGTCCACATCGCACTCGACGTAAGCGGCCGCTTGCGCGTCACCGCCGGCGGACATCGCGTGCTCGGCGTAGTCCAGCACCCGTACCGTAACGTCCACATCGGACAGTGCGTGGACGAAGGCGTCGATGGGACCGTTCCCGACCCCGGTCAGGTGGTGTTCTTCGCCGGCCACGGTCACGTCGGCAACGAGCTCGACCTTGCCCTCCACTGTGGACGTACGGTAGCCGAGCAGCCCGACCCGCCGTTCGGTCAGGTACTCCGTCGCGAAGATGTCCCACATCTGCTGCGGGTTGACCTCGCCGCCGGCGTCGTCGACGACCCGCTGGATGACCCCGGAGAACTCGATCTGGAAGCGGCGCGGGAGGTCGAGGTGGTGCTCGGTCTTCATGATGTACGCGACGCCACCCTTGCCGGACTGCGAGTTGACCCGGATGACCGCCTCGTACGTCCGCCCGACGTCCCGCGGGTCGATGGGCAGGTACGGCACGGCCCAGGTCGCCGAGTCGACGTCGATCCCCGCCGATGAAGCGTCCCGGTGCAGCGCGTCGAAGCCCTTGTTGATGGCGTCCTGGTGCGAGCCGGAGAACGCCGTGTACACCAGGTCGCCGGCGTACGGGTGCCGTTCGTGTACGGGCAGCTGGTTGCAGTACTCCACCGTGCGGCGGATCTCGTCGATGTCCGCGAAGTCGATCTGCGGGTCGACGCCCTGGGAGAACAGGTTCAGGCCGAGCGTGACCAGGTCGACGTTGCCGGTACGCTCCCCGTTGCCGAACAGGCAGCCCTCGACGCGGTCGGCGCCGGCCAGCAGTCCCAGCTCGGTGGCTGCCACGGCGGTACCGCGGTCGTTGTGCGGGTGCAGCGACAGCACGACCGACTGCCGGCGCGGCAGGTGCCGGTGCATCCACTCGATCGAGTCGGCGTACACGTTGGGGCTCGCCATCTCGACGGTCGCCGGCAGGTTGACGATCAGCGGCCGGTCCGGGGTCGGGTCGATGACGTCGATGACGCGCGAGCAGACCTCGAGCGCGTAGTCCAGCTCGGTACCGGTGTACGACTCTGGCGAGTACTCGTAGAAGATGTCCGTGTCCGGGGTGATGATCTCGGCGTACTTCATCGCCAGCCGCGCCCCTGAGGTCGCGATATCGGTGATCCCGTCGCGGTCCAGGCCGAAGACGACCCGGCGCTGCAGCGTGGACGTCGAGTTGTAGAAGTGGACGATCGCACGGTCGGCGCCGCGCAGCGAGTCGAACGTGCGCTCGATGAGGTGCTCGCGGCACTGGGTCAGCACCTGGATGGTCACGTCGTCCGGGATCAGGTCCTGCTCGATGAGCTGGCGGACGAAATCGAAGTCCGTCTGGCTCGCCGACGGGAAGCCGACCTCGATTTCCTTGTATCCCATACGTACGAGCAGGTTGAACATGCGGCGCTTGCGTTCGGGCGACATCGGGTCGATGAGTGCCTGGTTGCCGTCGCGCAGGTCCACGGCACACCAGCGTGGCGTCTTCTCGATCCGCCGGGCGGGCCAGGCGCGATCGGGCAGGTCGATCTGGAACTGCTCGTGGTAGGGGGCGTATCGATGGAATGGCATCCGGCTGGCTTGCTGGCGCGCGATCGGATCAACAGCGCCGACAGCGGTCTGCGACATGGTGGCAGTCTCCTCGAACTATGTGGCGGGAAACGGGCTGGCGAATGAACAGACCGGTCGCGCGTCAACTCCGCGACGAGGTGCCGGCCATGCTGGCCTCGCCGCGGCAGCCAAGAAGGAGGAGCGCCTGCCACATAACGGTCACGACCCTACGCGATCAATATCGAGAAGCAAAGTATCTCCCGCCACTCGAGAACCGCTCGAGAACCGATCTCACCCCGACGGGCTGACCGACGGAGTCGGCGGTGGCGGCGGAGCGGTGGTCGACAGCGCGGCGCCGGGCACCACCGGACCCGGCAGCGGAACGGTCGGCGGTGCGGGCGCCGGCGCGCTGGCCAAGGTCAGCCGGCCGAACCCGGCGACCAGCGCGGTAAGCGTGCCGTCCGGGTCGAAGCAGTAGATGCCGGCGTCGATCGGTGCCACCAGCGAGGCGGCTGTCAGCTCGAGCGAGAAGCAGGCGCCGCGGGCCCCGCCCAGCTGCGCGGCGGGCGCTACCGACAACGCGGCCCGGCGGTCGATCAGCACGTCCAGCCAGTCGGTGAACGGGTGCTGCACCCGGGGATCCACTTTGGACGGTACGGTGTGCTCGCGGTCGCCGACCCGTACGCACTGGTTGCCCGGCCAGCCGCGGGACGGCAGGGCGCACTGGTACACCTTGCCGTCGGGCCCGGCCGACATCGTGATGTCGACGGCACCGCCGTGCGCACCACCGGGCACATCGACACGCCACGAGTTGTCGCCGGCGAGCGTCACCGCTACCGTCCGGTCGGCCCGGCCCGGCGTGGTCAGCGTGTAGAACGCGATCATCCGGCGGTCCTTGGCGGCCGCGGCCAACCCCGCCAACCTGGCCCGCGCTTCGGTCGGCGCGGTGGGCACGGCGGAGCTACTCTCGACTGGTCCTGGAAGCGTACCGTCCGCACCGCCGCACCCGGTCAGCACCAAAGCCACGAGAGCCATCGAGGCGAGACCGACTCCACGCCGCACAACGGCCATTCTCCGGTCGTACCAAATAGTGGATCTTGTTTTTGCGGCTCGACACGCCGGGCGCCTTCTCACGTGCGGTGGGCGACGGTACGCTGAGGCCGGCATAACGCAGCGCCGCCGGCCGATGACCGGCGGCGTCTGCACGTGCATGGGCGACCAGTGGGAAGGAGTCGCTGCGGTGGCGCTCGTGGTGCAGAAATACGGCGGCTCGTCCGTCGCCGATGCCGAGCGGATCAAGCGAGTCGCCGAACGCATCGTCGCCGCCCGTCGGGGAGGCCACGACGTGGTCGTCGTGGTCTCGGCCATGGGCGACACCACCGACGAGCTGCTGGATCTGGCGCACCAGGTCAGCCCGCTGCCGCCAGGCCGCGAGCTGGACATGCTGCTCACGGCGGGCGAGCGCATCTCGATGGCGCTGCTCGCGATGGCGATCCACAATCTCGGGTACGAAGCCAGGTCGTACACCGGTTCGCAAGCCGGCGTGATCACGACCTCGGTGCACGGGCGGGCCCGGATCATCGATGTGACGCCGGGTCGCCTGAAGAGCGCAATCGACGAGGGTGCGATCGCGATCGTGGCCGGCTTCCAGGGCGTCGCGCAGGACACCAAGGACATCACCACGCTGGGCCGTGGAGGCTCCGATACGACCGCCGTCGCGCTGGCCGCCGCGCTGCACGCGGATGTCTGCGAGATCTACACGGATGTTGACGGGATCTTTACCGCTGATCCGCGTATCGTGCCTAATGCCCGGCACATCAAGACGATCACGTACGAGGAGACGCTGGAGCTGGCAGCCTGTGGGGCAAAGGTGCTCATGCTGCGCTGCGTGGAGTACGCGCGACGGTATGGTCTGCCGATTCACGTGCGCTCGTCGTACTCGAATCTGCCCGGCACGATGGTCACCGGATCGACGGAGGACTTTCCCGTGGAACAGGCACTGATCACCGGGGTCGCGCATGACCGCGGTGAGGCGAAGATCACAATCGTCGGCGTACCGGACGAGCCGGGCGAGGCGGCGCGCATCTTCGAGGCCGTGGCCGGTGCCGAGATCAACATTGACATGATCGTGCAGAACGTGTCGACCGGCGCGGTGGAGCCGGCGTCGGGCGGCCGCACGGACATCTCGTTCACCCTGCCGAAGTCGGACGGGCCGACGGCCATGGCCGCGCTCAGCAAGATCCAGCAGGACACCGGGTTCACCGGCCTGCTGTACGACGACCACATCGGCAAGGTCTCCCTGATCGGCGCCGGTATGCGCTCGCACCCCGGGGTCGCGGCCAAGTTCTTCGCGGCGCTGGCCGAGGCTGGGGTCAACATCGAGATGATCTCGACGTCGGAGATTCGGGTGTCGATCGTCTGCCGGGACACGGACCTGGACGCCGCGGTGCGCGCGGTGCATGCCGCGTTCGACCTCGGTGGCGACGACGAAGCTGTGGTCTACGCAGGGACCGGGAGGTAGCGAAGCCATGAGCGGAGCGGAGCGCACGGGGCGGGGGCCGGCAATGAGCGATCTGCCCACCTTGGCCGTGGTCGGTGCGACCGGCGCGGTCGGTACGGTCATGTGTGACCTGCTGTCCTCCCGCAAGAACGTCTGGGGCGAGATCCGCCTCATCGCCTCGCCTCGCTCCGCCGGCCGCACGATCGTCGTACGCGGGGAGGAGTTGACCGTCCAGGCGCTGGCGCCGGAGGTCTTCGACGGGGTACAGGTCGCGATGTTCGACGTGCCCGACGAGGTGTCCGCCGAGTGGGCGCCGATCGCCGCTTCGCGCGGTGCGGTCGCGGTGGACAACTCCGGCGCGTTCCGGATGGACCGCGACGTGCCGCTCGTCGTACCGGAGATCAATCCGGAGCAGGTACGCAACCGGCCCAAGGGGATCATCGCCAACGCGAACTGCACGACGCTCGCGATGATCGTCGCGGTTGCGCCGCTGCACCGTGAGTACGGCCTGCGCGAGCTGGTCATCGCCTCGTACCAGGCGGTGTCCGGGGCGGGGCAGATCGGCGTGGACACGCTGTACGACCAGCTGGCCAAGGTCGCCGGCGATCGGACGCTGGGCGCGCGCTCGGGCAACGTACGGCAGGCGATCGGCGACGAGGTCGGCCCGTTCCCGGCGCCACTGGCGCTGAACGTGGTCCCGTGGGCCGGTTCGCTCAAGGACGCCGGGTGGTCGTCCGAAGAGGTCAAGATTCGCAACGAGTCCCGCAAGATCCTTGGCCTGCCGGACCTCAAGGTGTCGGCCACCTGCGTCCGGGTGCCGGTGGTGACCGGGCACTCGGTGGCGATACACGCGGTATTCGGTTCCGAGGTCGACGCCGACGATGCCCGCGACGTGCTACGCCACGCGCCCGGAGTGATCGTCGTCGACGATCCGGCGTCCGGCGAGTTCCCCATGCCGGTCGACGCGGTCGGCACCGATCCCTCGTGGGTCGGCCGTATCCGCCGGTCGCTCGACGATCCGCGGGCGCTCGACTTCTTCGTCACCGGCGACAACCTGCGTAAAGGCGCCGCCCTGAACACCGCCCAGATCGCCGAACTGCTGGCAGCGTCCTTCACCCGCTGACCCGCCGTGGGCCTGCCCCGTGGGCCTGCCCCCGTCGATCATGAACTTAGTTGCGCCTCGACGGCGTGTCGTCGCACTAACTTCATGATCGACGTGGTAGAAGCGGTGGGGTAGCGCGGTCGAACGTGTGTTCGATACAGTGCGTCGATGGATACCGCTGAGCGTTGGTGGAACGGACTGTGGGGGACCTCCGCGAAGCAGGAAGTGTTCCTGCACGTGGAGACGGGCCACTGGGTCGTCGAGCACCGGCGGCGCGGCCAGTCCCGGTTCTGGTTGTGCGACTCCGATCTGCAGGCCCGCGCGATCGTCGAGGGCTTGCTGGCGGCGGGTGCCGGTGACTGGCGCCGGCTGGCCGACACGGGCGGGTCGCAGGCGTCCTGATCGGAGCCCTGCGCTCCTCGGTCCAGGCGCCGCGGCGCTCATGGCGTGAGGCGGCCGCCGTTGCCGCGGTACCGCTGGCCGAGCGTCATCCACGGCCGGATGTTGAGGTCCTGGGTGGGCTCGGCCGCCCACCTCGGCCGCTTGCCGCCAGCCCGGGTGGTCGGCCATGGTACGCGGTCGCCGTCGGGAAGCCGTTCGCCCAACAGCCGCGGCCGGTCGGGGACGGGTGGCGGGCAGGGGCGCCGCCGCCCACAGTCGCAACGCAGGCTGAAGGGCCACCACCAACGCCGAACCGGCCCGTGGAGCCGTACCATTTCCACCTCCTTGGATCACCGTCAGCCCTAGCGTCGCTGTTATCTCCTGTGATATCAAGAAGTCCGCAGTAGGCACACGTTCTGCCCACAGCGCCACCGCCCCCCACCGGAGATCTGCATGGACCGTTTCGGCCCGGCACTGCGCCGGTCGCGCCGCCAGCAGGGCTTGTCCCTTCGGGAGCTGGGGCGCCTCACCAACTACCACTACAGCTATCTCGCACAGGTCGAGCGCGGAGAGCGCAGCCCCACCAAGGAGCTGGCAACCGCGTGCGACCGGGCACTCAACGCAGGAGACGCCCTTCTGGAGGCGTACGGCATCGGCGAGGAGGCCGACCACATGCAGCGACGCACCGTCCTACAGTCCATGACCACTCTCGCCCTGGTCGTCCCCGTCGCGCATGTCTCATTGGAGGCGTTGCGGCAGGGGTTCACCCGGGTCATCGACGCGGACCACGATGACTGGCAGCGCATCGCCGCCGACTACGGCGAGGCGTTCTACTCCACGGCACCCACCGAGCTGGTCGAACAGCTGGGTGGGGATCTCGCCGTCCTACATCACCGGCTGGTCGCCGCCAAGGACCGGCTCGTCATCCGCGATCTGCAACGCGCGGTCGGCCTGCTCTCGGTGGTGCTCGCACTAACGCTCGCCGGTATGGGCCAGACCGCGGTGGCGCGGCGCTGGTGGTCGGTCGGGCGCAAGGCCGCCGACGAGTCCGGCGACCACGAGACCCAGATCATGGTACGGGCGTGGGAGGTCGTCAACGGCCCGTACGCGGGCCGCCCGCTCGACGAGGTCATCACGTTGGCCGACCATGCCGTGGCGCTCGCGGACGGGCTACCGTGCGCCGGTACCGCGGGAGTGCTCTCCGGCCGCGCCCAGGCGCTCGCCCTGGCGGGCCGGGCCGACGAGGCACGTGAATCGGTACGGCAGGCCGAGGAGGTGACCGGTCGGCTCCCGTCATCCACAGTGGACAACGCCGATTCCATCTTCGGTTGGCCGGAAGTCCGGCTACGGCACACGGAAAGCTATGTGTACACCGAGATCGGTGCCGTCTCCGACGCCCGCGGCGCGCAGGATCGGGCGCTCGTCCGGTACCCGGCGAGCTTGGCCCGCGAGCGCACTCAGGTCCAGCTGCACCAGGCGAACTGCCTGATCCGTTCGGGCTTCGTCACCGATGGACTCCGGCACGCCGTCGATGTGCTGCACGCCCTGCCCACCCGCAAGCACAACCAGTCGCTGTACCACATCGCTCGGCGGGTCACCGCCGTCGTGCCGGACAGCGAACGGCAGCGGCCGGCGGTCCACGAACTCCTGGAGTCGGTACGGGACGTCTGTTCCGGAGAGTCGCTGTCGCTAGCGCAGCGCGTCTGAACGGGTAGCTACGACGTCGCCGGTTCGCCGGCGACGTCGGTACGCCCGCTGGCAAGGAACAGCACGGAAGCGATGACCGCGGGCGCCCGTACGCCGGACCGGGCGGGCGAGAGCACGGCGGCGCGCTCGTAGCTGAGCAGGTGCCCGCTGTTCGGGTCGAAGATGGCGACGTCACGCGTACCGTCGTCGCTGTCGATGCTGATCGCGACGCCGCCCCGGCCGAGGCCGTCGGTCACGGATCCGTGAAAGACCAAACCGTCGGTACTGGCCAGGACGCGAATGGTGGCGGCGCGGTGAGCCGCATCGAGCACGTGGTACCGGTACATGTCAACAACCGCCCGGAGCGGGGCCGCAGGGCCTGATCGGAAGTCTTCGATGGCGGCCAGCTGGCTGGCCAGAACGGGTGGATCGGCCGACGGCGCCTCGATCGGTACTCGGATCCCGCCGGGCTGGTACCCGATGCTCGTCCGCTCGCCGCCGCAGCTGGTCTCGGCCGCGCCCGAGCCGTCCGGCGCCCACCAGAGCTCGTGGTCGGCCCACGAGCCCTGCGCGCCATCCGTGGTCGGATCCCACGACCAACTGCGGGTGCGCACGTACGTGAAACGTCCGGTCGATGGAGTGTCCACGGACCTTCGGGCCTGGACGGCGATCGCGGAGAGTTCGGCGCGGGCCGGCCGAGTCGCGGCCGCGACGGGCGGCGCCGGCGGAGCCACCGACGGACATGGCTCGACCGGTCCTGGTTGCAGAGGAGCCGGTTGCCTGGTACCCGACAGGTAGAACCCGGCCGCCAGCATGACGAGCGCCGCCGACACGGCGACCACCAACGGCGCGCTCAGCCGGCGCCGGCCGGACGGGGCCGAATCGTTGTATTGCTGGGTGGCGAGCTGGATCAGGTGCGCCGCCGTGGTCTGCGTTGGTGGGACCGGCTTGCCGTACAACGGATCCATGGCGATGGCCGCCATCCGGATCAGTTCGTCGTCGTGGTCGGGATCGCCCATGGTTCACCCCCGACCCGCGGCTGTCCGACTGCTGATGCGCCGACCGTCCATTTCGGACAGCAGGTCGCGGAGCCGGTCGCGAGCGCGGCAGCGCCGCTGGCGTACGTTGCCTGGCCTGATCCGCATGACGTCGGCGATCTCGTCGTCGCTGAGGCCGTCGATGACGCTGAGCTGGAGGATCTGCCGGTCCGTCTCGCGGAGCATCAGCCACGCCGTGGCCACGTCGCGGTTCAGCTCGGAGAACCCGATGCCGCCGTCGTCGACGAGCGGGTCGGCGCACAGCTTGCGCCACATGGCCTGACCGCGTTCCCGGTCCCGGAAGTGGTCGTAGGCCAGGTTGCGAGCCACCGCATAGAGCCACGGGAGCGGCCGGTCCGGTCGGTGCGACCGCGCGCACCACGCTTCGACGAACGTCTGTTGGGTCAGTTCGTCGATCACGTTCGGATCGCTGACGAGCCGGCCGAGAAAGCGCCTCACGTTCGGCCGGTACAGCCGCCAGAGCTGGTCGAGCCAGCTCTCGTCCGCCGCGTCCGTCCCGTTCAACCAGGCTCCCTCGAATCCGGGTCTCCGAGGTATTTGTCTCTACGGCGACCGCGACTGTGACACCCGAATCGGGACATTACTCAGAGGTGCGGGTCCCGTCACGCAAAAGGTTCGTTCAGTCATTTACTGATAGTCATATGGCGATCTCACGACACACGGCTTACCCTGGCCCCATCGCCCACCGTATGCGCGACATTACGAAATGTAGTTGCTCGGCTAGGGGGCTGCCATGTCCACGCATACGCTTCGCCGCCTCGCGGTCGTCCTGTCCGTGGTGATGTCGACGGCCGCCGTCGCCACGCCCGTCGCCGCGTCAACGGCCACCGGTCTCCAAATCGAGATCGACGCCTATCTCGCCGCCCACCCCGGCGGCCAACAGATCAGCACCACCGAGATCTCCTACGGAGGAGGTGCCCTCGTCGTCGCGGTCGCTCCCGAGCCCGGCATCCAAGGCAGCCCGGACTGCCCCTCCGGATGGTTCTGCTTCTACGACCGAACCTGGTACGGCTATCCCCGTGGCAAGCTCAGCGACTGCGGTTGGCAGTTTCTCGACACCTGGTCTTGGCAGGACCGCATCGATTCGGTGCACAACAACCAATCTTTCGGGACTGTCTATTTCTACGATGAGGCTGGCGCCAACGACCCTGTGCTCTTCTCCGTCGGGCCGCACAAGGCCCTCGCCGATGCGGGGTGGGCCCGCAACAGAGCCGACTATGTCTTCCGACTCTGTGCATAACGGCCGCGGGCCGCTGGTACGGCCACTTCGGCGCGTCGACCGCACGGGTCCGCCGGATCGGACCGGATGCCGTATCGTCCTTTCCACCCCTGCGGCATTGGAACCATGGCACAGGAGGGCCAATACGATGTCGGCCTGGTCGAGCGCCCTCCAATGACAGCATCAGCGGCTCCGTGGCCGGACGAGCTGCTCGACGTCGCCGCATTGCGTGCCGGTGGCTGGCGGCCCACCGCATTCCGTGACTTCGTGCTCAAGGTGCACCAGCGGTGTAACCTCGCCTGCGACTACTGCTACGTCTACACGATGGCGGATCAATCGTGGCGGGAGCGGCCGGTTGCCATGCCGGCCGCCGTCGCCCGCGCGGCCATCGCGCGCATCGCCGAACATGCCGCACGGTACGGCGTGAGCGACGTTCACGTGATTCTGCACGGTGGCGAGCCGCTCCTGGCGGGTGCTGAGCGGTTGACCCAGCTGGCGTCCGCCGTGCGGGAGGCCTTGCCGCCCGGCACCCGAGCCCACATCGGAGTGCAAACCAATGGGGTACTGATCAACGAAGAGACTCTGCGTCTGCTGCGGGAATACGACATCCGGGTGGGTGTGAGCTTCGACGGTGGACGGACGGATACCGACCGGCACCGCCGTTACGCCAGTGGCCGGTCGAGCTATCCGGCACTGGCTCGCGCGCTCGCCCTGCTGTGCCAGCCCGAGTTCCGGCCGGTCTTCGCCGGTTTACTGGGGACGGTGGACCCGGACACGGATCCCGTTGCCTGCTACGAGGAGATGCTGCAGTACGAACCGCCCACTGTGGACTTTCTACTGCCACACGCCAACTGGTCGGATCCGCCCAAGCAGTCCGGCTACGGCCAGTGGCTGGTGTCGGTTTTCGATCGTTGGTACGGCGCACCGAAGCAGGAAACGCATGTGCGTTTCTTCGAGGAAATCATCAGTCTCGTGCTCGGCGGGGCCAGCCGCACCGAACAGGTCGGGTTGAGTCCCACGGCGGTCGTGGTCGTCGAATCCGACGGTGCCATCGAGCAGGCCGACTCGCTCAAGTCGGCGTACTCCGGAGCGACGGCAACCGGTCTCAACGTGTTGACCGACCCATTCGATACCGCTTTAGCTCATCCCGGTGTGGTAGCCCGGCAGATCGGCCTTGCCGCGCTGAGCGACCGGTGTCTCGCCTGCCCGGTGCACGCGATCTGCGGCGCCGGACACTATGCCCACCGCTACCGCGCGGGGCACGGCTTTCGCAATCCTTCTGTCTACTGCGCGGACATGAGCCAGCTCATCGACCACGTTCGAGAGCGAGTCGGTACCGACCTGACCGCGCTGACCCAGACCTCGCGAGGTAACGCGTGACAGATGTGTTCCGGCTCTCCGAGTCCGCCATGGCGACACTCGCGGCGGGACGGAGTGACCACAGGATTCTGCGCCTGCTGCGGTCCGCTCAGCTCAGCAAGCACCTCCTGCTCCTGCGTTGTATCGCGGACGCTGGCCCGTCGCAGACGGACGCGTTCGAGGTGCTGGCCTCGGCCCACCGGTCGGCGCCCGCTGCCGTCGGCGATCTCCTCGCCAGCCCGTTCGTCGGCGCCTGGGCGGTGCGTTGTATCCGCTCGGCTGGGCTCGTGGATCTGTCCTATGTAGCCAACCTGGCGGCCGCCGCCGCACTGCGCGCGGGAGTCGACGCCGCGTTGACCGTCACGGTACGAGACGGTGTCGTATTCCTACCGACCGTCGGTAGTGTCGTATTGCCTTCAACGGTCGCTTCGGCGCTGGTGATGGTTTCCGGTGGACGTGCGGTGGTGTGTTCAGAAACCGGATCGTCCGCCGACTGGCGGGAAATTCGCCGGTTGTCCGCCGACGTCAACGGACACAGGTCGAGTGTCGTATTCGACGACGTCGACCCGTACCGGGACTGTTACCGGATGGCTCTCCCGCCAGCCGTAGGCGCCAAGGAGTTCACCACGTGGGAGGAGCTGTTCCGAGCGGCGTGGCGGCTGCTCGCGCTCTACGACCCGGCGCACGCCGCCGAGCTGGCCGGCGGGCTGCACACCGTGGTGCCGCTCATGCGTGGCTCGACCGACCCGGATCTGAGCGCCACGTCCGGGGACGCGATCGGCGCGCTCGCCCTCACTCTGCCCGACGAACCGGCGTCGTTGGCCGTCACGCTGGTCCACGAGTTCCAGCATTCGAAGCTGAGTGCCTTGCTGGAACTCGTACCGCTCTACGACGAGTCCGCCACAGCCGCGTTCTTTGCCCCATGGCGGCGTGATCCGCGGCCGATCGGCGGCCTGCTCCAAGGCGCGTACGCGTTCCTTGGTGTGTGCGAAATCTGGCGGAGGCTGCGGGACTGCCCGTCCGAGCGGGTCACCGCGACGACCGAGTTCGCGGTGCTACGCGAGCAGGTACGGCTGGCGCTGGCGACCCTGGCCTCGTCGAGTCTGCTCACCGCGCACGGCCAACGTTTCGTCGCCGGAATGCGGGCGGCGCTGCGGCCCATGCTGGACGAGGCGTTGCCAGCGGCTGTGGTCGCTTCGGCGCACGAGTCGCTCGCCCGGAACGTCGAGGCATGGCAGCGCAGGAACGCCACGTCAGTGCCGCGCCAATAGACCCCGCGCCGGCCGGCACGGACCCGTTTGGGACAATGGAGAATCTGCTCAGACCATGAACGCGGCTTCTTACGGGGGTGGGATACCGTGGCAGCGTCGGATGCATTGGCGGAGCTGGCAGCGCGAGCGAGGAACGCAGAGGATCGTGCGGTCGCGGCGAAGAACCAAGCTCGGTCCGATGTGGAGGTTCAGGTAGCGAAGGCACGCGATAGTGCGCGGCGGACAGCGGACCGGCTGCTGGCCGGAACGGCGACGGCCGCGGCGCAGACGTCCCGTTGGTGGACGGACCTGCAGCAGGACTGGTCAAGCCACGTGTCCAAGGTGCGCCACGAGGTCGAGGGCAAGAAGGCGGAGCGGGACAACCAGAAGCTGCGGCATCGTGCGGAGGTCGCCGAGAGCGACGCTGTTGCCGCGGTCGCCTTCGCCGAGGCGGCGTTGGAGGAAGCCGAGTACGCCGTCCTGGACGCGACCCTGGCACGGATGGATGCGAATGCGGCTGGAGCCTCCTGATACCGTTGGCGGGTGATGCGGGCCGCGGTAGAAGCCCGGCTGCGCGCCGCAGGTAGCGTGTTCGCCTCGGACGAGGCGGATCTGCTCGTCTCCTCGGCCAGGACGCCCGCTGAGCTCGAGTCCATGGTGGACCGCAGGATCGACGGCGTCCCACTCGAACACATCCTGGGCTGGGCGTGGTTCTGCGGTATTCGCGTGTGTGTGACGCCTGGCGTATTCGTGCCGCGGGCGCGCACCGAGCTGCTCGTACGCGAAGCAGCGGCGCTGGCGGATGCGCCCGGCACGATCGTCGTCGACCTGTGCTGTGGCTCCGGTGCGATCGGCGTCGCCATCGCCGCCGCCTGCCGCGGTCAGATTCGCTTGCACGCCACCGACATCGACCCCGTATCGGTCGAGTGCGCCCGCCGCAATCTGGAGCCCATCGGCGGGTACGTGCACCAGGGCGACCTCTTCACGGCTCTGCCCGGTGACCTTCTGAAGCGGGTCGAGGTGGTGGCCGTCAACGCCCCGTACGTTCCGACCGACGCGATGAGCCTGCTACCGCCCGAGGCACGGCTCTACGAGCCTCGCCACGCGTTGGACGGTGGTGTGGATGGACTCGACATCATGCGCCGGATTGTGGCCGAGGCGCCCAGCTGGCTGGCTCCGGGTGGACACGTCGTCATAGAGACGAGCGAGCGGCAGGCGGCAGCGGCCACCGACGTCGTGGCGCGAGCTGGGCTGATCCCGCGAGTGGTACGCGACGACGATATCGATGCGACCGTGGTTTTCGCTTCGGTCTAGTCGTCGTCGCGCACGGCGGCGCCGAGAAGTGGTGCCAGTTCCGTCATCCGGCTCACCGTGGCCGGATCGGCATGGTGTACCTCGACGCAGCCGTACTCATCCTGGAAGAACGGCACGGCTTTGCCCGACGGGTGACCGACCCACTGTGCTATCGGTGGGCATTCGATCGTCTTCCATCCCGACGGCAGCAACGCCTCCACGTACGGCGTGACGCGAAAGTCCGGCTGCCGCGCCGCGACCTCGAGCCACTCCTCGTGCCGGATGGGGTTGGTCGATTCCCACAGGTACCTGCCGCCGGCTCGGACGATGAACCGGTGCGGGTGAACGCCGAATCCGGGATGCATCTCCTCAGTCGTGCGCTGCCGTGACGCGATGCGTCCGTCGGAGTTCACCGCATAGAGCTCGCAGTCGTCCCCGGTGAGCCACGCGTCGAGGCTCCGGGCAAGCCCGGCCATCCGGCGGATCATGTCGTCGCTAGGCCATTTGCGCATAATCTCGCCACGCCAGAACTGCAGCCACTCGCCTTCGCTCTCCTCGGCGTCCGCGGGTGTGTCGCGCCACGTGATCCAGCGGGAGACGCCGCCGTTCTGGTTGGGCTCCAGCCGCAGGTCCGCCTCGCGATCGATGAGATCGATCACTTCCTGTTCGAGGATCGGGTAGTAGCTGCTGTACGGCCAGAACGTCGCGCGACTGATGTGAAGGTCGTAACCCACGTCGACATTGTCGTGCAAGGCGCCCGGCTCATGGGGTACGCGCCGACCAGGTACGTTCTGGCCGTGACACCTGTGACCACCGCCGAAGAGCTGTTTCCCGCGCTGACCCATACCGGCGTGTGCCGGCATCCGTTGGACCACCTAGGCCGCACGTTGATGCTGCTGACCAGCCGCCGCTTCGACCGGCGCGACGTCCGGTGGCTGATCGGTCCGAGCGCCGGCATGAACGTAGTCGGGCACGACTGGGTGCAACGGATGGCAAACGACGTCGGCGGCACGCTCAGTACCGGTCCGGATCACGGTCTGCTCACGTCGTTCGAGGCGCTGCGGGGACCGGACTTCGACCCGGATGACGTGGATCCGCGTATCGCGGACTTCTACGAGCACGCCACCCGCTGGCGCCTCGATCTGTGGTCGGAGTGGTCTGCCATCGCGTGGCCCTTCGGCCGAGCGGTCACCGCGCTGTTCAGCGAGCGGCTCAAGCAGCTCAGCCTCCCCATGCGCCCGCTGGACGTCTCGTACGGCATGGACAGCAAGGTGATCCACGTACACGACCGCCATGGCAATGTGCTGGGCGCTGCCTGGCTACGCAACATGATCAAGACTGGGTCCACGACGTACAGCGGGCTGTACGGTGTAGCGACCCTGCCCGGTAGTGCGCAACCCAGTGTGCGCGTCGTATTTCCGCTGCCGTTGGGATCCGTGCAGGTCTTCCTGCGCCCGTCGGTCGACGGCAAGGGCGGCTTCCACCTGCGCTCGCCGCTCGGCAAGTTCGGCGCCGACGGCGCGTACCTCGTGCTGGAGCGGATGGGCAACACGTTGAACGCGCGCCGGGTACCGATCAACGAACACTTTCACTTGTTCCTCGATGACGCCGGGGACGTACGGTGTGACCATTCGCTGCGGCTGTGGAACATTCCCGCCGTCAGGCTCCACTACCGGTTGCGCAAGAACTGATACCTGTCCCACCCACGTAACCGGCGTATGGGCCGTGCCTGGGCTTCGTTTGGCCAGCGGCGATAGCGGGTAGGTCGCACGGCATCCGGGGTGAACCGACTGGGCGGGAGGTTCGAGTCGTGGGGACGCCGGTGGCGGACGACGGCCTCGAGGGCTCGGCGGCAGAGCTGGCGGCTGACCTTGCGAGGCTTCGGGTACGGGTCTGGCGGATGGCCGTGAACTTCATGCGATTGTCTCGGCGGTTGGACGAGCTGGAGAGGGAGGTCGCGGCGCATCTGAGCCGGCGGCACGTATCTGGTCTGGTGCAACCGTGGCGGGCTGCGTCTCGGGCCGGGCAGGCTAGTCGCCGTTGATGGTGAGCGCCCGGGCGCGGGTGGCCGCTGACATGGTGTCGACCCTGTCATCCGGCTTGGGCCTTGGCTGGTTCACCGACCTCGAAGGTCGTCCGGCCGTTATGGGTCGTCCGGAAGTTGTGGGTCGTCCAGCGGCCCGCGGGGGTGATCCTGGGCCGCGATCCCTCACCGCGTGGAAGGCCGCCGGAGCCGGGTGGTTCATATGGTGATACCGGCCCGGGTACGGGACCGGGCGCACCGACTGTCTCGGTGATGGTCAGTAGGATCCCGACCGTCGCCAGGACGATCAGTACGGCCGCCCATACGGCCACGACGCGGCGGCGATCCTGCCTGCGACCCGGAACACTGGGACGACCGCCACGCTGGACGCATCGGCGGCAACTGCTCGGGCATAGACTTCCACGATCTCCGCCGCGTCGGCCATGGCCGCGGCGGTACGGAAACGGTCCTCTGGGCGCTTGGCCATCGCGATGGCCACCAGCTCGCGCACCGGGGCCGGAATCGTCGCGGGCAGCGGCGGCGGGTCGTCTTGGAGGTGCTGCATCGCCAGGGTGATCGGGTTGTCGCCGGCGAACGGGGGCCGACCTGTCAGGCACTGATAGGCCACAGCACCCAAGGCGTAGATGTCGGCGGCGGGTCCGACGTCCTGCTTGGCTACTTGCTCGGGGGCCACATAGTGCGCGGTACCCACTACCTCGTCCACGGCGGTCTGCACCGTCGACTCGGCGGACCTGGCAACGCCGAAGTCGATCAGCACGACATTGCCGTCCGGCTGCACGATCAGGTTGCCCGGCTTGACATCGCGATGAACGATCCCGGCGGTGTGTGCTGCGTGCAGAGCGCGGGCCACTTGGGCGACGATCGACATCGTCTTGATGGCGTCGAGCCGGCCGGTGGCGGCGATTTTCACGTCGAGTGGCTCACCCTCGACGAAGGCCATAACCAGGTACTCGCTGTCGTCGATCTCGCCGAAGTCGTATACGTCGGCGACGCCCGGGTGGTGCAAGGCTGCCATGGTCATCGCCTCGTGCCGAAACCGTGCCTGAAATTCCGGATCACTGGCCCGGTGGCTTTTCAACGTCTTGATTGCTACATCCCGCGACAGCAGCGTGTCCGTGGCCCGCCACACATCGCCCATGCCCCCGACGGCCACGCGCTCGTCCAACCGGAACCGGCCGCCGAGCACCTTTCCAGAACTCAACACAACGGTGTGTTACCCCGCCGTCGGGGGCACAACCCCAAACTGGGAGATCACGCCCCAGCATCGCCGGATGCCGAGCTTGCGCGGCACTCTCGATCCGTCTGCGCTGTGCTAGCTAACGGACCGAGTGGGGAGCTCAAACGTGACGTGGCATCTTCCAAAGTGCGAAAGGTGTGCGTCAATGTCATAGTCGCTGGCATGTCATTAGATGAGACTGCCCTTGACAGCCCAGTGCGAGAGAGCACCACGCCACCCGCGCGACTGCGTCGCGTCGCGGTGGCGGTGGCCGTCGCGTTGACGGTCCTCGTCACCCCCACGGCCGGCGCCGCCGCCAGACCCGCCGTTGTGCCCACGGCCGGGGTCGCCGGTGAGCTCACGGCCCCCGAGCCGATCACCGGCCCGGACCCCGACCTGCCCGGGTTCCAGCACGGAACCGTCGCGGTGGATGGTGCGACCCTGCACTTCGTCCGCGGCGGATCCGGTCCGCCGCTGGTGCTCCTGCACGGCTGGCCGGAGACCTGGTGGTCATGGCATGCGGTGATGCCCGAGCTGGCCCAGGAGCACACCGTCATCGCCTTCGATCTGCCCGGACTGGGTCAGTCCACGATCCCGACCAGCGGCTACGACAAGGTGACCACCGCCCGGCGCATCCGCCAGGCCGTGCACCGGCTGGGGTACCTGCAGATCGAGCTGCTCACCCACGACCTCGGCGTGTTGGTCGCCTACCCGTACGCCCGCGACTTCCCCACCGAGGTCAGCCGGCTCGCCGTCCTCGAGACGCCGCTGTCCGGCTTCGGCTTGGAAAGCTTCTACGGAATCAGCTGGCACATCCTGTTCAACATCTCGCCCAGCCCGATCCCCGAGCGCATCATGGACAACGAAGACGTCAGCACGTACCTCGGGATGCTCTTCAATGGGTCCCGGCACCCGGAGCGGATCGATCAGCAACGGTTCTTCCGGGCGTATGCGAGCCCCGCCATCCGGACCGCCGGCTACAACTACTACCGGGCATTCGCCGCGGACGCGGCGGACAACCAGGCCCAGGCACAGGCCAAGCGGCTGCCCATGCCGGTACTCGCGATGGGCGCCGAGTTCGCCTTCGGCGGTGCCGTCGCAGCCTCGTTCCGGCAGGTCGGCAACGACGTCCGCGAGGTCGTGGCGCCCGACTCCGGGCACTGGATCGCCTCGGAGAATCCCCGCTTCCTGATCGACTGCGCGAAGCTCTTCTTCGGCGCGGTGGCCGGCCCGCCCCCGCCCGAGCTGGCCAACTGCCACGCATGATCAGCAATGGTTGATAGCTGAGATCCTGCCAGAGCTCGATCTTCCAAACTGACGATAAGGGCGCGACTGACAGACGGGACACCATACCGAGGCCGGCTCTCGAGTGATCGGGGGCCGGCCCGGCTCAGAGACCGGGCGTCCCGACGAGCAAGACCCGACACGGATCAGGGCTGGCTTCCTCCGCCAACTGGTCGTGCGGGTGTTCTTGCTGGTCAGAGCGTTGGCGTGTGTTGGTCTGTGTCGGCATGAGGAGCCACGTTTCTCAAGGTCATCTCCCAAATCCTCTCCCAGGCGTCGCGGCGCGGCTGAGTTGCGAAGGTCGAGCGCCAAGGGGCTTCGGCTGTGCCGCCTGAAGCGATACGGCGCGGATGCGGTGGCCACGGTCCGATGCCGCCACGGAGCTTGTATCGAGGTCGGACTACCTCACGCCCGGAACGACGATTGCCTCATGGCTTCGCTGGAACCACTCGATGTCTAGTCGTATGCCGGTGCGTCGCTCGATGACCGCCAGCATTCCGGCGCGGAAGTTACCGTGGGGCTCCGCCAAGGCCTCGTACAGATCATGCCATGACGATGGTCGGGCCCCAGGCCCTCGATCGAGGTCAGCACCTCGCCGTCGACGGCGTAGGTGAGGCTGTTGTCGGAGTTGACACTCCAGTAGGCGCTGTACACCTCAGCGCCGACGCTCAGCGCCTGC
>Ga0075419_10000241_pt1 | contig 31890 bp, 31 predicted proteins | sample SoiMetdeltSBSDD3_FD_76900 | JGI IMG/M metagenome (GOLD analysis project Ga0075419, IMG submission 76900) | Bulk soil microbial communities from a Populus tree surrounding site in Tennessee, USA - Soil MetaG P. deltoides SBSDD3 | ecosystem: Environmental > Terrestrial > Soil > Tree plantation... | reverse complement strand
GCCGCGGCCAATGGGGCGCAGCTCATCGTTTTTCCCGAGACTCTCATCCCCGGATATCCGTATTGGAGGAGTCTCCAGCCGGTTTCGCGCTGGAGCCAGCTGATGGTGGAGTATCAGAAGAACGCGCTTCTAATCCCCAGTGACGATACGGCGCGAAACTACGAGGCTGCCAAGAAAGCCAACATCATCTGCGCCGTCGGCTGCACCGAGTTGAGCGACCGACCGGGAAGCCAAACTCTGTACAACACCATCCTGTTCGTCGATAACTACGGCAAGATCATGGGAAGACATCGCAAGCTCATGCCGACCCACGCCGAGCGTACGGTGTGGGGAATGGGCGACGCCAGTGATCTGAAGGTATTCGACACCGACATCGGAAGGATCGGCGGCTTGGTTTGTTTCGAACATCACATTACCTTGTTGAAGGCGGCGCTCGCCGTCAAAGGGGAAGAAATTCATTGCGCGGTGTGGCCGGGATGGTGGGTGCAAGAAAAACATCCGGGAATCAAAAGGAGGTGGCGCGCCGGAGATCCCAAAGATCTCTGCGACATCACCTGTGCCATTCGAGAGTATGCGTTCGAGACCCAATGTTTTGTCGTTAGCGCCAGCTTGTTCATACCGTCCGAGGAGTTGCCCGAAGAGTCGAGGGGGTTTGATATCGCCGCCGGGGGAAGCGCCATTGTAAATCCGACGGGACTGTACCTGGCCGAGCCGGTCCTCGATCGAGAGGAAATCGTCTATGCGACACTCGATGCCGACGAGCGAAGGGCCATGAAGGCTTATTTCGACGCCGTGGGCCATTATTCCCGATGGGACGTCGTGTCTTTGTCAGTCAGAGAAGAGGCTTGGGAGCCGGTGACTCCGGCAAAATCGTTTAAGGAAGGAGATCGTCATGGGTAAGCTATTGAAGGCCTATTTTGTCCCTAACGGTTCTTACCTGATGCAGGAGGATGAAGACGGAATCCCCGATCCGAGTGTCGACGCATTGCATGAGATCGGCAGGGAGATTCGAGAAGAATTAAACGCCGACGTCATGATCGCCGTCTCGCCTCACTGGCAGACCAAGAGCGGATTTTACGTCGATCCAGGTCAATATCATACCTCGTTCACCGATTATCCGTTGCTCCCGGCGAAGTGGGGAAGGCGTCCTTTCTCGTATGAAGCGGACGGAGATCCCGAGTTGGCGTTAGGCATCGTCGAAGCCGCCAAGGCGTTGGGTCTCAATGCGGGGAGCAAAACTTACGGGCTGGATCACGGCGCCTTCTGTCCGGTGAAGGTTATGCACGTCAATTGCAAGATCGTACCGGTGACCATCACGCAGCGGCCTTTCAAGGAATGCCTGGTTTGGGGAAGGGCTATTAAGGAAGCGGTAGAGAAAAGTTCCCGCAGAGCGGTCCTGGTAGCGCCGGGAAACCTTACCCATCGCTTGGATCTTCGCCACGACAACGAAGCCGAAGCTTACCTGGATCAAGGAAAGAAATTCGATGAGTTGGTGATCGATCTGATAACGGCCGGCAAATTCGATGAGATCGAGAGAATCGATCCCGCGTTGGTGAAGGCGGCTGCGCCGGAAGCCGGACTTCGGCCTTTGATTTTGATTCAGGGCGCCACCGGCGGACAGCCGGGGAAGCTTCTCTGCTATCACGGTATGAAGAACTCCGTCGGCGACGCTACTTTCGACTTCGCTGTACAGGCCTAACAAGGAGGCGAGGAGATTTATGGCCGAGCGAGAACAGTTTGGCGCGGATTTCATTTACGACGCGAAGCAAAAAAAGGCGATCCTTTGGGGAAAAACCGAGAACGGAGCCGAAGCGCAGCTAGAGCTGATTCGCCGCAACGAGGACGACTCGCACGATGCTGTGCTGATCGTCGGCAACAAGGAAAATGACAAGTTCGTTTTGCGGGAAGAGGATGTCGAGTATCTCAATGACGGTTTCCGGCTCAAGCAACTGGCGGTCAAGATACTAGTGGACCAGGTGTCGGCGGCGAAGTTTCGCGGTTTTACCAAGGGAAACATTCCCACGCCGGACATTCCCAGTGACTCGCTTCCTTGATCTAGACTGGGACGGTAAGGAGGATTCAATTGAGCGTAGCAGAAAAACTTAAGGAACTAGGAGTCAATGTCCCGGAACCTCTGCCAGCCATGGGATCCTATGTCCCTGCGGTTCTGGCGGGAAATGTGCTGTTTGTCGCCGGTCACCCGCCGGTTGAGAACGGGAAGATCAGATACAAAGGCAAAGTCGGGAAAGATGTAACATTAGAGGACGGCCGCCACGCTGCCCAACTCTGCATCATCAATTGCCTGGCAGCCGCGCGCGGCGTGCTCGGCGACCTCGACCGGATCGAAAGAGTGGTCAAGCTGACCGGGTACGTTAACTGTCTGGCCGATTTCGAGAAGCACCCTGATGTGATCAACGGCGCCTCCGACTTGCTCGAGAAGATCTGGGGAGAAAACGGACGTCACGCGCGCGCCGCGGTGGGCAGCATCTCGCTCCCCGCCGATATCTCCGTCGAGGTGGAAGCGATCTTCAAGGTCAAGGGCTAAAAGCGAAAGCTGATAATCATCAGAATTCAATTTGGGAAATCGATCATGAGACGAAGAATACAGTGCTGCATGAACGCTTGGTTCCGAGGCCAAGCTTATCGCCGTTTCTCATAGAGATCATCAATTCACAAACGTGAGTCGCGCTCGGTTGTCGCTGACATTTCGGATTGGCTAAGAAATTATCGCCCGCGGGATCCATAGAACGGCAAATCGATGAAGATTGCGAATTGATGCGAATGGCCCGATTTTCTTTAAGCGAGGGAACGATCCGATGGCAACAGAAGCTTTTGACGACCTTCAAGGATTCATCGAAGCTGCGAAGCAAGCGAGCGAGTGGAGGGAAATCAACGGGGCCGACTGGAACCTCGAGATACCCGCGATCATCGAAGCGGCCTCTGAACGTATCCCCCAACCTCCGATGCTCATCTTCGATCAGATCAAAGGCTATCCCAAAGGCTATCATGTCTTAGGATGCGCCTTTTCATCTCATAAACGTGTCGCGCTCGCCCTGGGTCTACCCTCCGATAAGAGCAAGCTGGAGCTCGCTCGTCTCGGACCGATATTTTAAGCAAAATTAAACAAATTATAGAACACAAAGGGAGGAGTACTATGCGTCAAGGTTTGCGGGATTTTGTCGAGGAAATGACAAAAAGACGACCCAATGAAGTCGTCCACGTTCGCGATGAGGTTGATCCCAAATACGAGGTCACTGGGATCATGTTGGAAGCCGAGCGTCATGGTCATTATCCGTTGTTTCTTTTTGATCGTATCAAAGGCTCCAACATTCCGCTCGTTACGGGAGTTATTTCGCACCGGAAGAGATTTGCCGATGCCCTAGAGGTTCCGCTGGAGCAGGCGACCCAAAAATACATTGAGCGGAGCACAAAGAAGATCGCGCCGCGTGACATCGGCAAGGCTCCTTTCCATGCCAATGTTCAAACGGGTTCCCAAGTCGACCTAACCAAGCTTCCACTTCTGACCTATTTTCCGGTTGACCCAGGCCCGTACATTACTGCCGCTATGGTTGTGACCCGTGATCCTGTTACGGGCACGGATACTTTGGGCTACCATCGTTGTATGCTTAAGGGAAAGAACAAGCTTGGTATCAGCCTTCACAGTCGGCGCCGCGTGTGGGAATACCAGCAACGCGCAGAAGGGCTCAAACAAGATTTGCCCGCTGCCATTTGTATCGGGTTACACCCTATTCACTCCTTGGCCTCAATGACGCTCTTGCAATACGACGAGAGCAAGTTTGAGCTGATAGGCGGTCTCTTCCGAGAAGCCATGGAGATGGCGAAGTGCAGCACAATCGACCTTATGGTTCCTGGGCAGACTGAAATTGTGTTGGAGGGCAGAATCCTGTCTGGTGTCCGCGAGCCGGAAGGACCGTTTAGTGAGTTCACAGGTTTTTCATCTGCCCGGAGTACGCAGCATGTTTTCGTTGTCGATGCGGTCTCATTTCGAGACAATCCTATCTATCAGAGTATCTGCTCGGGTTTTGCCGGAGACCATAATACTGTCATGGGATTTACGCGTGAGTTTGACATCTATGAAGCGGTGCGGCGTACGGTTCCCAACGTTAAGGCGGTTCATGTGCCGATTTCAGGATGCGGCATTTTTCACTGTTACATATCCATAAAAAAGACCGCCGAGGGTCAGCCCCAGCAGGCGATTTACGCCGCCTTTGGAATCGACCATGGGTGCAAGTTTGTCATTGTGGTGGATGACGACGTCGATGTGTTCAACGAAAAAGACGTTCTATGGGCTTTGTCCACTCGGATGCAAGGTGATCGCAGTATTATGATATTGCCCCGATCCATGGGCGTTATTTTGGATCCTTCGGCCACAGAAAAAGGTGTCACAACGAAAGTAGGAATCGATGCAACTCAGCCATCAGGCCCTTATGCTCAGCGCTTGGACCTCGATGCTGATACGAAGTCTAAAGCCGCTAGGGTGTGGGAGCAATTACGACTGCAGATGGCAGGATAAAGATCCGTCAAGGTCCTCTTAATTTGCTTTCGACTGACGTTGTGGAATGCCTGAGATGCGGTAAGTTTAAAGACGTTGGAACAACCCAATAAATCGAATGGAGGGATCACAATGATCATTGATTTCCATACTCATATTTACGCTGAAGAGGAGCCAGCCTGGAGTTTTGCTGTTTGTCCGGCGGAAACACTTATTAAGTCCATGGATGGGACGTATCTACAAGATGGTGAGCCGATTAAAGTAGCCAAGTCGGTCGTCCAGCCCACGCCCGGAGTGACGATTATTCCTCACCTCAACTTTCGCCAGCAGCACCAGTACGTGATCGACAGTGTCCGGGCCCACCCCGATCGCCTCATAGGGGCCATGATGCTCAACCCGCACAAGGGCGTTGCCGCCGGCTGCGACGAGCTGCGCTATTTGGTGAAAGAGCACGGATTTAAGATGGTGAAGTTGCATCCCAACTTCCACACCTATTTTCCAAACAAGGCTAAGAACCTGAGCTATCCCATTTTGGAAGAGGTGCAGAAGCTCGGGATCGCGGTCATGATCCATACGGGCGATACTCCGTTTTCATTGCCCTCATTAATGGCTCCCCTAGCTCGTGACTTTCCTCAGGTCCCAATCCTATTGGGACATATGGGAGTGCAAAAGCTGGCTCTCTCGGATGACGCCATTAACGTAGGGATGCAGTACGATAACGTCTTTTTAGAAATGAGTTGGGGACCATTGAATCGAGTCAAGGAAGCCGTTGAATTTTTAGGTACGGATAAGCTCGTATTTGGAACGGACAGCCCATTTAACGATGTGGGGGTTCATGCGCGTATCATCGACGTGTTGGGCCAACCTCCGCCATGGGGAATGAACCTTTCTCGCACGGACCGGGACAAGATTCTCTATAAGAATGCGGAGCATCTTCTTGGCATCCAGTTAAAATAGTTCTCGGAGGCTCTCAGACTAGACAGAAAGGGCAGCCTCAATGAGGTTTTACGACCGATCGAATATCGTGCTCATAGCTTTTACTTTTTTCTTACTTTGTTCCGACTCAAGTTTCGCCCTCACAAGGCTACGTGTTGGGCTCGCCGGCTTAAGTAATGAGTACATTGCCGTTTATATAGGCAAGGAATTAGGACGATTTAAAGAGCACGGTCTCGATACTGAGATCATCACGTTTTCTGGTGGAAGCTCGATGCTCCAAGCAATGCTGGCGGGGGAATTGAACATCATAGTGGTGGGCGGAACCTTCGTCCAAGCAGCACTTCGGGGAGCGGATCTCGTGACTATTGCCACCCCTGTGGACACCTTCCCATACGCGTTGGTAGTTAAATCCTCTATAGAAAAACCAGAACAACTGAAGCGAACGAAGCTGGGGATCAGTAGATTCGGCACCGCAAGCGAGCTTGGGCTACGGGCGGCTCTTGCAAAGGTTGGAGTAGATCCGGAAAAATCAAAGGTCACCATTATGCAGGTAGGTGACCAGGCTAACCGGTTTGCAGCTCTTCAATCAGGGAACATCGATGGCACAGTCTTGGTCCCGCCGTCAACATGGGTTGCAGAGAAGTTAGGGTTTAGGGTCCTTCTGGATATGACCCAACTTAAGATCCCTTTCCCCCAGCAGAACGTGGTTACAAGGAGAAGTTTTATCGACAAGAGTCCGGAAGTGGTAGAAGCCTTTTTGAAAGGCTTGGTGGCAGCTATCCGAGATGCCAAAATCGAAAAGGAAAAGACCGTGAACGTTATGGCCAAGTATCTGAGACTCGATATTGCAAAAGATCGTGATCTTTTAGAGGCCGCGCAAAGAGATCTAGCTGTTAAACAAATTCGTCAGAAACCATATCCAGCGCTTGAAGCGATAAGGGTTGTTCTGGGTCAGTACTCAAAGGAACCCAAGGATCCGAAGGAATTTGTAGACGAACGTTTTATGAGAAAACTTGACGAGAGCGGCTTCATCGATGCCCTCTATCGGTAAGGGGAAAAGTCACCTTTAGGCTTCCGCCGCCTGTAAGCTTCTATGAAATCTCCTCCTTTTGATTATCGCGATCCCCACACGTTGGATGAAGCGCTTTTTTTCCTTTTCCAGTATGGGGACGATGCCAAGGTTCTTGCTGGTGGACAAAGTCTGGTTCCCCTAATGAACTTCCGTTTAGCCAGACCTGCGGTCGTCGTGGACATCAACCAAATACACGAACTGTCTTACATCTTAGAGAATGAAGAAGAGGTGCGTATTGGAGCGATGACTCGTCAATCTAATGTAGAAACTGATGAAGGAGTCAAACGGAACTATCCGCTTTTGCCATGTGCAATTGCTCAGATTGCCCATTCAGCGATCCGTAACCGAGGAACTGTCGGTGGTAGCCTTGCCCATGCAGACCCAGCAGCGGAGCTTGCCGCTGTGACTCTTTGTGCTGATGCGGAGATTAAAATCCGCAGCCGAGATGAGGTACGTTGGGTCTCGTCACGAGACTTCTTTCAAGGCCCGTACACGACATCTCTTGAGCCGACAGAAATCTTGGAGGAGGTCAAATTCCTTAAACCTTCCGCGACGGCAGAAACTGTTTTCTTAGAGTTCTCCCGGCGTCAGGGTGATTTCGCGTTAGTCGGTGTAGCTGCAATGCTAGAAACTAACGAGGACAATTCCTGTCGTCAGGCGAGGATTGCCTTGTGCGGTGCGGGGTCAGTTCCTTATCGTGCTGCTGCCGTTGAGAGAGTTCTTATGGGAGAGCGCCTCACGCTAAAAATCATCAAGGAAGCCGTTTCAGTCGTAACAGAAGGCTTAGAGTCCTATAGCGATGTTCATGCCTCTTCCGGGTACCGCGAACACCTCGCACGCGTCCTGACCTACAGAGCCTTAGAGATGCTAATCGAAAGTGCAGAGAAACAAACACGCACTGAAAAGAGCGAGAGTTGAACGAAATGGGGTATCAGTCCGTAGGCCAACCTTTGAAAAGAAAGGAGGACCTGCGCCTCCTGATCGGTAAAGGGAACTTCGTGGACGACTTCAAGCTTCCCCATATGGCTCACATGGCTGTTCTGCGCTCGTCTTATGCGCATGCCAAGATCTTGAAGATCCATGGTAGCAAAGCGCGCCATACAAAAGGAGTCCTAGCCGTCTTCACGTCTGCCGATTTAGGGCATCATAACCGCTCTTTCCCGCTTCTTGTTCCGCACCCATCCCTTCGGGGTGTTACACCCAGGCCACTGGCTGAAGGAAAGGTATGTTATGTAGGTGAGCCGGTAGCAGTCGTAGTCGCTAATACACGGGCCGTTGCCGAAGATGCTCTCGATATGATTGGGATCGACTACGAGCCGTTACCCGCGGTGGTGTGTTCCGAAAAGAGCCTCGAACCGGAAGGTCCAATCGTTCACGAGAGCCTGGGCAACAATCTAGCTGCGCATCTGGCTCAGAGTTCCGGCGACGTTGAGGAAGCAATGAAACAAGCCGATCTCATCATTCGAGAGCGATTTTTCCTAAAACGTGGAAGCGGTCAATCAATTGAGGGGCGCGTGATTTTAGCTCGTTATGAATCGCGCATGGGAATCTTCACGATATGGGCTGCGACACAAGCGCCGCACCTCCACCGGCGAATCCTTGCAGAGCTCTTTTCCTGTGGGGAGGAAAAGATCCACGTGATTGTCCCTGATGTTGGAGGTGGCTTCGGACCCAAAGGAATCTTCTACCCAGAAGATTTTCTCGTTCCCTATATCTCCTATCGGCTCTCTCGCCCAGTAAAGTGGGTTGAAGATCGAAGAGAGCATTTTCTCAGCTCTGTCCATGAAAGGGAACAAGTTCATGAAATAGAACTGGCCTTGCGCAAAGACGGAACTTTTTTAGCTTTTCGAGATCACGTTATTGTCGACATGGGAGCATATGTTCCCTGGGGCATTATTGTACCTTCGGTAACTCTGAGTTCGCTTCTGGGCCCTTATCGGATTCCTAATTTCTCCCTTGAAGCCAAGGCCGTGTATTCCAATAAGGTTCCTATCGGTCAGTTAAGAGGAGCAGGCCGGCCTCAAGCAGTATTCGTCACCGAGCGCATGGTTGATATTGCCGCTGCCAAACTCGGAATTGACAGGGTCGCCATTCGCTTTAAGAACCTCATCCAACCCGGAGAGCTGCCCTATACGCCCGGTCTAGTCTATCGGGATGGAAGTCTAATGACCTATGACAGCGGAGATTATCCGAGCTGTCTCCAGCGTGCACTGCTGCTTTCGGGTTATACAGGGTTTCGTCCTGAGCAAGAGAAGGGCCGGGAAGAGGGACATTTTACTGGACTCGGTATGGCTTGCTTCGTTGAGGCATCAGGGCTGGGTCCCTTGGAGGGGGCCTCTGTGAGAGTTGAGCGCACTGGACGGGTCGCTCTTGCGGTGGGATCGCCACCCCAGGGACAAGGACATGAGACAACGCTTGCTCAAATTTGTGCGGACGAGCTTGGTGTGGGGGTGGAAAGCGTCGATGTCACATTAGGAGATACGGAACGTCTCTCTTATGGTACGGGTACCTTTGCTAGCCGCACGGCTGTTGTGGGAGGTAACGCAGTGAGCATGGCTGCGCGTGCAGTAAAAGAAAAAGCGATTCGAATAGCATCAAAAATTTTGGGAGTGGGGGTTGAGGGCCTTGAGCTTGCGGGGGGGAAAGTCTTCAGCAGAGGAATGCCGGCCAAGTCTATCCCTTTGGGCGAAATTGCTACCATCGCATCGGGTTCCGTTCCGGGAAGCTTATTTCCTGAAGGGATCGAGCCGGGGCTCGAGATGACTTGTTACTTCACACCTCCGCAGCCCACGTACGCGAGTGGCGCCCATGTCGCGGTGGTGCAGATCGATCCTCAGACGGGTTTCGTGAAAGTCCTGCGCTATGCTGTGGCTCATGATTGCGGAAGGGTCATTAATCCGATGATCGTGGACGGGCAAATCCACGGAGGAGTTGCGCATGGTATCGGCGATTCCCTATTTGAAAACCTCCAATACGATGAAAACGGACAGCTCCAAACGACATCTTATCTTACTTATCTGATTCCGACATCATATGACGTTCCATATATCAAAACGGAGCACGTTGAGATTCCCTCCCGATTCAACCCTCTTGGGGTCAAGGGGGTTGGGGAAGCCGGCGCGATTGGTGCTCCGGCTGCAATAGCAAACGCGATCGCAGATGCCCTTTCACCGTTCGGCGTGCCGATTCAAGAATTTCCTTTGATTCCAAGTCGGATCTGGGAATTGATCAATAAAAAGAGCTTTTCTGACGAAGCAGTCCAAGGATAATTCGCTTCGACAACCAAGGAAAGCAAATCCCTTCTATCTTGTGCGAAAGGTATACTATGAAGGTTCTAATACTCAATTATGAACAGGTAGAAGATATTATCATGTCAGATACGGGACTTCGAAATTGCCTGGAAGCCCTTGAAGATATCTACCGTGATTATGGAGTAGGAAAAACGGCAAACCGCACGCGCTCGCACACTTATATCCCTTTGCTGGATCAGCAATCGCATGAGGGAGATCGCTTTTTTTATCACCTGAAGACTCTGGATGGAGGCAGTATGAGGGGAGGTGTCATGGCGCTCAGGATCCACTCCGGTCTCCTACATCATGTCGATGTCGCTGGCATACCCAGAAGAGAATATTATGCCTCGGTTGGAACGGAGCATGGAGAGAAGAAATGGTTGGAATTGGTTCTCCTTTTTAACGTCCAAGACGGACGTTTATTGGCGGTCATGCCTGGCGGTCTCATCCAGAGTATACGGGTAGGTTTGACGAGCGCACTTGGGAGCAAATACATGGCTAAGGAGGCAGCCCAAAACGTTGGCCTATTCGGTGCTGGATGGCAGGCGAAGGCTCAATTGCTTGCTCACCGACTCGTGCGACCGATTCGTCATGTTAAGGTTTACAGCGTCCGTTCGGAAAGTCGAGAACGCTTTGCCGCTGAGATGGAAGGGCTAATGGACATCGACATTCAGGCAGTCAATGATCCGAAGCAGGTTCTAGATTGCGTTGATCTGGTTCTGGCTGCTACGACCTCCTATGAGCCCGTCTTCAAGACTGAATGGCTGAGTGCCGGGATGCACTTCACGTATATTGCATCAGGGGAAGTGGACACGGCAGCTGTAAGGCGAGCCGATCGTGTCGCTATCCATACACACCTTGGCGCAAAGAATTATTGGACCGAAGCGGGAGATAATCCGGCTAAGCGCTTTGCAGAGCGTTATGTTGAGGACGATATCAGCCAATACCCGGAACTTTCAGATTTGATCCTGGGCCGCTACAAGGGTCGCGCATCTCCCGATGAGATCACGTGCTTTGTCAACAACCAAGGAACGGGTATCCAATTTGCCGCGGTGGCCGGATACGTGTACGAAGCAGCCAAGAAAAGAGGCATCGGTCGTTTGGAGACTTGGGATCATCTATTGCAATCTACGCATCCGTAGTTGCAAGCAGCCCGGGCGTGAAGTAGGCATCGGCGACAGGGGAAATAGGGAATACTATGTCGACAAAAAACTGGATACGGCCGTTGATGTTGATTCTGGTGCTGGTGGGTTTTTCGCTGGCGCAGGGTGCTGAACTCAAAAGGGTAAGGATTCCATTTACGAGCTATACGATAGAACAGCTTCCCTATCAGTTGGCCGACAAGAAAGGCTATTTCCGTGAAGAAGGGTTTACTCCGGAATTTATTTACATGCGGTCGACCACGATCACCATGGCTCTGGCCAGCCGGACTCTGCTTTACTCCAGCGGTGCCTCGTCCGCAATTCAAGCTGCGGTAAGTGGAATCGACGCCAAAGTCTTATGGGTGGCCTCGTCCAAGACTCTCATGTTTTTGTTGGCAAAACCGGAAATCAAGCAAGTTTCCGATCTTAAGGGGAAGCGCATTGGAGTTTCCGGAATCGGCGGCGCTTCGGATGTAGGGACACGCGCGATGTTATCTGCGAATGGAGTCAATCCGCGAGACACGACCATTATTGCAATCGGACCGACTGAAGCCCGTCTGCTTGCTTTGAAAGCGGGCGTCATCGATGCGACGCCTCTGATCTCACCGCGTAACTTCCAAGCCGAAAACCTCGGGTTTCGAAATCTCGGATTCATGGGCGATTTCATGCCCAACGCCTTCGGAGGATTCTCCATCAACAGCGTCGCCTTGAGCCAAGACGCGAAGACCGTGGAAACCTTGGTGCGGATTGGACTGAAGGGCTTGCGGGTCATGAAACAAGACAGAGCTTTCACCGTGGATGTTATGCAAAAGTTCACCAAGATGGATGATAAAGAAATCGCCCAGCGCACCTACGAAGCGAACATCCCATACTTCACGGATGATGGGATCATCTCGGAAGCCGAGCAGCGGGCCATTTTGGAAGAATCAAAAAAACAGTTGAACATCGATAAGCCGATCCCATTGAGCGTCTTTGATTTTTCCCTGACTCAGAAAGTGAAAAAAGAATTGGGCAACTGGAAACCTTAAGAGCTGGACAATAAGAAGGAGGACCATGAGAGATGGGTTATCGCGACCTGCGTGAGTATCTAAACAAGCTTGAAGAGTCGGGTAAGCTGCATCACGTCACTTGCGAGGTGGACAAGGATTGGGAGATCGCCGCAGTAACACGTGGTGTTTTCCAAGACATTCCGGATTCGCGAAGACCGGCGCTGATGTTCGACCGGATAAAAGGCTACAGTAATTCTTTGGTGGTTGGCGTCCTCGGAGGCTCGCTCGACATCTATGCCCTGGCTCTGCAGACAACGGTCGACGGCATCGAAGACGCCTGGAAAAAGGCCTACACAAAACCAATTCCGCCAGTGAAGGTGAACACTGGCCCGTGTAAAGAGGTGATCGAGACAGGCAAGGACGTCGATGCGCTGGCGTTTCCGATTCCGGTCTGGACGGTAGGCCAAGACCCCAGCCCTTATCTTACCGCGCCTCAGGTGTTCTCCGTGGATCCGCATACCGGCGTGGGTAACGTCGGAACATATCGCATCCAGATGCGAGAGAAAGCGCGTTTGGGTCTCATGGTGAATTTGCGCCAGCATCTACGAAAGCAAATCGGTCTTTACGAAGAAAAGGCCGCGCCCACTCCTATAGCGATCGTGCTCGGCTCCGAGCCCGCCGTTCCTCTCACGTCGGTCAGCAAGATACCCTATGACATGGACGAGGTCGCGGTGGCGGGCGGTTTACGCGGTGAGCCGGTCGAGGTGGTGCGATGCGAGACCAACGACTTGCTGGTGCCGGCCAACGCAGAGCTGGTCATCGAGGGTTTTATCCCGGCAGGAGTTAGAGAACACGAAGGTCCGTTCGGCGAGTTCACGGGATACATGGGAGTCTCCGGTGATTCCTATGTTGTAGAAGTCACGGCGATTACACGTCGTAAGGACCCTATCATTCACGCCTTCTTAAGCCAGATGCCGCCCAGCGAGAGCAGCACGATCAAGGCGTATGGCCGCGAGCGCGCCATTCTCCGGTATCTTCGAGACCAGCGCGGGATTCGTGTGCGCGACGTACATCTCACCACCGGTGGAAGCGCTACCGCGTTCCTGGCGATCAGTATGACCTCGGAGTTTCCAGGACAGGCCATACAAGCCATGTGGGGAGCTTGGAGCGTCGATCCAGCTCTGGGAAAATTCACCGTCGTGGTGGATTCCGACATCGACGTGCGCGATCCGTTCGAGCTTCAATGGGCGATGTGCTTTCACGTTCAGCCCCAGAAAGACATCTATGTCTTTCGCGACACGCCGGCGATGCAACTCGATCCGTCGGTTGCTCCCGCCGACGTTGAGCAGCACATACGCGAACAGCTTACAGGTTCCAAGGTCGGGATCGATGCGATGCGAAAGTTTCTCTTCCCGGCCGTTGCGATTCCACCGAAGGAGCACATGGTCAAGGTTCGCACTCAATGGCAGCGATATGGATTCGCTAAATAGCGCCTGCCGGGAATCAAGGACAAGTTGATGAAGCTGCGCCGACTAAAGTCCAAGGCGTTAATTCTTTTCTATGCGCTTCTATTTATTTTAGTTTTTCGCCTCTCCGCGCCAGACAAGGAGACGGTGGATCCCAAGATCATCGAGGGGGCCAAGAAAGAAGGACAAAGTCGTCTGGTGTACGATCATGACCCTGGAGCAGGCCAAACAGGTCGCGGACCGGTTTCAGGAAAAGTATCCGTTCATCAAGCCCGTGCTCTTTCGTACGGGAGGGGGTCCGCTGCTGAACAAGATCCTGACCGAAACCCAGGCCGGACGGCATTCGTGGGATGTGGCTCTAGGAAGAGCAGAAATCCTCCTCCCGCTCATGCAGAAGAAACTTCTCGCGCCGTATCGCTCGCACGGAAACAAAAATGATCGACGACGATCTGATGGATAAGCAGGGTTTCTGGACAGCGTATTACGTCAATACCTATGTCTTGGGCTTCAACACGCAGGCTGTAAGGAAGGAATCCGTTCCCAAAAGCTATGAAGCCTTGCTTGAGCCAAAGTGGAAAGGTGGAAAAATTTCGATCGATACCGAAGCGTACGGCATGTTTCAGGGGCTCATAGCAGCATGGGGAAAGAAAAAGGCGGTCGATTACTTTAGGGCCCTGGCGGTGCAAGATCCCGTGGCTAGAAGGGGCCATAGCATGAGAGTTAATTTGACCGCCGCAGGGGAGTATACGTTTGCCCTCGCCTATAACTCAGTGATCCAAAGGATGACGTCCAATCGAGCTCCCAATGGATTGGATTCCTCTCGAGCCTGTCGTTGTTCAGATTTATCCGGTGATGCTGGCGGAAAAGGCTCCCCACCGCAATGCCGCCAAACTTTTCATCGATTTTCTTTTATCCAAAGAGCGGCAGGAAATGTTCAGGCGGTTCCAGAGCGTCCCGGTGCGCAGGGACGTCGAGCCCGGATCCGCCACGCCTCTTCAGGGGCTACAAGCGGGTCACAGAAACGCCCGAGAGCTATGAGAACTTTGACAAGACGGTGAAACTCTACTTGGAGATTTTCAAGCTGCGCTAACTTTAGCTGAAACCGCGGGAACTTGGGCTGGAAATTTTTTGAGGAAGGACTAAGGAATGGAAACAGAGCATGGTCCAGAGATCGTCGAAAAAAGCGTCTACAACAAGTGGGTCGAGGCGCAGGGAGTTCCAATCATCAGGGGATTTTACGTTGATGACTTGAGAACAGTCAAGTTGGAGCCATGGGATCGATTAGGAGGTTTAGGAGTTTTTATCAACCTCTTCGGTGATTACGCGACCAATGATGCCTATCTATGCGAGATTCCTCCGGGGAAAAGTTTAAAACCACAGAAGCATCTTTTTGAAGAGATCGTGTTCGTTCTCAGCGGCGCCGGTAAGACGTTGGTCAGGGACAGCGATGGAAGGGAGCATGCCTTCGACTGGAAGCCAGGTTCGCTTTTTGCTCCGCCAATGAATCACTGGTACCAGCACTTCAATGCGGACCCGAGTCAACCGGCGCGCTACATAGCCGTAACGACAGCTCCTCTAACGTTGAATCTGTTTCATGATCTCAACTTTGTACTCAATAACGACTATGTCTTTAAAGACCGTTTCTTGGGGCCGGAGCTTTATGGCAAAAAAGGCATCTTAAGACCAACGAAACGAATCTCGGAGGCCAACCGGCCGGTCTTCGAGGCAGGGTTAGTGCCCGATGTCAGAACCTTCAAGCTGGGAGATTGGAAAGCGCGCGGGGCAGATAGCCTGAACATGGAATTCGAACTGGCAAACAACACTCTCACGGCTCATGCATCTGAAGTTCCCGTCGGAAACTACAAGAAAGCGCACCGTCATGATCCCGGCGCGCATATCATTCATCTTACTGGCAACGGCTATTCGCTTCTTTGGGCAGACAAACGGGAGAAGGTAAAAGTGGATTGGCATGAATTTACCCTGTACGTACCGCCCAATTATTGGTGGCACCAGCATTTTAACTGCAGCAATTCGCCTGCCCGATACCTTGCGATTCGTTGGAATAGTAAAAAATATCCGATCTGGGGGGAACTCCCTCTAGACCGGGATGCGAAAAAAGGCGGAGACCAGATCGAGTACGAGGACGAAGAGCCGGAGATTCGGAAGATGTTTAACGAGGCGCTGTCAAAGCAAAAATAACTTAGTTGCCTTTGATGATTGGACGTTTTCAGAAGGAGGCGTCGCGATGCGATTTTCGATGAAGTCTTTCATGATTTTTTTGCCGCTTTGCCTGTTATTTTACAGAGTAGATTCGGCGCCAGCAGCCGAGTATGCCATACCAGGACCGCGAGATAAGCTAACCATCAGCTATTCCGCTGTGAGTCCCAGCTTCGGAGCGCTATGGCTTGCAAAGGAATCGGGTTTTTTAGCTCGCAACGGCCTCGATGCTGATTTGATTTTCATTCAAAGCAGCCCTACGAACATTCAAGCTCTTATCAATAATGACGTCCAGATATCGGTTTCGGGATCAGTTGGGGTGGTTAACAGTGCGCTATCAGGTCTTGATCTGATTTTTATCGGCGGCATGTACCAGTCGATGCTGTACCATCTCATTGCGGATGGTTCCATCAAAACACTAAAAGACCTTAAAGGCAAAAAAATCGGCGTTAGCCGATTCGGCTCGTCTTCACATTATGCCGTTGAAGCCGTGCTCGAAAAATTCGGCATCGACCCAAAAAAAGATGTCACAATTCTTCAGGTCGGAAGCGAAAACGTACGTGCGGCCGCTGTTGCCAAGGGAGGAATACAAGCTACGGTAATCACCCCGCCTCTCAATCCGGCTCATAAAAAACTCGGCCTCCACACGGTCGTGAGCCTCAAAGAAGCCGGGATCCCCTATCTGTCGGATGCCATGATCGTGAGGAGAAGCTACTACAACGCGAGCCCGCGTCCGGTAAAAAGATTTCTCCGCTCGATGGTCGAGGCTTTTGCTTTTTATAAGAAGCCAGAGAACAGAGCTGCTGTTGTGAAGGTCCTGGCAAAATATCAGGGGCTAGACCCCCAAAACGATAAGGAGTTGCTGAGCGAGACCCGTGACGTCTTCGCAAACGAGTTTTACAGCAGGGTCCCGCATGTCACTCGAGAGGGACTGACCGCTGTGATTAAGGACATCGGGCAAAGGACTCCGGAAATCTCAAAGCTCGACCCCGAAAAGATGATCGATGATACCTATCTATTGGAGTTAGAAAAAACTGGTTTCGTTGAGAGCCTATACAAATAAGGTCGAACAAAGCTGATCTGAGCAAGACGCCGAATCAACCGAAAGACCCTGGGCCCGCAAGCGATTCAAAGGGATTATGGCTGAGTCCCTCCGCGTGCTTTTCTAGCAGCAGGCGAGTGCGTTCGGTTACCCTTAGAGATGGCAGCCCGGTCGCTTCCCAGTTCCGATAAACTTCCATCATATATTTTTTTGGCGGTAACGAAATCTCGGGATAGGTTCCCTTCATGGTCGCATCGATAACGATCTTGGATCCCGGCGCTACTCCCCGAGTGGCTTCCGGCTGTCCCACGGCGGGATCCAATATATGAAAAAATGAATGAGGCAGAATCTGGATGTCACGAACTGGATCTACGCGGAATGACAGCGCCCACTCGACGGAAAAAGGATCCCTGATGTCGATGTCATCATCCACAATATAAACGAATTTGCCCAAACTGGAGGCGAGGAGGTTCGCCGCCACCAGGCCTACTTTTCGCGCATGGCCGGGATACATGGGTTTGACTTGCACGACCAGCACCATCTCGCTCCCGCCGGCTTCCGTAAAGTGGACGTCTTTTACTGAGGGTTCCTTGAGATCGTAGACGAGGTGTTTATAGAGGTTGGCGGCAAACGCCTGGCTTCGGACCAGGCTGGACTCGCTGGGGGGGATCTGGCTGAGAAAACCGTGGTACAACGGATTCTTGCGACGGGTCACGCACTGGACCTGGATGAACGTGCGATCGGACTCGATGCCCATATAACCCGTGAACTCTCCAAACTGCCCCTCTTTGTCGCGCACGTGGGGCATCACGTATCCTTCGATGACGTATTCGGAGTTTGCCGGAACCATGAGGTCGACGGTTTCGGCCCGAACCACCGGAATGCCTTCGCCGCGAAATCCGCCCGCAACGCACAGCTCATCGACTCCATAAGGGACTTTCGCAACCGCAGTGAGAGCCACGGTCGGATCGTTGCCTATGCTGATCGCGATAGGCATCGGTTCATTGCGCGGCTGGTACTTATGGAAGTAGTGCATGCCGATATGCTGCGTCGGAGCGATCAGAATCCCCACCCGGTCGCGAGCGATGATCCGCTGGCGGTAGTTGCCCACGTTCTGGATGCCCGTGTCGGGATCCTTCGTGATCACGGCGGAAGAAGAAACGTAAGGCCCGTCATCGCGGCCGGGCGTGAAAACCGGAACCGGGATCTCGAGAAGATTGACCTCCTTCCCTTTCTTTATGACCTCTTTGACGGGGGCCTCTTTTGCCGGACAGGGAGTAATGGGTTGGCTTAAAGCGTGACACCATTTCTCATAAATCTTTTCCGGGGTAGTCTCCAGGGCCAGCGCATAGACTTCGCGCGAAGCGCCGAGGACACCCAGAACCACCGGCACATCGAATCCTTTGACTTTTTCAAACCGGAGTCCGTAGCGCTCATTCTCGGGGAGCGACTGAAATACCCAGCGGGCAATGCAGGCAAGCTCCCAATCCTTATCGACTTCTTTTTTCACCCGACGCAGCTTTCCCTTTTGCTCCAGGACCTCCAGGTAATGACGCAAATCTCGATATGCCATTTTTTTTCCTAGCTGAGAGTTAGGCTGGCGTTACCGCTTGCCTCTCTCCAACCGCTCTTCGTAGTAATCCCAGATGTACTTGAAAAGCGGGCCATGCACGTTGTCCACGTATCCTTTGGCGTACTCTCTGTTCAGAGGTTTCGGTTTTCCGGCTGCATGCGCCATAAGCTGCATCTGTGAGTTCCTCTCCAGGTAAATGGAGTTTACCGTAGCGTCTTCGACGCTGTTTCCCACGGTCGTGGCGCCGTGTCCCCAGATCATGACTGCGACCTTCTGATCTAACTTCTTGGCTAAAGCTAGAGCCAGCTCCTCCGTGCCGATCAAATCCGGAGTCTGGAAGATCGGGACTTTGTCGTAAAAGACCGCTGTCTGGTTATAAAGCGGCAATCCCTCTTTTCCGATCGCCGCAAGCGCGATCGCCATCGGAGGATGGGAGTGAACCACCCCGTTTACGTCCGCCCGCTCGCGGTAGATAATTCCATGCATGATCGCTTCCCGCGGAGCGTTCTTCTGTCCCTCGAGTTTCTTCCCCGAAAAATCTACCACCAGGATATCCTCTTCCTTGAGCGTGGCGTTCGATATCCAACCCGCCTTGATCAAAAAAGCGTCTTTTCCCGGAATACGAACACTCGCATGACCGAAGTGATCCACCAGCCCCTCGTTCTCCAACACCCGGCTGGCTTTTACCAACCGCCTCTTCAATTCGTCAGTGTCAGCCATTTTTTCCTCCTCAGTGAATTAATAATTGGTAGTGAATCACTTCCTGAGATCCTTCACTGTGTTCAGGATAACAGCAGCACACTAAGTCAATTTGAGCGACAGCAAAGAATCTCGGATGTCGTCACGATCAAGGGGTAATGGGTCTCCACAATAATTTTTTAGCTATCGTAGATGACGACGTCCACCGGTTTGGCCTCTACCATGAGGTCCGGGCAGACGCTGATCCCGACAAGGCAGTTCATCTCGGCCTCGAGATCGACATGGGCCATTTTTGATGGACGGATCGTCGTGTTGCCCAGTCTCCCAGTCTTGCCGTTGATCTCCATCGTCATGAAGATATTGAAGGGACTGGGAATGTCCTCGGGTAAAATGTCAAAAGACTGCAAAACCTGCGACAGGTTTTCCCAGCAACCGTGATCGGGAACCTCGCGGATCGGTCGAGGATACTCGCCCATCCGCCCGAGCTTGGCTTTTCGCTGGTAACTGTCGCCGCTGCACATTCCCTTTTCTAAATCGTGCGTCCCTTCCGTGTAAGTGTCTTCCACGATCTTCATCATCGGACGGTTGAATTTGGAGATCAGATAATCACCCTTAGTAATAAAAAGTTTGCCCTGATTGCCTCGGGTTCTTGAGGCGTCGAGACGCTCTCGTAGATTGTCATGATTAAAAACCACGAAATCGACGATGTTCAGGCCGCTCACTCGAATCCGCTGCCCCTTCTTGACGATACCCCCCCAGCCCGTATTGGGTTCGATCATTTGCCGTGCAATAACGTTCATCGGCTTGCTCCTTATGCCAAGTCTGCTTCTCTTCTTGAGGTTGTCTTTAGCATCGTAAAGCCCTAGGTCCGGATATTCTGCAGGAACCACTCCCCGGGCAGCTCGCGCCCTAGGCCCTGTTCTTTGGCCTTTGCATAGATTTTGCCCGCGACCGCCGCAAATTGTGAGCCCATCCCTTCCGATTGGAAGAAAACGATTTCCCGATCGCTTCCCCGACCAGGTGCATGACCTGACATGACATCGCTTAGCTGATGCACGTGGTCTGGCGGGACAACCGACTCCAATTCCAAAACCTTCTGGTTGCTACCTCCTAAGTGCCTAGGGCGCTGATCTTCTCCGGTTGTAAAATGATGATCTGCAGCCGAGGTCCGGGCCAATACCATGCGATCCACATGTCGATAGGCAGCTGGGCTCATCTCCGCATTGGTGACGGTGCATACACACATCCCCTGCGCCAACAACTCTGGATAGATGACCGGATCAATCGAGTCTGTCATGGCCGCGAGAATATCAGTTCCCTTGGCGGCCGCTTCCGCGGAATCCACCGGGATCACATCTATTTCCAGCTTCTCGCCCATTTCCTGCGCAAATCGCTTCCGGTTCCCCGGGCGCGGACTATAAACTTTTATTTGTTTTATCGACCTGACCAAACAATAGGCCTCGGCGTTGAGCCGCGCCATGGTGCCGGATCCGAGCATTCCGAGTACTCGTGCGTCTTGTCTTGCCGTGTATTGCACCCCAAGGCCGTAGGTGCCGGCAACCCGCAAATGTTGGATGAAGCCATCATTTAAAATCGCTAATAGCTCGCCATTGGTCGCGCTGAACAGAAGAATGATCCCGCCATACAAACCCGGTTCACGCGTATACTTTGTTTCTCTGAGGCGCCCATTAACTTCAGGCCAGCTCACCATATCTGACTAGATACGAATCGCCACCATCTGTAGCGATCGACTACCGCCTTCCATGGAACAGTACCGATACCACAGACGCGGATCACCGGTTGGTATATGAATATTGGATTTGTTCCTGTCGGCCGCTTCCCCATTGCCTATCTCCTTAAGAACCACCGCCAAAGCCTCCATGCATTCATGCATGCCTAGAACGTCGGCCGCCACCTCATTGTTGATCAATAGCGTCAATTGGAGCGCTCCTAGTTGTTTACCGAGAGTCAATTTTCGTAGACTATAATGTCAACAGGCTTTCCGCCCACCGTCGTGTCAGGACATGCGCTGATCCCAATGAGGCAATCGATCTCTGCTTCCAATTCGACATAGGCCGGCTTCGAGGGACGAATTGCCGTGTGGGCGAGCTTTCCCGTCTTTCCGTCGATCTCCATGGTCATGAAGATATTGAAGGGATTTGGAATATCCTCGGGCGCGATGCCCCAAGGCTTCAAAGCCTCAGTGAGATTTTCCCAGCAGCCGTGGTCCGGCACTTCACCGATCGGGCCCTCCTGGTGTTGGTCCAATTTTCCGAGCTTGGCTTTGATCTGGTAGCTGCTTGTGCTGCACATGCCTTTTTCCAGGTCGTGCGTGCCCTCCATGTACGTGTCTTCCACGATTCTGAGCATCGGACGGTTCGCCTTGGAGGCGAGAAAATCCCCTTTGCTGAGAAAAAGCTTATCCTGGCTCGCCTTGGTCCGGTCCTGATCGAACCGATCTCGCAGGTTGGAATGGTTAAAAGCCACAAAGTCGACGATGGTCGTTCCGCTGACGCGAATGCGCTCGCCCTTTTTGACCACATAAGCTCGCCCGGTGTTGTTCGGAATCGTCTCCTGTCTGATGATTTTCATAATTTCTCTATCGCCTTCCTGTCGAGGCTATGGGCGGGAGTTCTCCGCTCAATCCGCCTCGTAAACTAAAATGTCGATATCTTTTCCTCCCGCCTGCATGTCCGGGCACGCGCTGATCGCGAGCAAGCAGTCCATTTCCGCAACCATATCCACGTGCGCTGTCTCTTTCGGACGAATGGTCGTGTCCCTCATTTCCCCGGTTTTTCCATCGATTTCCAGGGTCATAAAGATGTTGAACGGGCTGGGAATGTCTTCAGCCGCTACGTTAAACGGCTTTAAGGCTTCCGTTAGATTCTCCCAGCAACCATGGTCCGGCAGTTTCGTAAGATTACGGTGCGCGTAAGGCTTGAGCGCTTCGGGTCCCTGAGCCTCCAGCATTCTCCAGCGTCTGGCGTTACACGTTCCGCGTTGCAGATCGTGGGTGCCCTCTTTATACGTGTCCTCCACGATTTTCAGCATGGGATTGTTGAACTTTGAAACTAGATAATCTCCAGTGCTGATGAAGATTCGCCTGTGGAACGCCTTCGTACGGGACTGATCGAAGCGCTCGCGGACATTCGGATAGGCAAACGGCACGAAATCGACTATCGTTTTGCCGCTCACCCGGATGTGCTGGCCCTGCTTCACAATGTAGGTCCTCCCCGTATTAGAAGGAATCGTATCCTGCTTGATGGTCTTCACTGTAAATACCTCCTAATTTTTTCGCCCGTAGAGTTCCTTGACAAAGCCGCTGTCCTCGAGTTCTTGGACGACGCTGTTGTCGATGAAATCTTCAGGCTTTGCATTTCTGAACTTTGGATCGTTTTCCGCCAGAAGATCGATGGCCAGTTTAACCGCGCTCGGCTTGATGTAAGGGACTTTATCGGTCTTGTCTAAGTAGGTGTAGTAGGCCGCTTCCAGGATTCCCCTGTCGCTCGTCTTCGTGTATTTGCCGAAAACTTTCATCGCCAGTTCTTTGTCGGTGTAATTCAAATGCACCGCTTCAATGGTTATCTTCATAAAATTCCTGACTTCGTCTCGCTGACGTTGGATGTAGCTCTGGGAAACGGCGATCGACGTCTGCGGGTAGTCAAGGCCGATCTGGCCGAGATCGACGAGCTCCTTGAAACCTTCCTTGCGAGCTCTCAAATCCGTTGGCGACGACAGTGGGCCGCCTGAGACCGATCCCGACTTCATTCCGGCCAGGATCTCAGGTATTCCTCCCATCTGCAGGATTGTAACATCCCGTCCCGCTTCGAGGCCCCATTTTCTGAGCGCATAACGAACCGCCGTGTCCGACGATGATCCGAAACGCGACACGCCGACCTTTCTCCCCTTGAGATCCTGTGGCTTGGTAACATCCGGCATCACCATGAAAAAGAAAGTCACCGTGTTATTCGTTGCGCCGATCAAAACAGTATCCGCCCCCTGCAACTTGGCTTGCATGATCGTCGGCGCAGAGGCCGTCGGGATAATGTGAATGTTTCCTCCCAGCATGGCCTGGAGAGCTAGCGAGCTCGATGGAATGTAAATGAGGTCGGCGCTGAGACCGTATTTTTCAAACAGTCGCGCGTCCTTCGCGATCCATATCGGAAAGCTCGACCCGCTGAGGGCGCTGTAAGCGATTTTTAAATTCTTACCAGATGACTGGGAAAAGACCTCCGCGCTCCAAATCGCCACTACAAATACAACGAGTAAGGATCTGAAAAAGAGCTTTTTCATCCTCGTCCGTCCTGTAGGAAATATTCCAGATGAATTCCGATTCATCCTTTAGTTTGGTCTTCCCGGATGCCCCGGGCCGAGATCTGAAGGGTCGGTCCTCACATGTACCATTGCGGGGCCTTTAGCGTCTGACGCCCACCGTAACGTGGGCCCTAAATCAGCTGGCCTGAGCACGCTTCGGCCTTGCACTCCGAAACCCGACGCGAGGGCCAGAAAATCGATGCCCTCCATATCGCACCCGGGATAGACACCTTTTTTAAACGCTTCGCCTTTGTAATCCACCAAGGCGGCAACCACCGCTGCGTAGGACCGGTTATCCAGGACAACCACAATGACCGGAAGCTGGCGACGCGCAGCCGTCCACAAGGCGTGGATGCCGAACGAGGCCGCGCCATCGCCGACAACCGCCACCACTCTTTCATTTGGCAAAGCCATTTGCATCCCCACTGCCATGCCGATACCCCAACCCAGGGCTCCGCCATCGTAATAATAGTAGCGACCGGGGCCGGCCGGCGGGTAGTGTTGTTTGACATAGCCGGACGCGCGAACCGCTTCGTCGACGATGATGGTGTTTTTCGGAAGAGCTTCGGCTAAGGCTGCGACGACGCGAGCCGGAGCAATCGGAATTTTTTCCCAGCGGGCTCGCAGGGCGGATTCAGCCTGGCTGCGCACTGCGGCAGCGGCGTCCAGGGTTTTTTGCTTTCGCGTCACAAAATCGTTTTCATACCCTTTGGATTGCTCTTTCAAGCTCTCGCTCAAACAAGAAAGGGACAGCGCCAGCTCCCCGATCACACCCGCGGCCGCAGTCAGGTTCTTGTCGATCTCTGCGGGATCGTCGTCATAATGCACTACGGGGACGCTGGGTCCGACCGGCGGCTGCGAAGGATCGTTGACGAACATCCGGTATCCGGCAATGAAGACGAGATCCGCGCCCGCGACGCTTTTTTTCAGGCTCGGCGGATCCCAGCCGATGAGGCCGCAGACCTGAGGATGGTTTGCGGGAAATCCGACGGGGCTCGCGTAGATCGGGGCTCCCAGGCGCTCCGCGATTTCGGCCAACGGCTTCCAGGCGTCCCTGTTAGAAAGGCCAGGCCCGGCAATGATGACGGGATTTTTGGCCTGGACCAGCAACTCGACGGATTTTCTCACCTCGTCCGGCGCCGGCGCGATCGAGCGGTCGCCAGTCGGCCGGTAGCTTTGCCACGAGAAGGCGATCTCCTCTTCGAGTACGTCCTTCGGTAGCGAGAGGAATACGGGTCCACGCGGAGGCCGACGGGCAATGCTGAAAGCGCGGCGCAACACGGTGGGCAGTTCCAATGCGTTAGAGATCTCCCAGCTCCATTTCACCACTCGGCGCGACATTTCCACCGTGTCACCTGCGAGCGGCGGATCCTGAGCCAGCAGCCGCTTAGACTGTTGCCCCGCCATGACGACCATTGGCGTGCGGTCCCGCATGGCGTTATACAGCGATCCCAATGCGTTCGCGGTGCCGGGCGCCGCATGAATGCTGACCACGGAGGGTTGGCCGGTGGCTCGCGCATAACCGTCAGCCATCGCAACGACGGCGCTTTCATGGAGTCCCAGAACATACTCTAGGTCGGGGTACCTCATGAGGGCATCCAGAAAAGGAGTTTCCGTGCTGCCGGGATTGCCGAAGATGCATCGGACCCCTTCTGCACGCAACACGTCGAAAATCACACTGCTAGCGGAAATCTTGTTCATGAGTTATCTCATCATGCATCGGTGCCTAAGAGTTACGAAGTTGCATCCGAAACGAGCTGCCAGATCCGGTCCTGAGTCAGGGGGAACTCCCGGATCCGGACGCCAAAGCTTAAAAGGGCATTCCTCAATCGCGTTCGCAACGGCAGCTGGAGCCCCGATGGTGCCCAGTTCACGTGCGCCTCTGACGCCAATAGGATTGAGTTTCGAAGGAATCTCCAGATGTTCGATATGGACAGATGGGACCTCACAAGCCGTAGGCAACAAATAAGTAAGATAAGACGTCGTAAGCAATTGCCCCTCCTGGTCGTACTGGAGATTTTCTGCCTCTTTACGGCTGCTCCGAAGTGCCTGTTTCCCACTTTCCTTTGTTTTTCTGTATGAATTTCAGCACCGCCATCACGATGTTCTGGTAACCCGTGCATCGGCAGAGGTTACCTGAGATTGCCTTACGGATCTCTTCTTCGCTTGGGTCAGGGCGGTTCCGGAGAAAGGGCACCAGGGTCAAAAGAAACCCGGGTGTACAATAGCCACACTGAAGGGCGTGGCATTCCCAAAAACTTTCCTGCAAAGGGTGAAGCTGATTACCCTGGCTAAGTCCCTCAACCGTTGTAATTTCAGCTCCGTCAGCCTGAACGGCAAACATCAGGCAGGAACGAACCGATTGACCGTCAAATAGTATTGTGCAGGCACCGCAGGCCCCATGCTCACATCCGATATGAGTTCCTGTCAGGTCGAGTTCTTCCCTTAGAAAGTCCGCAAGGTTTTGACGGACTTTGGCATTTCTCTGGAAAACTTTCCCATTAACTTTTACCGATATTTTCTTCTTGATCGGCACGAATTAAGAAACCTCCTTCATTTTCATATACGAAGATCATCAGTCGCGAATATTTTGCACGAACCACTCGGTAGGTATCTCTCTGCATTTGGCGATAACTTCTCCTGCCGAACGTAGTTTTAAAGAACCGGCAAAGTACTTCTTGTCCAAATTAAGCGTTGGCACTTCAGAATCCGGGAGGCGCTGATGGCCCACTTTCTCGGCAGCAAGATCTTTCAGTCTCGCAATCTGCTCCTCCCTTTAACAACCACACTGAAATAGCCTGTACTCATGATGGCCGATGCCATGATCGTCGTCGCCTCCAGGCCTGGTGCTGCTGGTTATTTTAATTCTGGCTTTCTGGTTCAATAAGAAAATCGAGTTGCCAAGAATCAGTTGGTTACATCTTGTACGAACCACTCCAGCGGGAGCGATCGACCTAAGCCTCGTCGCTTGGCTTCCTCATAAACCTTCAGGCCCACGGCGGCGAATTGCACACCGGTTCCTTCGCTCCTGAAACAGGTAATTTGCTCGTCGTTATCACGCCCTTTCACTTTTCCTAGGAGCACATCGGGCAATCTGAAGATCTTCTCCTCACCTGTCCAGGTTAATTCCTGCTGCCACATTTCAGGATGAGAACCGCCGCAAAATCGTCGCAAAAACTCCCGATCATAGGGAATCGTTAAAAGATTATCACACGGTGATCCTTGCACGCCGGGAGGACTGACGTACAGGACGTGCCTGTCCAGACGGCCATAGCCAGCCTCGTCCAGTTCCTGAATTTTCATCAGCGTCAGGTGCATGCCCTTCTCAAGCCACTCGCCTCGGATTACCGGCCTAAGTGAATTGGTGCAGCCTACAATTATGTCAGAGCCGCGCACTGCTTCTTCAGCGCTATTCATAGCCGCCACTTCGATCCCGATCTGATCAGCCAGTTGCATTGTGAACCTCTGTCGATGCTCAGGATTGGGGCTATAGACCTTTATCCTGCGGATCGGGCGAATCATGCTATAAAGAAAAGCATGAGTCCAAGCCATTCCGCCGGAACCCACAAGGCCAAGAATACTTGCATCCTCTCTGGCCATACACCGTGCCGCGAGGGCATCTGTGGCAGCAACGCGCATGTGTTGAATATGGCCGTCCTGCAGAACCGCCAGCAACGCGCCGTCCTGAGCACTAAAGAGGAGAATGAGGCCCATGAATCGACCAGGATAGACGCAATACCAATCCTCCCTTTCCTCGCCATGGACCCAGCGGGGCGTGGATATATCGGATTTAATTCGGATCGCGACCACCTTCATACCTCGAATACCACCCTCCATGGTGCAGTATCGGTACGAGACATTCGCATCTTCGCCGGGAACATGGATATTGGTTTTCGTCCGGTTTACCCCCGCCCCCAACCCCTCCTCCCTGAAGGCACTTTCCAGGACTTGTAGGCAGGCTTCCGGCGTAAGGACTTCTTCCGCCACATGCCGGTCAATCAAAAGGACATCTCTTTTTCCGAGCGCCGCTTCGTGTTCGGGGTGAAGAGCAGGATAAACCTTAGGATAAGTCCACTTCATATTTCTCCTTCTTTTTTGCCGATTACTTTACTGTCGGCTTGCCAGCCATGCGAGCCTAAATAGGACAGTTCCTCAGGCCCAATTCGCTGCGGGATGGCTCGCCTACTTCAGAAGAATGTCTCTGAGCTTGGTTATCATCGTAGGCTCTAGAGAAAAAAGTTCGTCAACGTTCCGTTTCAGTTCCTCCCCTGCTATGGGATCAACGTCCAGCTTCGACTTTTTTGCCTCAGCCAGGAATTCCGGATCACTCATGGTATCTTGAAATGCCTTGCGCAGAATCTGCACGCGCTCCTTGGGCGTACTAGGAGGCAGGACAAAGCTACGAATGACCGTTCCCGGCACCTCCACGCCTGCCTGAAGCAATCTGCGTGAAGAATCGCTCTTAGCCAAATTTCTGGCGAGCGGCACGTTCGGCAGATCCCCGTAAGCCGTCGGCGCCGCCTGAAGGACCACAACGACCTCGCCGGATTCCAGTTTTTGCTGCCAGGCGATTTTCATCCCGCCCCATTCCCAACAACCCGCATCAAGTTCACCGGAATCAATAGCAAGGCGAACGTCTGAAGTTCCCTTGTAGCCAGAAACGAGCTGAACAGGGAGACCAAGAGCTACTTGGAAAATTCTAATGGCATTTTCGATGGTACCCCCACGTCCTGTTCCACCGATCTTGAGGGGCGCCCTAGAAGCCATCCACTCTACCACCGTACTCACGCCTTTTTCTCTGGGCACAGCGCAGGCCACATAATCCTTCGATGGAGCGCCGATGTATTCGAACTTACGCGCGTCGAAATTAATCCCCTCCTGTCCCAGGATCTGAGTCAAGAAATAGCTACCGACGAAATGACCGACGGTGAGCCCATCGGGCTTGGCGACATTATAAACATGATTCGCCGCAATAATACTGCCAGCGCCTGTCATATTTTCCACAACCACGGTCGGCTTACCCGGAATGTGTTTTGCCAGATGTCGCGCAATAACACGGGCATAGGTATCAAACCCGCCCCCAGCCGCGAGGCCTACGATAATCCGTATTGGTTTGTCCTTATAAAACGGCTCTTGCGCCGATGTTCGCGTCGTGGCAGCAAAGACGCATCCGACAACCGTGACCGCTAAGAAGCGCCGCATGGCGTATCCCCGAACACCGATCAATCGCGAATATCCTGTACAAACCACTCCGTCGGCAACTCCCGTCCGATTCCTTCCTCCCTGGCCAGACGGTAAACCATGCCACCGACAGAAGCGAATTGCAGCCCTTGAGTTCCACTGTTGACAAAGGAAGTGATCTGATTCGGTGAAGTCCGTCCCACCACCTTATCTGTTAATAAATCGAGCAGGGTAGGATATTTTTCTGTATTGATCTTCACTCGAGACTGAGGGATCCGCGCCAACTCTTCCGGTTGGCCGGCGGCATAGCCAGCGAAATGAAATGGCCGGAAACCTGCCTCTTGCTGAATGGGGGGCAGAGTGAAATCTCCCAAGCGTATAACTATATCGCAGCGCTTATACACCTCATCTGTCGCAAACTCTCTGATGTCGAGGCTCGTCAGGTGCACCCCGGGCTCAATCCACTCCGGTCTTGAGAGGTTGGGAACGATGGAATCCGTGCAAGTTGCTACAATGTCCGATCCTCGAACCACATGCTCGGGGTCACTCAAAGCCTCAACCGGAATTCCGAGAAGGCTACTCATTTCCGCAGCGTACTTCTCGCGTCGCTCACTCGAACGACTGTAAACCTTCACCCGCTTCAGCGGCTGAACCTCAGCAAAGGCCCTGAGATAGGTGCGCGCCATCCCCCCGGAACCGATGATTCCCACGACGTTCGCGTCCTTTCGGGCCAGATATTTTACCCCCAACCCGGCGCATGCGCCGACCCTCATGTGCTGAAGGACTCCGTCGTTGATGATGGCCAGGGGCTCGCCATTTTTAGTGCTGAAAAGCATAATGAGGCCGCAAAAAGTCCCTGGCTGGATACAATATTTCAGCTCATTATTTCCCTCAGGCCAACAAACGATATCGGATTTCAGCCGCGTCGCGAAAACCCCATAGGTCCGGCATGCACCTTCCATACTTCCCCAGCGAAAGTAGCCGTCCGGTCGGTCGCAGGGCGCCCAAACGTCAATTCTTGGACGATGGACAGCATTACCCGCGACCAGATCCTGGTAGCCCACCTCCAGGGCCTCCAGGCAGGTCTTCATATCGAGGAGCTTTTCAACGTCGGTGTTATTTAAAAATAGCATTTCTACCCTCCTAGTTGTTCATGCGTGAGAATCGGGATTGAATAAGTTCTTTTAGAGTCTACACGTCCTTCATGGGCCAAAGCACATCATAATGATCACAAGCCAGGGTCAGGCGAAGACGGGTGATTGGTCTCTTTGCGGCAATGAAAAGCTAGGGTTCCCAGTTGGCCAGATCTTTGTTGACTTTTCGGGCGATACTGAAATCAAAAACTCCGGGGTTTATGGATTTCTCCACTTTAAGCTCTTTCCCCGCCATTTCGAGGATATCTTTCTGCTCCTTCTCTGAGAGAACACCATCGTCAGTAAAGTAACCGATGGTTAAGTCATAGACCTGCTCGGCTAGAATTTTGTCCTTCAGGTTGGAAAACGCCCGCATGAAATCCACGGCGAAAGCCTTGTCCTGCTTCATGACTCTCAGACCTTTAAGGCCAATACGCACTAACGCTTCGACGACCTTCGGCTCGCGGTTCAGAGCTGCACTATGGATGCCGAGACCACCAAAAGAAGTTGGCAGGTAGTCACCTATAAAGCCCAAACTCTTAAGACCTGCAGCTTCGGCAAGAAAATTAGCTGGCACTGTGAGAGGAGCAGCCTCGATTGAGCCAGCTTTTAAGGCAGCCAACCGTGTTTCCGTGGAGCCGATAGAAATGATAGTGACGTCACGGGGATCAACGCCTTTTGCCTTAATCATCGCTCTGATTCCTAAGTCAGCCGAGCTCCCGACTCGAGCCACGCCAATTCGCTTGCCTTTCAGATCAGAAATTCGTTTGATCTCAGGCTTCACCATTAAAACCATGATCGCTATCCCCGAGCCAACCCACAGGACCTTCGCGGATATTCCACTCACACCGGCACGTATAGCTGATGTCGACGCGCTCGAGTAAAGGATATCTTCACTTGCGATAGCCATATCAATTGCCGGCCCGGACATTTTGATGAACTCGGGGTTCAATCCTTCGTCCTTAAAGTATCCCCTTTGCTTAGCCAACTGATAAGGGAGCTGCTCCATAGTGAACGTAGTAAATCCAATCCTGACCTTTTTTGGTTCAGCTCCTACGACGAGCGAGCTGGTAAAGAGTACAGATACCAAAGTTACGACAGAAACAATTTTCGCAATTCCTCTAAGAGAAAAAATCACTGGATTCGTCCTTTTCTGCTAGCCCATCTTTCTCCGGTCAACGCTCATGGCAGTACCCGAGAGAAATCACAGTCAGGCTGACTGTTCACCAATACTACGGGCGATATCTGGAAAACAGTAAGCAGGGGCCTCTTTTCCTAAACCCCGCTCCTTTGCCATTTCATACACACGTCCCGCCACTGAAGTAAATTGAATACCAAGGCCAGGCGTGTTATCGAAACAAGTTATCTGATCGTCGCCAGTACGGCCGCGATGTCTTCCCGCCACGAAATCGGTAAGCTCACGAACGCTTTCCCAGTCGATGTTCATAGCATCTCCTGGAGGATGACCTTTTACATAATCCAGCGTAATCCCCTCGGGAACCCGCGTTCCTTTCCTCGCCTGTGCAATGTAATACATGACTCTAGCCTCTGCTTTAGAGTTCAGAGCAATCAGGTCACAACGCGCAAAAGCTTCTGCGCCGATCTCTAGGTGTCGAACAGATGTAATGTGCATGCCCTTCTCTAGCCATGCAGCATCTATAATTGGGTGTATGGCATTACTCGCCAGAACGAGGATATCCACGTCCCTGACCGCAAGCTCGGGATCATCAACCGGGAAGCTTTCTAAATCAAATTTCTCAGTTATCTCTCGGGCAAGCCGCGACCTATGTTCTGAAGTGGGGCTATACACCTTTACCGATGTCAGCTTCCGCACGAGGTAAAGAGCTTCGATGTGGGCTTTTGCCATAAAGCCTGATCCCAGCACACCGACTTTACAGGCGTCACGCCTTGCCAAGTAACGAGCTGCTAGACCTGCTGTCCCACCTACCCGTAGATTCCTTATGCGACCCTCACTCAGCACGCAAAGTAGGTCGCCGCTTTGTATGTCGAAAAGGAGGATCAGTCCTCGGGTAACGCTGATTGGCCCTTTCGATTCCGGAGTTCTCTCTCTTCGGATCCCGCCGTCCACCTCCGGCCAATGCAGGAGATCCGTTAGGAACCGGATCGAGGCATACTTACGTGTGGCCCCGGACATCGTCTTGAGCATGTGATAGCTAGGAAGCGACGACTCCAGCCGGCTTGTAACTTCGCAAGGCGTCAAAAGATCGCTCCGCGGGCTGTTAATTGCTTCCCCAACGCTCAAATCCCTGTAAGCCTCTTCAAGAGTGTTCAGGCACGTATCCATATTAAGAACTGCTTCGAT
>Ga0075419_10000240_pt1 | contig 31926 bp, 29 predicted proteins | sample SoiMetdeltSBSDD3_FD_76900 | JGI IMG/M metagenome (GOLD analysis project Ga0075419, IMG submission 76900) | Bulk soil microbial communities from a Populus tree surrounding site in Tennessee, USA - Soil MetaG P. deltoides SBSDD3 | ecosystem: Environmental > Terrestrial > Soil > Tree plantation... | reverse complement strand
TTGCCGGTCCGTTTTGGATGACGCGGAATCGCGCATTCCAGAGCGGCCTGATAAAGCCGGAAGTCTTCTCGCGGATGCAGTCCGAGGTCGGCTGGGCCGCGACGCGATTTATTTGGATTACCGGACTGGCAAAATCATGCGGCGAGCAGAGTCGCCGAACGGTAGGTTGCGTACAGCCAAAACGGGACAGGTCCCTCGCCGTAACACTGCTTCGGTGACACTTCCTGCCAGGAGATGCGAAAGTCCTCGGCGGCCATGGGTGCCCATAATGATGAGATCGCTGGCTGATGTCTTGAGGTACTCGAGGATGGTATCGGAGGGCATGCCTCCCCGAATACATGTCTTGGTGGCGACTCCTGCTTTCGATAGGTTCGCCGACAGATCCTCTAAAGCCTGGGCGACCCGCTTTCGCTTCTTTTCTCGCTCATCTGCATGCTCGAAGGCGAAATCAATCCCATAATAGACGGGTTCTAAGACGTGCAGTAATTCGACAGACGCCTGTGATTGCACCGCGACGACCGCAGCATATTCCACTGCATCCAACGAGCAATCGGACAAGTCAGTCGGGACAAGAATGCGTTTGAGGCTGATGCTCTCTTCTGTTGACCGATCGTCCTTCGGCGCAGGAATCGCCAGTACAGGGCACGGTGCGGAGCGTATCACACGTTCTGCGGTGCTTCCCAGCAACACATGAGCCAATCCTGACTTTCCCCTTGTGCCTACGACGAGCAGATCGGCTTCTTGGGATTGAGCCGCGGCAATCACTCTTTCACTTGGAATACCCCTCGCTATATGAGTGGTCGTCACGATCCCCCGCCTGCGTGTCCTCTCCTTGAATTCCGCCAGTCTATTGGAGGCGTCATGCATGCGATCGGTCAGGTACTGCTTATTGACGGCATAATCTGGATCCATGCCGGGCGGGAACTCGAGGACAGTCATCACGGTGAGGGGAATCCGCCATGTGGCGGCCAAGACGCAGGCATACTCCTCCGCTCGGCGGGCCCAATCTGAGAAATCAGTGGCCAGGAGCAGATGCGTGATGGATGTCGGTTTCACAATACGATGTCTTTTCTTCGCCTTTGGCTGGGAGGCGGAACCGTGAGTACCGCGCATCCCGCCGTCCGTACGACCTTGTCGGCGGTGGCTCCAAAAAATATCTTTTCCATATTGTCTGACCGGCCACCATAACTGCCGAGAACGATCAAGTCGACTTGCTCTGCACGGGCAAACTTTGCGATCTCAACAAACGGGGTGCCTTCCACCACGATGCGCTTGATCGGCTGATCATGTGGTTGTGACTTGAGGAGCTGTCTCGCTTTCAGCCGAGCATGATGCCGGAGCCGCTTTCGCTGTTCTGTCGCATCCGACGGGACGGCCAACAATCCAAGACGATTAAAGGCGTCTACCGTGTTCACGTCAATGACATGCATCATCGTAACCTCCGCGCCGAGAGCATCCGCAAGCTGCAAACCGACACGAAAAGCCTCTAACGAACATGTCGAAAAATCAACCGGAATAAGAATCTCTTTGAAGAGCGGACCCGCCATACATCAAAAGCAGACAGCAAGGACAATGCCCATGGCTGCCCCGCAGTCACAGCTCAAAATGCTTCGTTTTTGGCCAGGACAAGAGCAAAGCCTTACTCCGAGTGGAGCCGTGCTACAGCTCAGCCATTTTGCCTGTAGCAGAACGGGGCATTTTCTTTGGTGGAGATGTGCGATGCCCGCTTTATCAATCAAGTGGAGGGCGGGCCCCGTGGCACTGCTATTGCTCACGGGCAAAAGAATAGAGAAGACATAAGAGGGTGTAATGACGAAAAAGAAGTGGCTGGTGCTGGGGGCAATCGTTATCAGTCTCCTGGTCGTGCTCTATCTTGTGTTGTTGTGTCCATCCGAGTGTCATTGATCCCGCACAGATGGGCAGGGACCTCAGAATGAGACGAGAATCATTGATGAAGATATGGCTGGTACCGGAGGTCGCCAAAGTTCTCCTCTCGTGATGCTGATCGTGGGCTCGACTTAGAGGAGGCATGAACTGGACCGCTTCCTATTGGGAAGCGTCTAGGTTTTGATAGGTAAGGCGAGTTGATGGCAACGGCTACTGATCTTATGACCACGGCGGTGCCTACCGCGTCGGAGCGGCACGCGGTGTCCGAGACGTTGTCGGCACTTCGCTCACGATCATGGGACGAAGTTGGGCATATCTATCTTGTGGACGGCCTGCATCGGCTTGTAGGCCAGGTGCCGATCGAACGCGTTCTTGTTGCCGACGAGACCAAGGCGCTTTCGACACTTCGGGGAGCCCCGCCAATCGAAGTGCAGCCGGATGAGGACGCCGAGACGGTGGCGCTGAGAGCCGTTGTCCGCCATGATGCGGACGTCGCCGTCGTGGACCGGCACCAACATTTCCTGGGGGTCATCCCCATCGGGCGGCTCCTGGCGCTGTTGCATGAGGAGCACGTGGATAACTTTCTTCGGCTCGGAGGGGTGAGCGAACGTCATCCTCATCCACTGGACGATCAGAATGCGTTGAAGGCCTTTCGCGCCAGAATTCCGTGGTTAGCCATCGGGCTCATTGGCGGGTTTTTGGCGGGTGGAATAGCGGCGCTATTCGAGGTGGCGCTCAAAAAGGAAATTGCGCTCGCCTTTTTCCTCCCCCTCGTGGTCTACATGGCCGATGCCGTAGGGACTCAGACGGAAACCGTCCTCGTGCGGGCGCTGGCCTATGGCAAAATTTCGATCGTCGATCAACTTCTTCGTGAAAGCAGGGTCGGCTCCATGATCGGAGGAGCCATTGGGTTATTGGCCGGATTGGCTCTGTGGATCGTGGAGGGAAGACCCGCAGTCGCGCTCGTCGTGGCGTTAACGCTCGCCGTGACGGCTCTCGCTGCTACGGTGGTCGCAAGTCTCCTTCCCCTCGGACTCGACCGTCTTGGAGTCGATCCGGCGCTTGCGAGCGGGCCCGTCGCCACCGTGATCCAAGATATGTTGAGTGTCGCGATCTATCTTGGCATCGCGACGGCGGTTCTTGGCTGATCAAGGCACCCGGGGTCAGGAGAGGTCCTATGCCCATGTATGACTATAAATGCTTAGACTGCGGAAAAGAATCGTTGGTGGTTCTGACATTGAAGGAGCATGAATCGGGCATCGCGACATGTCCGGCGTGTAACAGTAAGAACATGAAGCAGCTGTATACCTCTTTCATCGCCCATACCACCAAAAAGAGCTGACACGACCACCCATGCATCTCTTTGCACGCCTAAGTTTTCTGACGATCGCCTCTCTCGCATGGCCGGCCGTGCTCCCGGCTCAGGAGTATCCTCCCGACCTTGCGCGCGGCAAGGCGGTGTACGAACGCCATTGTCTGAGTTGTCATGGCACCAACGGGGCAGGCGACGGACCGGCGGCGGCATCATTGAAAGTCGCGCCGGCCAACCTCCAACGGTTCAGATCCTTCCTAAAATCTGACGAGGAACTGTTGAGGACGATCGAGCACGGCGTCGTGTTCAGCCCGATGCATTCATGGCGTGGCCAACTCACGGATGAGGAACTGTCTGACGTCTTGGCTTACGTTCGCTTCCTGTCTCAGCAGACTCGGTGATTGCCTTCGCACGCATCTGTCGACCACAAAGGTCGTTCTTGATGGTTTCATGAGGCCGTTACGAAAAGGAAGGTCATATGATACGCGCGCATTGGGTTCTGGGTTCGGCAGTAGTCAGACTTGGTGTCACCGTTATTCTCGTCTGCGCAGGTGTGTCGGAGACCTGGGCGGCGGACATGCCGAATGCATCCGGTTGCACCAGTCCCCATAAAAAAAAGGCGGTTGCTGCGAACAGGCTGCGCGCGATCGTGCAATCGCATGCGCGCTGGCTGGAACAGTGGTATGAGGCGGGTCAACGTGCGGACCTCTGCCAATCGGATCTTCGTCAAGCCGCGCTCAATGGCGCCAATTTGGAGCGCGCGAACCTGGAAGGTGCTGTGTTACGGCAGGCCAATCTTTATCAGAGCGTGCTGACTCAGGCCAGCCTCGCCGGCGCGGATCTGACAAGCGCGGGTCTGGAGGACAGCAACCTGTCAGGGGCCGACGTCCGCAAGGCTCATCTGTCGCACGCCAATCTCTTTCGAGCCGTAGGAGATGAGGCGGCGCTATTCGACGCGATATTGATTGGCGCGAAACTGCACGAGTCCAGCTTCGAACGGGCTCATTTTGAGGGTGCAGACCTGACATCGGCCGATTTCAGCAATGCGAACCTCGTCGAGGCATTCTTCTACGGCGCCAATCTCCGTAATGCCATTCTGTCGGGAGCCGATCTCCTCCAAGCCGACCTCCGCCGGGCGGATATGACGAGGGCCATCTTCAACAAGACCAATATGCAGGGCATCCTTCTCGATCATGCACAACTGTCGGGCGCTCGTTTGATCGAAGCTGATTTAGAAGGCGCATTTCTCGATGAAACCGACTTGACGAAAGCCAGCCTGCGCGATGCTCTGCTCCGAGGCGCTGACCTCCGGTTCGCAAATCTTCGCGAGACGGATCTGCAACGTGCCGATCTTGAGGGAGTAAATTTTGAAGGGGCCCGTCTGGTCAAAGCCAATTTGCAGTCGGCGAATCTGAAAAGAGCGATTTTCTTCCATGCGGTGTTCGATGAGGCTGACTTGCGCGATGCCAGACTTCAGCAGGCGGTTCTGATCGGTGCGAGAGGCAGCGGCGCCGTGTTTATCCAATCAGACCTGAGCGACGTGTACGCCCCACAAGTGGCGTTGCAAAAGGCGATCTTCAGCGAGGCGAAGCTTGAATCGGCTAATTTGGTGGCCGCAGACTTAAGACAATCCAATTTGAGCAGTACGAACCTTGCTCATGCCAATCTGCAGGAAGCCAACCTCCAAGAGACTTCATGCCCAGGGGCCGATTTTACTGGTGCGCAAATGAATGGTACCGATCTCCGATTCGCCGACTTGCGCGGCGCGAAGCTGGCAGGGGCCATCGGTTTGACACAGGAGCAACTTGATACAGCCTGTTTGAATGAGCAAACGACAGTGCCTCCTGGCCTGAACCGGCCGTCGCCTTGCACCGCACGCAATGAGAGGCGTCGTCGCTAAAAAGCAGTCGCAAGTTCTCCTTCCTGGTCACGCCTTGTCTTCACAGCAATCTGGCATCAAGCCCGGCATCACTCTGAAACAGCCTGGTCTCCTTGGCTTGAATCAAGGACGATGTAAGACCGCCCGTGGAGCGTATGACTACCAATAGTCGTCATGGTGCGTCAGGAATCGGCCGGAATAGCCGTCTCGCGAATAATAAAGCTGGTTCGTTCGGCACGTTGCATCGACCAGTGCATTCATGTCTTCGGTGACAATCCAACGAACAGCATTTACACGGCTTCCGTACTAAGCAGTAACAGCTCACCCTTCATGTTTGGATGGATCGAACAGCGAAACGTGTGCCGTCCGGGTCGTTCCATATTGAACCGAATCGTCGCATCTCTCTTGGCGTCCAGCATGACCCCCCCAAGCCCTCGCCCGTAGACAATGACTCCGTCTTTCTCAACCTTGGCTTGAAGACCCTCAAACATGGTGGAACCAAAATCATGACGCTCGCCATCTTTGTTGACGATTTTGATCATGGTTGGAAGCCCTAATCGGAGAACTTCTTGTTTAGTGATGAAACTAAAGTCCTTGATGACGACTTCGACGACCTGCTCGGATTGAGACTCAACGGGTAGGGCTGTTGAGAGGGCGAAGATACATAGAAGCAGAAGCACAGATGTGGCCGAAAGTGTACGGATCGACATGAAAGCCTCCTTCTCGTTATTGGTGCTTACGTTTCGGGCTGTTGCCGGCAGTGACTTCCGGCTTGATTCGCTTTAGAGGATAGATAAGAAGTGCGACAGCTCATGTCCAGGGGAAAAGTCATTGAGACATTTCACCGAGTTTTCGCACGTTGTCTAGCCATGCTGTTCGCTGGTCCGGCCGTAAGCCTTCAACATTTCCGATGAGTGTCGCCTTCACAGGAGTAATACCACAGAACTCGAGGATATTGCGTTTGAGGCTCTTGAGGCTATGGGCGAAGAAGAACCAGCGATACAGGAAGGCTGGCATGCCCATAGTGACAATGACGCGCGCTGTCTTCCCAGCAAAGAGTTTTCTGGGCATCTTGCCGTTCGGTTGATATTCAAACGCCACTCCAGGTCGGAAAACCTGCTCGAAGAATCCCTTTAAAAGCGCCGGCATAGAACCGAGCCAGAGTGGGTAAATGATCACCAGATGATTGGCCCACTTGATTGCCTCCACTGCCTGTTCGAGTCCAACCGGTAATGCGCCCTTCTCGAATTCTTGCTTCGTTCGGAGGAGAGGAAAATCCAGCTCCCCAACATCTACCTTGCGCACGTCATAACAGCCGTCCCTAGCGCCATTGGCATACTCGTCCGCCAATGCATGGCCAAAATGACGGGAGTCGGAATCCGGATGCCCCTGAATGATGGTAATGCGCTTCGTCATCGAGGCATAGAATGGAGCAAAGTCGTCCAAGACATGGTGTAAGCAGAACCGAGCAAGAGCAATGCCATCTGGTCGCTTGGGTTGCAAAGCTTGCTGGCGAGGGGGTGACACATCCGGCAGGGCACTGGCACGCGCTCTGTCGCCTTCCGCCACAGTTTTGTGAGGCCCAGTGTAGCAGGACCCCCCATTGAATCGGTGCCCATTCGCAGGTGATCAAGGGCGCTGCGCACTCCAGGCAGGCGTTCTCGCTGTTAATGCCAGCAACCTGACGTGCGTAATGATGGCACCGGCTTTGCTGAGCTGATGTCTCTTCTTGATTTGGAGAATCAAGACAGGATATCGGAAGTAACGTGGAATCTGATCTCGCGAAAGGGCGTATGAGCTTTAGGAACAGCGAGGAAGACAGGACGGCAAGGAATTCCGCGATCGGCTCGAGGCTGAAACAGTAAGTGAGGGAACAGAATAATGGGCAAGTTAGTCCATGATCAGGTAAGAACATTCGCTCCCTCCAAGCCACCTACTCTTGAAGCAATGCTTGAGAGGCTGGAGTCTCTCTCGTTACAGTCAGAATTTGCTTCACAACGGGAGCTTGCACTCACGCGAGCGTTGAAGCCCTATAGCGAACAGCGTGAAGGATCACTTCTCACTCCCCTTCCCGAAGAAATAGAACTCGCAGAACTCATTCTTTACTGTGATTTCTATCCAGAAGACGGACAACTGACGCTGATTGAGCAGCTGCGGGATGTGATCACAGAACATATACCTCAAGAGGAGCGAGTGTGGCTCGACCCTTTGAAGCACTCCTATCTCGATCTCCTGGAGGTAGTGCATACGCCGAAGGTGGACGAGACCCTGGTGCTTCGCTCGCTCGGAGATCAAACGACATTCCATTTGCCCGGCGGAGATTTCGCTCAGGATTTCACAAACGGGCAAGTGTTGCTGACGCGCGTCGTCCGTGATCCAAGCGATGGCGATTCCGGTAAGGCAGTGTGGGCCGGTGGAGGCATGGTTTTATCGCCCTCCGATGCCAAGCTTCTCATCGAACAGACGCGGGAATGGGAGCGCAGCCTCGAGATGTCCACTGGCGAACTCGTACTCGGGGAATGGCAGGAGTACATAAAGCGCTTTGGCCATGTCCTGCTCTGGGCGTTTGCTTCCTTGCGCGTATCGGCCTTACGCGATGCTCTCGCTCATATTCAATACCGTACTCCCGACGGAGCGCCCTACCTGTATGCCATAGCAGTGTATGATCACCACGACTATCCACTGTTTGCTCAAGGTCTTTCTGGAGTTGAGGGCGTGGAACCGGAAACGTCAGCTACGCCGATACCGAAAGACACTTCAGACTCAAATATTAAGAGTCTAAGATCGTGGGTTATACGTCACGCAGACGCGCACACGACGGCTATCGCGACGAGGTTCACACTCACTTCTTCGCAACTTTTCCTGGAATGCGATAGTCCGGAGCGATTGAATCAAATGAAGCATCTGTTGGCGATGACGTTCGGGTTTGCATTACATTTCCGGCAGGAAACTGTCACGCCGCCGACGAGTGGCTTCCGTATGGACCAACTCATGGCTGCGCAGCCAGTGACCGTAGTGGTGACGCAGGAAGAGGAACTGGCCTTGCTCAGGGCTTTTCTTGAAAAAGCATACCTTGAATGGTCAGATCAAGGGCATGCGATGTTGGGTGGGAAAACGCCTCGCCACGCTTCAGCATCGATGACGATGCGGCAAAGTGTCGTAGGCTTGATTGATGAGATGGAACGCAACGATCTTGGCCTACGACGAGTGGGCCGGCGAGCCTACGACTATAATGTACTGCGCGGGCATGTAGGATTAGAGGAGGTGTGACTGCACAGATAAGTTCCACGGATGCCCTCGACCGTCTCACGTCAGCGATTGTCGGTATGCGACCCTACGTGTCATGCATGGCCCTTCGTCAAGTGCTCCCTTCGGCAACAGGTACTGCTCAGAGCGGGAAGACAAATAGCAAGGTGTTGTTGCCGTGCCCTCCCCTAGACACTCTGAAGCGTTAACATGCCTGCAGACCAATGCATGCCCAGAGAGGCTTTGACGGTCTGGAACCACTGGATTTGCCCACCTCATTTTGATATTAGTGGCTCGCGTACTGGAGATATCTATGCTCAACGTCGCCCGCAATGTGCTGGTAGTCGACGACGATCTCGAGATGCGGGCGTTGCTTCGGGACGTGCTGGAAGGGCATGGCTATACCGTGACTCTCGCCTCCAATGGACAGGAAGCTCTCGCGAGTCTCCGAGACAGAGAGTATCCGGTCGTGCTTACGGATTTACGGATGAAGGGCATGCAAGGGATTGAGCTTCTCACCCAGATCAAACAGTCGTGGGCCGATACCAACGTAATTCTGATGACCGCCTTCGGAAGCGTGGAAACTGCTATCCAAGCCATGAAGCAAGGCGCCTATGATTATTTGATGAAGCCGGTGAAGAATGACGATCTCCTGAGAGCCACCGAGCGCGGCTTCCGTGAAGCCCTGCTGAGAAGCGAGATCAACCGCCTCCGACGTGAAGTAGGTAAGGAATTCAGCTTTAATCAAATTCTTGGAAAGAGCAAGCCGATGCGGGAGGTGTTCGAGTTGATCCGCCGAGTGGCGAACAGTCCGACCAATATACTGATTACGGGAGAGAGCGGGACAGGTAAGGAACTTGTGGCGAAGGCGATTCACTACAACAGCGATCGTAAGGACGCCCCCTTTGTCCCCATCAACTGTGCCGCCATTCCCGACCAGCTCTTAGAAAGCGAGCTGTTTGGCCACATGCGCGGATCGTTTACCGATGCCAAGGGAGACAAGCACGGTTTATTCGAGGAGGCGCACAAGGGCACGCTGTTTCTGGACGAAATCAGTGAATTGCCAATCACGTTGCAGGCCAAACTGTTGCGTGCCATTCAGGAGAAGGAAATCCGGCGGATTGGCGCCACCAAGCCGATCTCGGTGGATGTGCGGATCATCGCAGCGACGAATCTCCATCTGGCTGAAGAAGTCAAAGCGAAACGATTCCGTGAAGATCTGTACTATCGACTGAATGTCATCGAGGTCAAACTGCCGCCGCTCCGAGACCGCCGCGAGGACATTCCGCTATTGGTCGACGGCTTTCTTAAAAAATGCGGTGAGGCGCGGGGAAAAGAAGTGAAAGGCGTCACGGAATCCGCGTTGGCCATGCTGATGGACTATATGTGGCCTGGAAACGTTCGAGAGTTGGAGAATGTCGTCGAGCGAGCGGTGACGCTCAGCCGAAGAGACAAGATCATGCCCGACGATCTGCCGCCTAGCGTGCAGGGCGCACTGGGAGACCGACGGGTGTTGGAAGAAGCTGCGGAAAAAACATTGCCGCTGCATAAGATCGAAAAGGAATACATCAAAAAGATCCTTGAAAAGACCGGAGGGAACAAGTACCAGGCCGCCCAGGTCCTTGGCATCGACCGCAAAACTCTGTATAGAAAGCTCGCCGAAATCGAAGGCACGCTACAGCCCGAAGGATGACAACGTTCTGGCCGAGTCGGCCGGGATCGAGCCCATGCAAGTTCCCATTGAGGTCGCGCCCCGCCGTGCGCGCTGGATGCTCCTTCTTCTGACCATCGGTATCTTTGTTGTCGATCTACTGACTCCCGTCGGAATAGCTGTCTCGGTCCTCTACATTATTCCCCTTCTTCTGACGTTCCTTTCCAAACGGCAGCGCGATCCGTTGTATTTCTGCCTCGTTGCGACCGTGTTGCTTTGGGCCGACTTGGCGTGGAAACCGGAGGGACTGCTTTTTCAATACAGCGTGACCAACCGTGCATTAGGGATGTTCGTGCTTTGGCTTGTGGCATCCGGCCTGGTCAAACTTAAGCGGATGCAACTCGATCTGCTGAATGCCGAGGACACGAAGACAAAAGCCGTGCAGGACCTTTTATCAGAACGTATCGAGCGATCGCACGCCGAGGGGTTGATGGAGGCGGCACAAGAAGCGAGGGCTCATGCGGAGACCGCCGTGATGGGTGCGGTCGCTGGCCGACAACGGGCCGAAGAGCAATCCATGCTCAGCAAGCTCCGGCTCCAAGGCATTATCGATTCTGCGATGGACGCGATCATCACGGTCAATCATGATCAGAAGGTCGTCGTGTTCAATGACGCGGCCGAGCGCATGTTTCAATGTTCGTCGGATGACGCCATCGGTCAACCACTAAGTAAATTTATTCCGGCCCGTTTCCGGGAGGCTCATCATCATGACGTCCAAGCATTTGGGCAGTCCGGAGTGACGAGCCGGAGAATGGGGCAACTGGGCACGGTCATGGGTCTGCGGGCGGACGGCGACGAGTTTCCCCTCGAAGCCGCCATTTCGCACATCACCGTTCAAGGGAATCAGCTCTTCACGGCGATTCTGCGTGACGTGTCTGAACGCACACGATTGGAGGAACAGCTTCGCCGGACCGAGCGCGTCGCTGAGCTGGGTACGCTGGCGTCCGGCATGGCACATGAGATTGGCACGCCGATGAACGTCATCCTCGGCCGCGCCGAATACCTTTTGGATCGGGTCAGCGACGAGCCGGTCAAGAAAGGGCTGCAAACAATCGTGGCTCAGGTCGAGCGAATCACGAGAGTTATGAATCAACTCCTGACATTTGCCCGAAGGAAACCACCTCAGCCTGTCCCCGTGGCAATGCAAGAGGTGGTCGAGAACAGCCTCGACATGTTTCGTGATCGACTCTCCAATCATGGCGTACAAGTCGTTACCCAGATGGATCCGGATTGTCCAAGGGTCGTCGCGGACAGCGATCAAATGAACCAAGTGTTGATCAATCTCATTATGAACTCCCTCCATGCCATGCCAGAGGGTGGCACCCTTCGGTTGGAACTCGGTTGTGAGAGGGACATGGTGAAACTGACCGTCTCCGATACCGGACACGGTATCCGGAAAGAGGTCATCAACAATATCTTTGACCCGTTCTTTACCACCAAAGAGTTCGGGAAAGGCACCGGCCTGGGATTGACGGTGGTGAAAGGAATTGTTGAAGAGCATCGGGGTTCGATCGCAGTTGAAAGTGAGGAGGGAAAAGGCACCACATTTACCATTCATCTGCCCATCAGCGACTGACGGCGATGAACGCGCTGATCTGCGTTCTGCCACGCCGGAACAGCGCCCACCGTACTGGTCGTCGCCGCCCACTCACCCGTATGGAATCCACGTGTCCTCGAGGACCGAAAGACCTCTGTGAGCGTCCCCTTTACTGCCTCAGTAGGAGGCCCAGCCCACCGCCACGCTGCGGTCGGCGGCGCAATCCCGGTAGCAGGGCAGTGCATGTGATAAGAGTCCGTCCTATTGATCCAACACGAACGTGACCTTCAGATCGACGCGATACATCGTGATCTTGTTGTTTTCGATGACGACCTGCTGTTCCTTGACCCAGGCGCCTTTGATGTTGTGAATGGTTTTTGAGGCGCGCATGATCCCACTCTGAATGGCATCCTCAAAGCTTTTGGACGACTCGCAACTGATCTCGATGATTTTGGCGACTGACATGGGCAACCCTCCTCATATGGATGAATTTTGAGACCCTGGAGAACCACCATGATGATCTCCGTTTTATGTCCGGCGAAGCGGACGTCTTTGCCACTTTCCTTACGCAAGGGCAGTGCCATTCCGCAATCTCTGGGTATCCTTCCCGATGGTACCCGCCCACTGTCGCGATTCACCACGCTGCTATTGACAGCGCCGTGGCAAATAGCCACGGAATATCATGTTTTCATTCGGGAAGTTCAGTAAATTTGCAAGGCATGCCTCCTGCTGGTGTTAGGGGCGGTATTTCATGTGTGATGTGCATATGGTTCACAGATGTCTAGGAGCATTGCCTTGTGGCCATTAATCCATTGAAGGGGCCAACCGTTAAATCGATTGGCCGTCAGACAGGGTTCCTAGTGGTGGCCTTCGTTGCCTGCGCGATGGGCTGTGGGAACACCCAGCAAGACAGTTCGTCGGCCATGCCGATGACCGCCAGCGGGCCGGCCGGGCTCTTGCGTCTCAGCCAAGAAGAGCTTACCCGGACTACGATTGAGATCCTGCCGGTCGCACGCGGCCAGTTTCAGCTCGTCCGTGAGTTTCCTGCAACGATCCAACCGAACGAAAACGAACTCGCGGAAGTCACGACATTAATTCGTGGCCGTGTCACGAAAGTGCACGTGGATGTCGGAGCTGATGTGAAAAAAGGCGAGCTCCTGGCGCTTCTTCACAGCACCGAACTGGGATTGGCTGAGGGTGGCTACCTCAAAGCCAGTGCCCGGCTCTACGAAGCAGACTTATCCTACAAGCGGGCGAAGGATTTGTATGAGCATCGGGCGGTGAGCTTGGCCGAGTTGCAGCGGCGGGAAGCGGGAATGAGAACGGCACGCGCAGAAACGCGCGAAATGCAAAATCAGCTCGAGTTGCTGGGCGTGCCACACCGAGAAAGAGACCGGTTGGACCGCGAGCATACGATCAAGGCTGATGTGCCGCTCCGCGCCCCGTTCGACGGTCGAGTGATCATGCGCAACATCACGCGAGGAGAGGTTGTCGAAACCAACCAGAAATTTTTTACGGTCGCAGATCTTTCTGATGTATGGGTGATTGCGGCCGTACCTGAGAAAGACGTGGAGCACATTCAAAAAGGCCTTATCGTCGACATCGTGGCCGCCGCCTATCCTCATGCCATCTTCAAAGGCACGATTACCTATGTCGGCGACGTTCTCGATCCTGCCACCCGTACGCTGCCCGTCAGAGTCACAGCACTCAATCCCGACAAGCGCTTGAAGCCTGAGATGTTTGCGCTCGTTCGCATCCACGGCACACCCGATCCGAATACGCTCACCGTGCCTCTCTCGGCCATTCAGAATGGACCGACGGGTAGCGTCGTGTTCGTGCAGCGCGGTCCGTCAGAATTCGAAGTGCGGAACGTGCGGCTTGGCGCTGAATATGGCGATGTCGCCGCTATACTCGACGGCGTGTCGGCCGGAGAGCCGGTGGTCACCAAGGGCTCGTTTGTCCTCAAGTCGGAAATGGAACGGCACAGGATCGAACCTGCGCGATGATCGCGTCCCTTCTGGAATTTTGTCTTCGCCAGCGGATCTTGGTTCTCGGCGTAGCCTGCTTCGTATCCATCGCCGGCATCCAGGCTTTTCAATCCCTTCCAATCGATGCGTATCCGGACGTGACGAATATTCAGGTTCAAGTTCTGACCGAAGCGTCAGGGCTGTCACCGGTCGAGGTGGAACGGTTTATCACCTATCCGCTCGAGCTCCAGATGACCGGACTGCCTCATCTGGCGGAGATCCGGTCGCTGTCAAAATTCGCGCTTTCACAAGTGACAGTCGTGTTTCATGACGACGTCGATATCTATTTTGCACGCCAGCTCGTACTCGAGCGGATGATGGCGGCGAAAGAACGACTGCCTCAGGGCATCGAACCGGTGATGGCACCGGTGAGCACCGGGCTTGGTGAGGTCTATCAGTACTATCTGGAAGGACCGCACGCCAAAGCCTCTGATGAGGTGGTTGTGCAGGCTGAGTTGACGGACCAACGGACTCTTCAAGACTGGGTCCTACGGCCATTGTTCAAGGGCATTCCCGGCGTGATCGACGTGAACGCTTTGGGCGGATTCGTGAAACAGTATCAAGTGCTCGTCGATCCATCAAAGCTAAGAAAGTATGACCTCACCCTGCATGAGATTTACGACGCTGTCGCGAAGAACAATGCGAACGCTGGCGGGAATATCCTCGAACGTCACGCGGAACGGTCCATCGTCCGCGGTCTCGGCCTGATCAAAACGCTCGCCGATATCGAGGCCATCATCGTGAAGGAGGCTGGTGGCACGCCGGTCTACGTCCGCGACGTGGCGGAAGTCCGCATCGGTCATGCGGTTCGGCATGGTGCGGCACTGCTGAATGGAGAGCGTGAAGTAGTTACCGGGACGATTCTCATGCTTCGCGGCGGGAATGCACGCGGGGTGGTAGACGCAGTGTCGGCCAAGGTGAAAGAGCTGCACCAGATACATGCGCTGCCGCCGGGCACAACGATCGTGCCTTTTTACGACCGGATCGAGTTGGTCCGGGCAGCCGTGCATACGGTTCGGGATGCCTTGATTGAAGGCGTTCTGCTGGTGGTCCTCGTGTTGTTTATCTTCCTCGGTCATGTGCGTAGCGCGATCATCGTGACCGTGACGCTGATCGTGACCCCCTTGGTCACGTTTCTCGTCATGGAGCGGCTCGGACTCTCGGCTAATCTGATGACACTGGGTGGCCTCGCCATCGCCATCGGCGAGATCGCTGACGGATCGCTGGTGGTCGTGGAAAATGTGTATCGCCACCTGGAGAATCACGGCTCGGAGCCACAGGCCAGTCTTGACGTGATTCTGCAGGCGACGAAAGAAGTGGGACGTCCGATCCTGTTCGGCATTTTAATCATCAGTGTGGTGTTCTTGCCACTGATGACGCTCCAGGGCATGGAAGGAAAAATGTTCGCACCGTTGGCCTTGACTCTCGTCATTGCGCTCCTCGCATCGGTGGTGGTGACACTGACGCTCTCTCCAGTCCTGGCTTCTCTGTTGTTGCGGGGAAATCAGCCCGGCGAAACACGGCTGACCGTTTGGATGAAGCAGTCATATTTGCCGCTGCTGCAGTGGACGCTTTGCCATCGCAGCGAGGTACTGATCGCTTCGACGCTCTTGGTGCTTGGAAGCCTGGCGCTCATGCCCTTTGTCGGGCGGGAATTTATTCCCATTCTGGAAGAAGGGGCCCTGACCCCGCAGATCGTCCGCCTCCCAAGTGTGTCCCTTCCTGAGTCGATTGAAATGGAGAAACAGACCCACAAGGTCATGCTGGAGTTTCCCGAGGTACGCATGGCCGTGAGCAAGATCGGGCGTCCCGACATCGCCTATGGGCCGGAGGAACCCAATGAGAGCGATCCAATTGTGTCATTGCGCCCTCGAGGAACTTGGACGACGGGGCAGACTCAGTCGCAGTTGACGGATGCCATCAGACGAAAGTTGGCGGAAATTCCTGGGATCTCCGTGCTCATGAGCCAGCCGATTCAGGAACGGGTGGACGAACTGATTTCCGGCATCCGTACGGAATGTGCCATCAAGCTGTTTGGGCCGGATCTCGACGTGCTGCACGACAAGGCTGAGGAGATCGCGACGGCCATACAGAGCATTGAAGGCGTCAAAGACATCAAGGTGGAACAAATCGCCGGTCAACCGTATCTCACGATTGATATCGACCGGCAGAAGATCGCCCGCTATGGAATTAATGTGGCCGACGTGCAGGAACTCATTGTCACGGCGATCGGCGGGAAACCTGCCACGTACGTGTATGAGGGCGAGCGAAGATTCCAGCTGGTCTTGCGTTTTCCGGAGCCGGCCAGAAACAGCGTGGGTACCATTGGGGAGATCCGTGTGAAAGCGGCATCGGGTGCCCTGATTCCAATGCACGATCTGGCTACCATTGACATGCGCGAAGGCCCCCTTCGCATCAGCCGTGAGGATGTGAAGCGCCGGATCTATATCGGATTCAATGTCGTGGGGCGTGACATCGGTGGCGTTGTCTATGAGGCAAGGAAGACGCTCGCGGCCCGGATCCAGTTGCCGCAGGGATACAGCATCGAGTGGGGTGGAGCTTTCGAAAACATGGAACGTGCGAACGCGCGACTGTTGATTGTGGTCCCGGTCACACTGGGGCTCGTCTTCTTTCTGCTCTTCTGGGCGTTCCATTCATTACGCTACGCGACGCTGATCATCCTCAATCTGCCTTTTGCCCTGACCGGTGGGATTGTTTCACTCTGGTTGAGCGGGCAGTATTTGAGCGTCCCGGCGTCCATCGGGTTCATTGAGCTGTTCGGGCTCGCCGTGGGGAACGGCATTGTCCTCGTGTCATACATCAATCAACTTCGGCGGGACGGGATGGCAAGCGACAAGGCGATCGTAACCGGCTGTAGCCTCCGGCTGCGCCCCGTCATCATGACAATGATGACGACGTTGCTCGGTCTTTTGCCGCTCGCGCTGGCTCAGGGAATTGGGGCGGAAGTGCAGCGGCCGCTCGCCACTGTGGTCATCGGGGGGATCTTCAGTTCAACCGCGCTGACCCTGATCGTACTGCCGGCGCTCTACCACCTGTTTGCAGAGAAAGCCGAGGCGACGTTTTCACCCAAATGGGTGTGAAAGCGTACCGTGAACCCGGAGAAAAGGGTTGCCACCTCCTTGACGGTTGCACTATGGTCCTGAACGATCATGCCGGTTCTTAAAAAACAATCTTTGGAAGCCTATCTTCAAAGCCGCTTCGGTCGAGCCGCCGTGTTGCTCTCGTATGGGCCGATCGGCAAGGAGAGTTCCAAGGGTACTTATAAACAGTACGGATACGGCTCGCCAATAAAAGCGACGTTCCGGCTCGGCAAACGCCGTCGTGCTGCCGTATTAGAAACGATGAGCCCCGGTCCCTTCGGTCACGAACACATGGCGGACCGGGCGCAGGCCATCTTGTGGGACTATGAGTCCTATGGCCGTCTGCCTCGTCACGTGAAAGCGCTCGACGTTGGTGCGTTCACATCGAGACAAGAATTGTTTTCCGTTTCCAAGGCCCGTGAATTCTTCGTGTTGACGGAATGGACGGAAGGAGCCAGTTATCACGAAGACCTGGCTCGTCTCGTCAAAGGAAGTCCGTTGAGAATGCTCGATCGTCGACGCGTAAAAGCGTTGGCCACGTATCTGGCGGCTATCCACCGACGTAAACGTCGCGACCCGACTCTCTATCGCCGCCGCTTGCGTGAACTCATCGGCCATGGTGAATGCATCATGGGTTTGACGGACAGTTATCCGGTCCCCTTCGGCTTCATCACGAAGGACGTTCTAAGTCGAATCGAGGAAAAGTGCAATCAATGGCGTTGGCGGCTGCGCAGTAAGTCACACCGACTGTGTCAGGTGCATGGAGACTTCCATCCCTGGAATGTCCTCTTTCGGACGGGGACGGAGTTTTCTGTTCTAGATCGCTCAAGGGGAGAGTGGGGCGAGCCTGCCGACGATGTGACGTCGATGTCGATCAATTATCTCTTTTTTTCTCTCTGCCGCTCGCGCCGCCTCCAGGGCACCTTCGAGGTGCTATTCCGTCTCTTCTGGGACACGTATCTTGAGCAGAGTCGAGATCAGGAAGTCACTGCGACCGTCGCGCCATTCTTTGCATTTCGAGGGTTGGTGATTGCCAGCCCAGTCTGGTATCCCAAGCTTCCCATCCAGGTTCGCCGATGCATGTTCCGGTTCGTGGAGAATGTGCTGGATGCATCGCGCTTCGATCCAGCTCTTGCGAATAAGTATTGTGGATTGTGACGAGAGATGGACATTCGATGATTCACCCTCCCGCGTTCGGCATTTGGATTACTGGCTTGCCGGCTTCAGGCAAGAGCACAATCGTCTTGGCCCTGCGGCCCCAGCTTGAGGCGCTCGGACTGACCGTGGAGGTGTTGGAATCCGACGAAGTGAGACGGCTGCTGACGCCTCAGCCGACCTACTCACCGGACGAACGCGATCTCTTCTACCGGGCTCTGGCCTTCGCCGGACAACGTCTTGTCGCCCACCGCGTCACCGTCGTGTTCGATGCGACCGCGAGCCGGGAAGCCTATCGCGATCTTGCTCGCGCGATGATCCCGCGTTTTATCGAAGTCGCTGTGGAATGCCCCATCGCGGTCTGCATGGAGCGGGATCGCAAAGGGACTTATGAAAAGGGGCTCCGTGGCGAAGCTTCGACCGTACCCGGCCTGCACACTCCTTATGAGTCCCCGGCAAAACCTGATTTGCGGATTGACACCACCAAAGTCTCGGCCGAGGAGGCTGCCCACCAGATCAGCGACCTCCTTCGAGCAAGGCTTCGCCAAATCTGATCGGTGAAACTATTCGTGATCAGGCGCCGTGAGTGAAATGCTCTTGAAGCCACTGCAGCGCCTGCTGCGTCACTTCTTCCAAGGTTCCCGGTTCTTCAAACAGATGTGTCGCACTCGGGATAATCGTCAGTCGCTTAGGACAGCGCAGGAGCCGGTAGGCCCGTTGATTCATCTCGATGACGGGGTGATCCTCGCCGCCGACCAGGAGCAAGGTGGGTGCGGTCACCTGAGGCAGATAGCGTTCTGCAAGGTCAGGCCGTCCCCCGCGGGAGACGATGGCACTGATGCGGAACGGAGCCCGTGCAGCGGCTTGGAGTGCAGCCCCCGCGCCGGTGCTGGCGCCGAAGTAGCCCAACGGCAACTCTTTCGTACGAGAATCCTCGCATAGCCAGGTACTGGCCATAAGCACTCGATCGGCCAGTAAGTCAATGTCGAACACCTTACGCCGATCCTCTTCCTCGTCTGTCACTAGCAGATCCAGCAGTAACGTGGCGACCGCGTTTTGCTGAAGATGTTGAGCCACAAAGCGGTTCCGCGGACTAAACCGTCCGCTTCCGCTGCCATGGGCGAAGAGGACGATGCCCTTCGGCTTCGATGGTATGCCGAGCAAACCAGACAGTGAGATGGCCTCACTGCGTATTGTGACAGGCTGCTCCTTCTGTTGGAGTCGCATCCACACTCCTGGGGGCCTGAGCTGGTATAAATCGACGGCAATTTTGGTGCCCACAGCCCTCGATTGAACCTCAGAGCAGTGCTGCCGATTTGTCGTCTCACAATGAAGATTCAGTGTCCTCGTGGGACCTAATTGGTAAAAGTCTTCGGTAGGTTGGGGCATCTTGGGACCACAGGTTGCCAGTCCGGTGTGGTCTTTCTCGACACAATTTCCCACTGCTCAGACGGTCTGCCTTCGGATCAATGGAATAATGCTGAGTATTTTATGCATGATGAGCGGCATGGCCTTTGCCAGTCTGTACGTAACGAGGCAGGTCCGAGGATGTTCCCAGTGACGACACAAAAGACTGCTACTGTGCTCATCGTCGAAGATGATGGGGAGATGCGCAGTCTCCTGTGTGATGAATTTGTGAGCGAGGGATATCAATTGCGGGAAGCAAAGGACGGCGATGAAGCGTTGAAGGCGATCCGGCTGTCACAGCCTGATGTGGTCCTGACTGATCTGCGGATGCCGGCAGGCGGAGCGGACTACATCGGCCGCTTGCACTCGGTGGCTCCCCACTGTCCGATCATCGTGATGACCGCGTTCGGTGATGCCGGTCTAAGGGCTGAAGTGCTCCAGGCTGGGGCAAGCGCCTATTTTGATAAGCCAGTCCGCATCTCTGCCCTGAAACTGAAGGTCGAAGAATTGTTGGCCAGATGGCGCGCATGAGCAACCGTTTGGATGGAGAAACAGTGATGGCGGAGTCTCAGGTAGCGTCAACGTCTTCATTGAATGATCCGATTGCGACTGCGCGGCTTGAAGCGATTAGTCAACTGGCTGCAAGCATCCATGAACGTGTCGCGGTGATGGATCGAGATTTTAACTTGATTTATGCCAACAAGGCGACCTCAGTCGAATCGCACGCTGAAGCGTCATGCGCTCGTCACCGTAAGTGTTATCAAGCGTTCGCTCATCGTAGCGAGCCATGTGAAACCTGCCCTGCCGTAAGGGTGCTTCACGACTCTTCTGTCCGGTCCGTCTCGTGTTCGAGCGACGAAGATGAGCCACCCTGTGGGATGAAGCAGACGTTTCCGTTGCGCGATCAAGATGGACGCGTAGTCTCCATGGTAGTTCTGGGTGAGCAGCTCTCCCAATCGACTGGTCTTGTCGAGGGGATTGTTCCCAAAGAGAGCCCTCCTCCGACGGTGCGCGAGCACTTAGGCGAGTTAATCGGGCGCAGCCCGGCGATGCAACAACTCTTCGACATGATCTGCCTGGTCGCTGACAGTTCCGCGACTGTGCTGATACAAGGTGAGAGCGGGACGGGCAAGGAACTGGTCGCGAAAACCATTCACCAGTTGAGTGCTCGCAAGGATACACCCTATGTGGTAGTGGATTGCGGGTCATTGCCCGAGACACTGTTGGAAAGCGAACTGTTCGGTCATGTGAAAGGCGCGTTCACGGGTGCAGTGACCAGCAAACCGGGGTTGTTTGAAGAAGCCACTGGCGGAACGATTTTTTTGGACGAAATCGCGGATACCACACCGATTTTTCAAGCGAAACTGTTGCGTGTGCTGCAAGAGGGCGAAATTAAGCGCGTCGGCGGGAATCACCCCATTAAGGTAAATGCCCGCGTCATTTCGGCCACGAATAGGGATTTGGCCGAATTGGTCAAGACGAAGCTATTCAGACAGGATCTCTATTATCGGTTGGCGGTCTTGCCGCTCTCTGTCCCTCCACTGCGCGAGCGTCGGGACGATATTGAGCTGTTGACTCAACACTTCGTCCAGGAGTCCTGTGCCCGGCACTGCCAACCCACCCGCATGGTCTCGCCAGATCTGTTGCGTGCGCTGAGGGAAGCTGCGTGGCCAGGCAATGTGCGGGAACTCCAACACTGCATCGAGCGCGCGGTCGTCACGACGAAAGGTTCCGAGTTGGGCTGCGCCGACGTCGGGACTGTGGGATTAAGAACGGCGCCATCGGATCTCCGATCGGTGTCCAAAGGGGCGAAGAAACAGGCAGAAAGAGCGCGCATCATTCAGGCGCTTCAAGACAGCGAAGGGAACCGAGCGCAAGCAGCCAAGAACCTCAGGATCAGCCGGGCGAGCCTTTACAATAAATTGCGCGAATATGATCTGACCTCATCGGCTCAAGGGTCGCAGAGAGGAATCGATCGGTAGCTAATTGGGTGCCACTCGAATAGGGGGAGCCACTTTTCCTGTTTTCCTTCCAGCCTCGGTTATCTGACATAGCGTCGTGAGACGCCGTCCAAAACCTCCCAATCGTTCCGTTGAATTGCATAAGCCACGTCCGCTCACACCTGACGTCCGTTGACCCAGGGAGAGAGTGGATGTTGTGCTCAATCCTTCATTTCCTAAGAATTGACCTCTTGAAGCTTAGAGCAGTGCCCCATTACGCCTCAGTCTCTTCCTTGAATGTCTAGATAATTGGACAGCGTAACCCTTTGCATTTTAAATGTTCCTCAGGGTCCGCTTCTTATTGTCCAGAGCAGTAGAACCTCTCTACGCTTCCTAGAAAAAAGTCGTCCGTTCGTCTGTCTCTCTAAGACTTCGATTTTGTAGAAGTTATCCTTCTTCCATCACCCCACCGGCCGTCGGCACGGCTGTTGCGCTTATGAGAAAGCGCTGGTGAAGGCTCGGGTGATTAGGACCGGCCTCCGAATGACCCCGCTCCTTCGCGAGAAGGAGCCCTTCACCAGCTCCATTCAGGAGGCCGTGAGAGGTCTTTTGATAAAGAAACACGAGATGGATATGACTTTCACACAACCGCTCACATTGGCGGATACAAGAAGAGGAGGCCGTGTATGAAGTCTTTTTTTATAAAGCAATCACAGGGCAAGCGACGATGGGGAAGCCTGGGGCTGATGCTTCCCACTGTCACGCTGGCGTGTGGCCTCACGGCAACACCATGGCTGTTTGCCGCAAGTACGGAAGAACCATCCCATGAGGGCCATGCGACGGCCGTCGCCATGCCCGGCTGGACGCAGCAACTCAAAGGCCAGACGGTGGTGGAGAATGCCATCGAAGGCCGGGCTGGCAATGCTGAACAAATGGAAATGCAGCACCATCGGCTGATGCAGAAGCTGGAACAACAGGCCCAGGAAGACGCCAAGGCGCAACAGACTTCAGGCGCATTCAACAACATGTCAATGATGCATCAGTACATGGGCCAGGACGGCAGCAGTTTCCTCCTGATGACGGATTCCAGCAAAGGCGAACCGGTGTCGCTTTCGGGTGGCAAGTGCCCCTCTAATGCTCCGGTGCGGAAGTACGATGTCTCGATGGTCAACATCGAGATTACGTTGAACCGCTGGCTCGATTACTACCCCGGTTACATGTACGTCTTGACTGAAGACGTTGAGAAGGTCCGCGCTGAAGAAACCCGCAATAAAGACGCGCGCGACAAAGAGGGATTCGATCCCGGTTCCGTCACGACCGGCCTGCAGGGCGACATGATCCAGCCGTTGGTGCTTCGAGCCAACCAAGGCGATTGCGTCAGGATGACGCTCCGCAATCAGATGGAAAGTGAGGACGGCAGCCTCTTCATCCAAGCTTCCAGTATGATTGTGAGTGCGACAGGCAAGCCGGCAACGACCACGAATCCGGAAGCGATTATTTCGCCTGGCAAATTGCAGGAATTCGAGTGGTACATCCACCCGCAGATGCAGGAAGGCGTCCGGCAGTTCCATTCCTACAGCCATGACCGCGAATTAACGGTGCTCGGTCTCTTCGGCGCGTTCGTTGTTGAACCGAAGGGGTCGAAGTATCTGGATTCCCTCGGCACCGGGTCGGATAAGCAAGTGAAGACGGGCTGGCAGGTGAACATTGATAATGGATCCGGACCGGACTTTCGCGAATTCGTGCTGTTCTACCATGAGGTTGGGGATGAAGCGTTCAGACCGTTGAACAAGAAGGGCGACTTCCTCCCGCAGCGGGATCCACTGACGGATGCCTACCGTCCTGGCGGACGTGCGATCAATTATCGCAGCGAGCCGTTCGGCATCGATCAGATGCATCTCCAACATGAGTATTTCGGTTTCGAAGACGAATCCATGGCCTATAGCGCCTACACCTTCGGTGATACGCCGACCACCATCGCTCGAGGGTATCTGGGAGATCCCGTGAAGTGGCGCCTGGTTCATGGCGGATCGGAAGTGTTCCACTCCCATCATCCGCACAGCGGATCGATCCGCTGGCAGCGCAGTCCGGGTACCGAGACCAACAACATGTGGGCGATGGGGCAGGACGGTCCGGTGAAGTATCCGGTCGTGCGGACCAAGTCTGACCGCGTGGATGTTGAAGTGATCGGTCCTTCTGAGGCGTTGGATCTTGAACCGGAATGCGGGGGAGGCGGCTGCCAGCATCTGGCTGGCGAGTTCCTGTACCACTGCCACGTGGCGCACCATTATGTGGCGGGAATGTGGGGCTACGGCCGTTTTTACAACACGTTGCAGATCGGCGCAGCGCACACTGATACGATGCCGGATTTGCAGGAACTGCCCGATCGCAAAGGCCGGATGAAGGTCGGCGTGACGTCCGATAAGTTGATCGGCACGACCGTCGACTGGTTCGGCAAGTCCTTCAAAATTGTGGATAAGGGCCAGAAGACGAATTGGAAATCCAATCCGGTCATAGTGAACATTAAGGATTGGGTTGAGATGTTTGTGCCTGCACAAGGCAAGCCCGGCCATACGGACAAGGAAAAGGATCAGATCCTCGCCTATGACTCGACGGTATGGGATTGGAAATGGGATGGCAATATCGCACGAGGCGAGCGCGAGAGCACCGCACAGAATCCGAAGTATCCATGGGCCGCCAAGTGGGACGACAGCACCAGACCTGCCATTCTCTTTGATCCGACCACGGGTAAGATGGCCTGGCCGTTATTCAAGCCGCACTTCGGCAAGCGTGTGCCCTTCTCCGCCAACCATAGCGGCGCGCCCTGGTTGGAGCCAATTCACCAGGATGCGAATGGCGAACGGACCAGCGAGCCGGCCAAGCCCGGCGAGCAGGGCCGTTGGAGTCTCTGCCCGGACAATGCCAATCAGAAGTTTTACAACCTTCACTTCCTGCGGATGCCGATCACCTTGGCGAAACAGCAGGGTAAAGAGCCGCCCATCGTCGACAAAGACGGGCTGATTTACGTGCTCCATGAAGAAGAGCGTCTGACGAGGGGCAATGACGACCTCAAGCTTCCGGCGGTCATCCGCGCCAATGTCTACGACTGTGTCGACTTGGTTCTGACAAGCGAATGGGACGACGACGATTACACCAATTTCCAGTCGTCCAAGATCAATATCCATCCACACTTCTTCCAATTCGACACGGGAAACTCGGATGGCGTGATTTCAGGGTTCGAATACGAAATGTCCGTGCGTCCGTTCACGATGTGGGGCAAGGCGAAGAAGCACGGCTTACCCGCGCCGATGGTAGCCAAGATCATCGGCGGAGCCAAGGCGGGAGCCAGCTCCATCAAGATTCAGTTGGCACCCGGTGCCACACCGTTCCATGTGAACACCGAAGTCATGGTCGGCGTGGACTGTTTGGAAAAGGGAAACGATCCCACGGCCTCCCTGCCACGGGATAAGAGCTGCTCAGAAGTGGCTCGCATCAAGGACATCAAGGGCGATCAGGTCACCTTCTTCAGGCCGCTCAAGCACAACCATCCGGCCAGCGACCTCGTGTCGCCGGAGTTCGTGCGCTACCGTTGGTGGGTGGACGTGGATATGGGAACCGTGTTCTGGCACGACCACGCGTTTGGAGCGACGACCTGGCCGCACGGCGGGTTCGGCGTGACGATCGTCGAGCCGTTCGGGTCTACGTACCATAATCCAAAGGACGGCAAGCTGGTGTATAGCGGTCCGGTTGCAGACATTCACTCGAATGAGCCAATCGGAGCCGGCGTCAGCGGAAGCTTCCGCGAACTGATGGTGTCGATCCACGATACGGTGCCGCATACTGTCAACGTCATCGAGGCGGGTAATCCTCCCGGACAGCCTGTCGAGGTGGCGCTGGAAGCGGGAAAGACGGTGTCGTTCCAGATGCCCGAAAAGATCATGAACGCGCCCAATAAATACATCAACGGTGGGACACACACGACGGGCAGCGGGTTCAATTTCCGTGCGGAACCCTTCGCTCAGCGCCTGTCGAATAATCCGGATACGTCGAAGTTGTTCAGCAGCGCAATCCATGGTGATCCCGATACGCCGTTGTTACGGGCGTACACCGGCGACACGATGGTCTTCCGTCTGCTGCATCAGTTGATGAACGAATCGCATGTGTGGACCATCGCCGGCCATACCTTCCTCACGGAGCGCTATGCGGCGGATGCCAACAGGAAGAACTCCATTCACGTCGGGATTGCCGAGCGGTACGATCTGGTGACGAAGGCGGGTGGGTTCCAGGGAATGCCAGGCGACTACATCCACTTTAACGGTCGAAGCTCACACTTCGCCGAAGGCGGATGGGGCATCGTGCGCGTTCTCGACAAGGAAACGTCCGACCTGAAGCCGCTACCAAAGGGCACGAATCCACTCGGCATTCCGGCGGCTCCCAGTGGAGTCTGTCCCGCCGATGCGCCGGTCAAGAACTTCACCGTTGTGGCGTTAGATCGCCCGTTGAAGCTGCATCCGAAAGCGCCTGAGGCAATCGAAGTCGATTTCGAGCGCAAGATCGAGCTGACCGTGCCGGAGGGCAAGATCTTCGCGCTTGAAGAGGAAGCGACGACGGTGGCGGGCAACGTCATGCCGAATCCGCTGACACTGCGCGCGAACCTGGGCGACTGCATCAAAGTCACTCTCAAGAATAAGATGAAGGCCAGCCGGGCGTCGTTCTTTGCACCGGGGCTTGCTTTCGATCCCAAAGATAGCCAGGGCCTGAACGTCGGCAACAACGGCGGCGATCAGACCATCGGACCCGGTGAGAGCCGGAACTACACCTATTACGCGCATCCGTCGAACAAGGAAACGACGTCGTTGGTGTGGGACGGCGGCAACATCGTCGTCAATCCGCGCAACGGATTGTATGGCGCGATCATCATCGGCCCGAAAGGATCGCAGTATCGTGATCCGGTGACTGGGGCCGATCTCTCGCAGAAAAATGCCTGGAGAGCGGACGTCGTCGTCGATGCCAGTTTGCCGGAAAACGTCGGCAAGCGGAATTATCGAGACGTGGCCTTGTTCTTCCAGGACGAAGACAACATCATCGGGACCTCGTTCATGCCCTATGTGCAGAACGTGGCTGGCCTGACGTCGGTGAATTATCGCGCCGAACCGTACAAGTATCGTGAAGAGCAAGGCTGCTCGCTGGGGAAGATTTTCCAACCCTGCGTAGTGGACAAGCCCGAGGATCCGGCCACGCCTCTGATTGAGGCCCATACCGGCGATCCGATCCGCATTCACGTCATCGGAGCGAACAGCGAGCAAAACGGAATGTTCGGCGTGGAGGGCCACGAGTGGCCAATTGAGCCCTACATGCCGGGCGCCGACATGATCAGCGTGGTGGAGTATGCCGGTTCGGAAGTGCTCGACGTCTTCATCCAGGGCGGGGCGGGAGGTCCGTATCGCCAAACTGGCGATTTCGTGTGGTCGAACAATCGGCTGCCGTACGCTCAGTCAGGACAATGGGGCTACCTGCGTGTGTTGCCGACAGGCGATTCACGGATTCAACCGTTGGGTGCAGCCAGCGCGGGCGCCAAGCAGGCGGACGCGCGGCCGGCGCCGCAGGCGACTCCAACCGCCATGAAATAGGCATGTGGGTCTTGGTGTAACGTCCTACAGGGGAGCTGCCGCTAACCGGGAGCTCCCCTGTTCTTTCTGTTGGTCATGCCGGCAGAGCGAGGAGGGAGAGTGAATGCTTCCGATTCGACGAATCATCCTGGACTACGGTCGCAGTTGCGAACGTCTTCTTTCGAGCCGGCTACTCGACGCTCCCCTTACATCTGATGAAATGCAACTCATCAGATATTACCTGAGAGAGATGGAACACAAGTTCGATTCAGGCACAGGCAGCCATCAATCGAAACGCTCAGAGGGCTCGAGTCATGGAAAACAACGAGATCAATAAGTGGCGTAAGTGGGAGTTAGCGGTCAACGTGCTGTTGATTGCCGTGGCGTTGGGGACCATCGCCAATGCCGCTTGGGGCCCATAAACTGTGGACATCGCCGCCTGAGCACGGAAAGGCACACCGTCGGCTGGTCGTCACCCGCCCTTATCGCCGTTCGACGCGACCAAATTGGTGAAACCGGACGCCGAAACGTCTTACACGTCGTAAGTCGTATTGGCCTCGGGCACTTTCACATCGAGATGCGGATGCTCCGCCGCAATCGCGGCAGCCAATGAAAACGCCTGCCGGTGCTCCCCATGCACGATGAAAATGTTTGAAGGAAGGGGGTTAATCGCCCGGACGTAGCCCAGAAGATCTTCGCGATCAGCATGTGCGGATAAGCCGTTAAAGTGGACTACCCTGGTACGTCGAGGCACGGGGACGCCGAAAATGGGCACAGGATCCCATCCTTCTATCAGCTTGCGACCGAGTGTGTGCTCTGCTTGAAATCCGACAATGGCTACGACGTTGGTGTCATCCTGAATGGCATGTCGTAAGTGGTGCAGAACGCGGCCCCCTTCACACATGCCAGAGGCGGCGATAATCACGCACGGTCCCCTCATCGTGTTCAGCTTTTGGCTTTCCTGAACGGATGATACGTAGCGAATATACTTGGCGATGAAAGGATCTCCCTCAGTGGTGAGAATCCGATAAGTGTCTTCATCGTAGCATTCGGGATGCCGGCGGAAGACTTCTGTCGCGCGCAACGCCAAGGGCGAATCGATATAGATGGGAACCGGCGGGACACGACCTTCTTTCACCATGTCCTTTATCCAGATGACAAGGTCTTGGGTGCGGCCCACAGCAAACGCCGGCACGATAATTTTGCTCCGGTTCACGATCGCATGGTGAATGAGTGCACTGGCTTTTTGCTTGGCCTCTTCGGCGGTTTCGCTATGCAGGCGGTCGCCATAAGTAGATTCAATGATCAAGATGTCGCAGGACGGTGGGGGTTGAGGATCTCGCAATATCGGCATTTGGCGGCGGCCCAGATCACCTGAAAATAGAATCGTTTTCGTCGAGCCAGCCTCCATGATCCGAAGAGAGATGGCCGCTGATCCAAGAATATGTCCGGCATCATGGAATGTCGCTTTCATGCCGGGCAGCGGCGTCACGACATCGCTGTAACGGAGACCGACGAATTGTCGCTTAATCGTCTGGACGTCGTCGCTGGTGTAGAACGGCTGACGGCAAGCTTCCTCAGTGCGGCGTTCCTTGCGATTGACATAGAGACAATCGCTCTCCTGAATATGCGCCGAGTCGGCTAACATTACTTCGCTCAGATCCGCCGTTGCCTTCGTCGCGAAGACTTTTCCTGAAAAGCCATACCTGGCCAAAGCCGGCAAGGCTCCCGAATGATCAATGTGGGCATGAGAGAGGAGGACGGTGTCAATTTCCTTGGGATCAAAGCCGAGATACCGATTGCGGCGCTCCGTCTCCTCGCGCCGTCCCTGAAAAAGTCCGCAATCCAAGAGCACACGATTCCCATTGGTCTCAAGCAAGTGCCTGCTCCCGGTGACCGATCGAACCGCGCCGTGAAAGGTGAGTTTCATCGGAACCAACGCGGGGGCGGAGGCCGGCGTCGAAACGTCTGCTGCGTACGGGCAATGAGTTTCCAGGCTTCCTCGGCCGTATCGGCGTACTGGAATAGCTTTCGATCACGTGAGCCGATGAATCCGTTGTCTTCCAGCAGTTGCCAGTTAATCAGCCGACTCCAGTACTCCCGGCCTACCAGAATGACGGTGATGCCGCGGACCTTCCTGGTTTGGAGCAGCGTCAATGCGTCGAAGAGCTCATCGCATGTCCCAAACCCTCCCGGAAAGGCGACCAGCGCCTTTGCCCGCAATAAAAAATGCATCTTGCGCAGCGCAAAATAGCGGAACTTAAAACACAGCGCGGGGGTGATGTAAGGATTCGGTCGCTGTTCGTGTGGAAGCGAAATATTCAGGCCAATCGATTTGCCCTTGACGTCTGCGGCTCCTCGATTGGCTGCTTCCATGATGCCCGGCCCGCCGCCGGTGACAACCACGTAGTCGCAGCCACGCTTTGACTGATACTTGCTGGTAACCAGCCGTCCGAACGCCCGAGCTTCCTTATAGTATCTGGACATGGCGACTTGCCGTTTCGCCATGGCGACTGACCGCTGGCAGGCGGCATCATGTGGTTTGCTTGCCAGGCGTTTATTCGCTTCGTCCAGACGCCGGTTGCTCACCGCGGGTTCGGGAATTCTGGCGCTCCCGAATACCACGATGGTGGAACGGATATTCTCCTGACGTTGTATCACCTCCGCCTTGAGCAACTCTAATTGAAGACGGATTGGGCGAACCTCTTCAGTGTTGAGAAATGCGAGATCTTGGTCGGCTCGTCGATAAGAAGCGGATTTTAGAAGAGTGCGGAGGCGTTGTTGCTCTCTTCCGGACGCGCCCATCGGTGGCGCATTATAGACCGAACGCTTTCTCCCAACAATATCCTTGACGTGTCGCCATTGATGATCTGAACCAGGAAGGCGAGATGGTGACTATTGAGGAACCTGCCGGCAGCAGAGCCGGCAGGTTCAGGCGCTTAAAGGGAAAGGCTTTACTAAGAGGCACCGCTGCCGTGGCCTGCCTCCTGAGTTGGCGATCGTACTGAACTGCACCCCACCGATGCCAAAGGGGGGCAAAGGCTCTCCTTGTCGGAATGAAGCGAAGAAGTTGTCTGCTTATGCTCTGAATTGTTATGGGTACCCTGGTCGGGTTAGATGGCGGAGAGGGTAGGATTCGAACCTACGGCCCATTTGGGCAGCGGCCTTGCGGCCGCTTCGAATAGCCACTCTCGCACCTCTCCGTACTGCAATTTTTACCCATTTGTATCCCTAAAGCCTATCCGTCATTACCCCTATCCCGGGGATGCAAAGCACTGAAATCGCCTTAGGGTTTGCGGAGTCTTTAGTTAGACGGTTTCCCAGTTATCTATATGAGTGCAGACAGTTTACGGTGGAGGCAAAAAGCAGTGGAAGGGGTTTGACACATGGATTAGCCAGGGAGGCAGCCATGACGTGTGAACAGTGCCACGCCATCATGATTGAACGGTGCCCCGCTCCCGAAAATGAAGCCGCTGATGGGGAGCAGGCTATTGTGTTGGAGTGCCCACAGTGCGGCCATACAGAGCATCAGCCGCTGATAACCTCGTTTTGGAGAAGACTCGCGGCGTAGCTCGGTCACAGTGCATTCGATCTACCGAGTCAGCAGCGATTCTTTTTCTGGACCTCTTTCCCGTCTCTCTAGCCTTACCATTTCCCAACCCGGCTGGCAGGGAACCCGATGTGCTCCAGGGCAGCTGCCAGGTCAACATGCTTGTGGTGGCCGACCGTTGGTCGGGAAAAGTCTGCAGGCACATGGTAGTAGGGGCGAGATGAACATCCGTCCTAAGCCGACAATCAACTACCCCAAGAACTGTGGACATCAGCTCTGTACGTGCCAGGCAAGAGATCACAGCTCATTTTGCAGTGATGAATGTGAGAAGGCCCTGGCACCTCAGCCAGGGGCGACGTGTCCTTGCTCTCATCCCGGCTGTGGGAAGGCACAGAGGCAGGCGGAGCGAGAAGTTGCAAAGTAGATAACGATACGGAGCCTTAGACTTCTTCCACGGTCTGCGTTCGCCTTCTTCAGCTTCCGAAGACGCCCTGGAACTCTTGTCTCTCTCGCTTCCGCTTTAGGAACCATTTATTTCTAGGGCCTTCCGGCACTAGTGGATTGCCCTCAAGTCTGACATAGTGCCTCGGCACTGTGAGGACAGATACATGTTAAAGATCGCCATAAAAAAAAGAGATCCGTTGGAATGTTCCAGGTGCGACGGTGCGCTGTTGCCCATGCGGGCCATGTACCTGGACACTGGAGTGATCGAGTATCTATGCATCAATTGCGGCCGCCGCTGGTTACTTGTCGATCGACCCGCAGGGCTCGTCTTCGTTTCGTCACCTCAAAATGAAAGGACCGTCTTGAACATGTGGAGGCAACGAGCTGTCATCCCGGCGGCTAGGGCTAGCCATCACCCATCCGTCTGAGAACCGATCATCGCTTATGGCGATGAAAACAACGAAGAGCATCGACGAAGCCTTCTCGACCGACGCGAACGGCATAAGGAAGACAGAAATGTGGCAAAATTTGGCGGTTTTTGCTGGAGGAGTCGAGGGGAGGTGAACCGCTGCTCGCTGTGGTGCACTCTCCGCCCTTCACAAGGAAAGGGCGCCGCTGCCTGGAGTTCTTTGCAAGAGCTGCATTCGAGCGACAATCCACTAACAGTACGTCCCGCACTGTAGACTGAACCCGTCCAATTCGTCTCGTATCTAAATCCCTAGGATTTTGGGACTCGTCAGGAGATAAGGAGAAGATGACGAGCGCACCTTTCGAATACCTGTGTAACGGCCCCTCTCTTTAGCAATTTCTCTTAGACGACTACCCCATCACTCACTCTGAGTCAATCCCCTCTCCGTGATGACGTACTCATCAGAGGCACTCGCGTCGCATTCAATCATCGGGCGAGGAGTTCAACTTCTCTAGGGGTAGTCCTAGTATGAATTAGGGGAAAACACGGATCACACTTGAATTAAGGAAGAACCTTTACGTGAGGATTTATGACAACCCTGTTCATCGTGTTGATCGTGCTGCTTCTGGGAGCGCTGCCGGCATGGCCCTACAGTACAAACTGGGGGTATTACCCCAGCGGTCTGTTGGGTCTCGTGCTTCTTGTTGTAGTG
>Ga0075419_10000239_pt1 | contig 31957 bp, 26 predicted proteins | sample SoiMetdeltSBSDD3_FD_76900 | JGI IMG/M metagenome (GOLD analysis project Ga0075419, IMG submission 76900) | Bulk soil microbial communities from a Populus tree surrounding site in Tennessee, USA - Soil MetaG P. deltoides SBSDD3 | ecosystem: Environmental > Terrestrial > Soil > Tree plantation... | reverse complement strand
TGGACGACCTGACCGATCTGCCCGCCTCGCTCAAGCTCGTCGGCCACGTCGGCGCGGCCGCGGCGGCGATCGCGTACGGCGTCATGCTCAACGTCACGCCGGTGTGGGTGCCCGGCTTCGCGTGGATCAACGTGCTGTTGACGATCCTCTGGTTCGTCACGGTTACCAACGCGGTCCAATTCCTCGACGGCATGGACGGCCTCGCCGCGGGTCTGGGCGCGATCGCCGGCGTGTTCTTCAGCATCGCGGCGCTCCAGACCGAGCAGCGCTACCTCATGTATCTCTCGGCCGCGCTGGTCGGTGCATGTCTCGGCTTCATGCCGTACAACTTCCGCCCGGGCCGCGCCCAGCTCTTCCTGGGCGACAGCGGCGCGACGTTCATCGGCTTCACCTTGGCAGGCCTCGCCGTGATGGGAGAATGGGCTGAGGGGGATCCGATCATCGCACTGCTGACGCCGTCGCTTATTTTGGGGGTGCCGCTGTTCGATATCGGCTTCGTCGGGATCGCCCGGATCGTGACAGGCAAGGTACACTCACTACACGAATGGCTCGCGTACACCGGCCGCGACCATATTCACCATCGGTTCGAGCAGTTGGGCTTGACGCGCAAGCAGAGCGTCCTCCTGATCTTCTTCCTGGCCTCGACGCTCGGTCTCTCGGCGATCCTCTTGAAGGACGCGACGCCGCGCGAAGCGGTGTTGATCCTGGTCCAGGCGGCGTGCGTGCTCGCGATCGTCGCGGTGCTGGAAGGAGTCGGACGGTGGCGGCCGCGGCCCTGAGCCGGCTTCGCCACGCGCTCGCCGCGCGGCTCGGCGCCGTGCTGCGGCTCGACGACCCGCCGTGGCGGGTCGCGCTGGCCCTTGCGATCGGCGTCTTCATCAGCTGCACGCCGTTCTACGGGCTGCAGACGGTCCTGTCGCTCGCGGTGGCGACGATCTTCCGGCTGAACCGCGCGGTGACCGTGACGGGGACGTGGCTCAATCTGCCGTGGTTCGCGCCGATCCTGTACGGCTTCGCCCTGCGCATCGGCGCCTTCGTCTTGCCCGACCTGCACGGCGCCGATCTCGGCGACATGACCGAGCTCCTACAGCTGGCCTCGACGCTCTCCGTTTCGGACATGCTCGATCTGCTCGGCAGCCTCTCGCTGGCGCTCCTGATCGGCACCGCGGCCGTCGGGACCGTCGCCGGCGCCGTGACGTACGTCGCGGCGATCTTGCTGCTTCGGCGTCGCCAGCGCCGCCACGTATAATGACGTCATGAAGGTCCGCAAGGCGGTCTTTCCGGCCGCCGGCCTCGGTACGCGCTTCCTCCCGGCGACGAAGGCGCAGCCCAAAGAGATGCTGCCGCTGGTCGACAAGCCGATGATCCAGTACGTGGTCGAAGAGGCGGTCGCTTCCGGCCTGTCCGAGATCATCATCGTCACCGGCCGCGGCAAGCGCGCGATCGAGGACCACTTCGATTCGGCGTTCGAGCTCGAGTACTACCTGAACGACCGCGGCAAGGCCGACGAGCTGGCTCAGATCAAGACCATCTCGGAGCTCGCCTCGGTCTCGTACGTCCGCCAACGCGAGCCGCTAGGCCTCGGGCACGCGATCCTCTGCGCGCGGGCGCTCGTCGGCGACGAGCCCTTCGCCGTGTTCCTCGGCGACGACATCATCGGGGGAACGCCGACGCCCTGCATGCGCCAGCTGCTCGACGTCAGCGATCGCCACGAGGCGCCGGTGCTCGCCGTCGAGCGCGTGCCGCAGCAGCGGATTCATCAATACGGCGTCATCAAGGCGAGGCAGATCGAGAGCCGAGTGCACGAGATCCTCGACCTCGTCGAGAAGCCGAAGGCGAAGGACGCGCCGTCGGATCTGGCCATCATCGGCCGCTATGTGCTGCCGCCCGAGATCTTCGAGCTTCTGGCCGGCACCCGCGCGGACTCCCGCGGCGAGATCCAGCTGACCGACGCGCTGCGAATGCTGCGCGCCCGCCGCCCGATGTACGCGGTCGAGTTCGAGGGCCGGCGCTACGACACCGGCGACAAGCTCGGGTTTCTCAAGGCCACGGTCGAGTTCGCGCTGGCTCGCCCCGATCTGTCCGACGAATTCCGCTCCTACCTCAAAACCCTGAGCCTCTAGCCCCGGACCCCGGGCCCAACCGGCCCAGTCGCCGGGATGCCATGTTTGACTTGACCCGGAGCTTCTGCCACACTTTTCGCCACCTTCGGAGAGGCCCGAGGGTCACAGAGACCATGCCGAACGCCCCGAAGCGCCCGTTTCACACCGCCGCCGACGCCGACATCAAGAGCGGCGAGGTGTCCGATGTCTACTTCGCGCGCACCGTTCAGATCCTGACCCGGCAGCCGCTGATCGGCGGCGGACGCGTCGTGCGTGATCTGCCGCCGCCGCGGACGATCCGCGACTTCGTTCTCGAGCAGCTCAGGTCGATCCCGCTCGACACGCTGCGACGGCAGGAGCTCCGGCGCGACTTCTAGCGCCGAGCTATGTCGGTCCTCGACGAGATCGTCGCCAACACCCGCGCCGAGCTGGCCCGCCGTAAGGTGTCCGTCTCGCGGGCGGCGCTCGAGCGAGAGTGCGCCGCCGCACCCGCCCCGCGCGATTTCGAGAGTGCGCTGCGCGCGTCACCGGGCGCGGTCCGGCTGATCGCCGAGGTCAAGAAGGCGTCGCCCTCGCGCGGCGTGCTCGCGAGCGGTCTCGATCCGGCGGCGCTGGCCACGACGTACGCGACCGGCGGCGCCCACGCGATCTCGGTCCTCACCGACGAGAAGTATTTCCGCGGGAGCCTCGACGATCTGCGCCGGGTGCGCGCGGCAGTCGGGGTGCCGCTCTTGCGGAAGGACTTCACGATCGACGAATACCAGCTCTGGGAGGCGCGCGCCGCCGGCGCCGATGCGGTGCTCCTGATCGTGTCCATCCTCGAGACGACCGAGCTGCGCGAGCTGCTCGCCGCCGCCAAGGGGCTCGGGCTCGCGGCGCTGGTCGAATGCCACACGGCCGCCGAGCTCGACCGCGCGCTCGCCGTCGGCAGCCGCATCGTCGGGATCAACAACCGCGATCTGACCAACTTCGAGACGCGCATCACCACGACGCTCGAGCTCCTGCCGCTGATCCCGCCAGGACCGATCATAGTCAGCGAAAGCGGCTTCTTCACCGCCGCCGACGTGCGACAGGTCGTCTCGGCCGGCGCCCACGCAATCCTCGTCGGCGAAGGCCTCGTCCGCGCCGCGGACGTCCCCGCGAAAATCCGCGAGCTGACGTTGGTGGCGTCATGAGGCACACGGGCGATCGAGAGGCGCGCACCACGGCGCAGGGAGTAAGCATTGAGGTGGCGCCGCGCCGAGAGGCGCGCACCACGGCGCAGGGAGTAAGCATTGAGGTGGCGCCGCGCCGAAAGGCGCGCACCACGGCGCAGGGAGTAAGCATTGAGGTGGCGCCGCGCCGAAAGGCGCGCACCACGGCGCAAGCAGTACGCGTCGAGGCATCGCAACGCGAACCGGGGGGGAAATGGGGGGGGCGTCTCGCCCCACCCATTCAACAATGACCCGCGTAAAAATCTGCGGGATCACGAACGTCGAGGACGCGATGACGGCGGTCGAGGCCGGGGCCGACGCGATCGGCTTCATCTTCGTCGAGAACACGCCGCGCTTCGTGACGCCGGACCAGGTAGCCCCGATCGTCCGCGCGCTGCCGCCGTTCGTCACGCCGGTCGGCGTCTTCTGGGATCATCCGATGGGTCACATCAAAGCGGTCGCCGAGGCGTGCCGGCTCGGGGCGCTTCAGTTTCACGGCGACGAGAAGCCGGAGGATCTCGAGGGCTACTCGCTGCCGGTGATCAAGACGATCAAGCTGCCGGCGCCCTCGGACGAGCTCGGCGGACTGCAGCCGTGGACGCCGACCGTGAAGTTCATGAGCTACAAGAAGTACGCCGACGCGATCCACCTGGACAGCGCCGCGCGCTGGAGCGAGGGCGAGGCGCGCCAGCCGATCGAGTGGTCGACCGCGCGCGACCTCGCGAACGCGCGCTGGCGGATCATCCTCGCGGCCGGACTCACGCCCGACAACGTCGCGCGCGCGGTCGCCACGGCGCGTCCCTACGGCGTCGACGTCAACTCGGGGGTCGAGGCGCAGCCAGGGCGCAAGGATCCGGACAAGGTGTGGCGGTTCGTCGCCGAGGCGAAGGGAGTCCGGTGAAGACGACCTTGCCCGACGCGCGCGGACACTTCGGCCGCTTCGGCGGCCGCTTCGTGCCCGAAACGCTCATGGCGCCGCTGATCGAGCTCGAGCAGGCGTGGGCGTCGGCCAAGCGCGACCGGACGTTCCAGCGCCGGCTCGGCGACCTCATGCGGGACTACGCCGGCCGGCCGACGCCGCTCTACTTCGCCGAGCGTCTGAGCGAGCAGTGCGGCGGGGCGCGCATCTATCTCAAGCGCGAGGATCTCTGCCACACCGGCGCCCACAAGATCAACAACGTGCTCGGCCAGGCGCTCCTCGCGGAGCAGATGAAGAAGCGGCGCGTGATCGCCGAGACCGGCGCCGGCCAGCACGGGGTGGCGACCGCCACCGCCGCGGCACTGCTCGGGCTCGAGGGCGAGGTCTACATGGGAGCCGAGGACGTCGAGCGCCAGGCGCTCAACGTCTTCCGCATGCGCCTGCTCGGCGCGCGCGTGATCTCGGTCGAGTCCGGAAGCCGCACCTTGAAGGACGCGATCAACGAGGCCCTGCGCGACTGGGTCACCAACGTGCGGACGACGTACTACCTTTTGGGCTCGGCGCTGGGTCCGCATCCGTATCCGATGATGGTTCGCGATCTGCACTCGGTCATCGGACGCGAGGCGCGGCGGCAAGCGCAGCGGGTCCTCGGCAAGCTTCCCGATGCCGTGGTCGCCTGTGTCGGCGGCGGATCGAACGCGATCGGTCTCTTCCATGCGTTCATCGGCGACCGCCGGGTGCGGATCGTCGGGGTCGAGCCGGGCGGCGAGGGGATCTCGACCGGACGGCACGGCGCGTCGATGACCGCCGGCGCCGTCGGCGTCCTCCACGGCTGCATGAGCTACCTGCTCCAGAACGACGACGGGCAGATCGCCACGGCGCATTCGATTTCGGCCGGCCTCGACTATCCTGGGGTAGGGCCCGAGCACGCCTACTACCGGGACACGGGCCGGTTCGAGTTCGTCTCGGCCACCGACGCCGAGGCGCTGGAGGGATTCGAGGCCTTGACGCGGCTCGAGGGGATCATGCCCGCGCTGGAGTCGGCCCACGCCGTTGCGCACGCGATGCGCCTGGCCAAGAGCCTGCCGCGGACGAAGGCGATCGTGGTCGGCCTCTCCGGCCGTGGCGACAAGGACGTCCACGTGGTCGCCAAAGCGCTCGGAAAGCAGATCGAATGAGCCGTCTCGACGAGACCTTCGCGCGGCTGCGCGCGCGCAGCGAGCGCGCACTGATGCCCTATTTCACGGCCGGCGATCCCTCGCTCGCCGACACGCGGCGGCTCGTGGTCGAGGCCGCGCGCCGCGGCGCGGATGTCATCGAGCTAGGCGTGCCGTTCTCGGATCCCCTGGCCGACGGCCCCGTGGTCCAGCGGGCCGGCACGCGCGCGCTCGCGGCCGGCGCCACGGTGCCGCGGGTGCTCGAGACGGTGGCCGCGCTGCGCGCCGAGACCGACGTGCCACTGGTGCTGATGACGTACTACAACCCCGTGCTCGCGTTCGGGCTGAAGGCATTTGCACGGACCGCCGTCGACGCCGGGGCGGACGGCGCGATCGTGGTCGACATGCCGCCCGAGGAGAGCGAGCCCCTGGCGAGCGAGGCCGCGTCGGCCGGGCTGGACCTGGTTTACATGGTCGCGCCGACCTCGACGCTACAGCGCGTACGACTCATCGCGAAGACGAGCCGCGGCTTCATCTACGTCGTGTCGCTGACCGGCGTGACGGGCGAGCGGCAGGAGCTGCCGGCCGGGCTGGCGAGCCAGATCGAGGTGCTGCGCGGCGTGACGGCGAAGCCCCTCTGCGTGGGCTTCGGCATCAGCACGCCCGCGCACGCTGCGGCGGTCGGCCGCATCGCCGACGGTGCGGTCGTCGGCTCGGCGATCGTGCGTCTCGTCGAGGCGCGCACTGGGTCGCCGACGCTCGTCGACGACGTGGGGAAATTCATCGCCGAGCTCAAGGCGCCGCTGCGCGAGCCCCTCCCGACGTCTCCCAACCGGGCGAGGAGGTAAGTCACAGTGGCCTGGTTCAAGAAGAAAGAGGAGTCGAGCGGCAGCAAGGTGATCATCGCCGAGGGGTTGTGGATCAAGTGCGACTCCTGCAAGGAGATCATCTACCGGGCGGAGGTCGAGCGCGGCGGACGCGTGTGTCCGAAGTGCCACTATCCGTTCCGGATCTCGGCGCGCGAGCGCATCGGGCAGCTCGCCGATGCCGGCTCGTTCGAGGAGCGCGAGACCGGCCTGGCGACGACCGATCCGCTCACCTTCAAGGACACCAAGAAGTACCGCGAGCGCGTGCGGGCGGCCGTGCAGAAGACCTCGACCGACGAGGCGGTGATCTGCGGGATCGCCTCGATCGGCGGGCAGCCGACCGTGCTGGCGGTCTTCGAGTTCGGGTTCCTGGGCGGCAGCATGGGCTCGGTGGTCGGCGAGAAGCTCACGCGCGCGATCGAGCTCGCCATCGACAAGCACCTGCCGGTTGTGATCGTGTCGGCGTCCGGCGGCGCCCGGATGCAAGAGGGGATCCTGTCGCTGATGCAGATGGCGAAGACGTCCGCGGCGCTCGAGCGACTTTCCGCGGCTGGGCTGCCATACATCTCGATCCTCACCGATCCCACGACCGGCGGCGTCACGGCGAGCTTCGCGATGCTCGGCGACGTCATCCTGGCCGAGCCGCGCGCGCTGATCGGATTCGCCGGACCGCGGGTCATCGCCGAGACGATCCGTCAGCCGCTGCCCGAGGGATTCCAGCGCTCGGAGTTCCTGCTCGCGCACGGACAGCTCGACATGATCGTCGAGCGGCGCGACCTCAAGGAGACGCTCCGCCGCGTTCTCGCGTTCTTCGCCGCCGAGCCGCCCCGATCGGGCTAGTCCGCTCGTGACGTACGCCGAGGCCGTCGCCCGGCTCCAGGCGCTGCGGGGCGGCGAGCATGCGGGCATGCGGCCCGGGCTCGAGCGGATCGAAGGGCTCCTCGACGCGCTCGGCCGGCCCGAGCAGCGCTATCGGCTGGTCCAGGTCGCGGGCACGAACGGCAAGGGCTCGGTCGCCGCCATGCTCGCCGCGATCCTGAAATCCGCCGGCCACCGCGTCGGTCTTTACACCTCGCCGCATCTCGTCTCCTTCCGCGAGCGCATCCGCGTCGACGGCGAAGCCATCGCCGAGGACGGCGTGGTCGATGGGGTCGAGGCGCTCGGCACCCTCATCGCACGCTTCGACGCGACGGTGTTCGAGGCGACGACCGCGCTGGCGCTCGATCATTTCGCGCAGGAAGAGGTCGACGTCGCGGTGCTCGAGGTGGGGCTGGGCGGCCGCCTCGACGCCACGACCGTCGGCACGCCGGAGGTCGAGGTGATCTCACGCATCGACCTCGACCACCAGGCGATCCTCGGCTCGACCCTCGAGGCGATCGCAGGCGAGAAGGCCGCGATCATCCGCGGCGGCATCGCGGTCTCGGCGGCGCAGGCGCCGGAGGCCGAGCGGGTCATCGTCGCGCGTGCCGCCGCGGTGGGCGTGCCGCTCCTGCTCGAGGGGCGCGATCTGTCGGTGTCGGTCGAGCGCCGCGGCCCGGACGGTCAGCGCGTGACCTGCGTCGGGCCCGGATGGTCGCTGCCCGGCATCGAGCTGCCCATGCCCGCCAGCTACCAGCCGTCGAACGCGCTCCTGGCGACGGCCGGGGCGCGCGAGCTCGGCGCCGGCGACGCCGCGATTCGCGACGGCCTCGCGCGCGCCTGGTGGCCGGGACGGTTTCAGGTCCTGCGCGGCGCGCGCGGGTACCTGGTGCTGGACGGCGCGCACAATCCGGCCGGGGCGCGCGCGCTGGCGACGTCGCTCCGCGACGTCTTCGGGCAGACGCCGGTGACCTTCGTCCTGGGGATCCTTGCCGACAAGGACGCGGCCGGGATCGTTGCCGCGCTGGTACCCCTCGCGCGCCGATTCATCCTGGTCGCGCCCTCGAGCGCCCGCGCCTCGGCGCCCGACGCGCTGCGAGCGCTGATCCCGGCGGGTGTTGACGTCACCGTCGCCGGAGCGCCTGCCGAGGCGCTCGAGCGCGCCGCGGCGCCCGCGGACGGGGTCATCTGCGTCGCCGGCTCGCTGTTCTTGATCGGGGACGTGCTCCGCCATCTCGCCGGGAGCGATAAACCTTGCTCGCTCGAAAAGGGCGCTGATAGCATGAGGCTTCCCGTCTGACGAGGCGCTCTCGACACTCATGAGGCGAGGCCGGGCTTCGATCGCGCTCTTGCTGCTCGCGGCTCTCGCCGTCGCGGTCGTCCCGTCGCTTGCCAGCGCCCAGAGCCAGCAGCGTGTGCAGACGCCGGGCGGGGAAGTCTCCGTGATCGCCGACCGCTTCGAGCAGATCGGGCCCGACAACCTCCTGCTGGCGACCGGCAACGTCGAGCTCACGCGCGGCAATTCGCGTCTCCTCGCCGATCGAGTCGAGATCAACCGCGCGACGGGGGACGCAGTGGCCGTCGGCCGCGTGATCTTCTACGACGGCGCCGACCGGCTCACCGGCGAGCGCATCGAGTACAACGTCAAGACCGGGACCGGCGTCGTCTACCAGGGCGAAGCGCACGCGGCACCCTACTATCGGCTTGCCGGCGAGCGCCTCGAGCGCGTGGGCGAGAGCGTCTATCGCGTCCACCGCGGCATGTTCACGACGTGCGAGGAAGAAGTGCCGTCGTGGTCGTTCCACCTGGGCGAGGGCACCGCCGACCTCGAGGACTTCGTCTGGGGAACGAACGTCTCGTTCTGGGCCAAATCGATCCCGATCATCCCGTACTTTCCGATCTTCGCGGCGGCGATCCGGCGCGATCGCCAGTCGGGCTTTCTGATGCCGCAGTTCGGCACCTCCGCCAAGAAAGGCTTCTTCACGGAGATCCCGTTCTTCTGGGCGATCTCGGACAGTCAGGATGCGACCGCCACGCTGGCGGCGTACGCCAATCGAGGCTTCGGCGGCGGGCTCGAATACCGCTACGTCATCTCGCAGGAACAGCACGGCAGGCTCGTCGGGTTCTTCGTGGACGAGGTCTTCAAGGAGGGCGACCTTCGCGGCTTCGGCAGCGCCAAGCACGACTGGCAGATTGCGCCCGGGCTCTCGTTCCGGGCCGACCTCAGCGCCGTGTCGGACGACCTCGTGCTGCGCGACTACCAATCGGCCCTGGCGCTGCGCGCGGCGCAGCGCGCGGAATCGAACGTCTTCGCCACCAAGACGTGGACGAATTGGAGCCTGGTGAGCCGGGTGTACTGGTACCAGGACCTGACCATCGACCGCCCCATCGAGCTGCAGCGCGTGCCCGAGCTGACGCTCTCCGGCGTCCGGCAGACGCTGCCGGGGCTCCCGGGGTTCCTCTATCAGGTCGACACGAGCGTCGTGAACTTCATCCGCTACGTCGGCTCCGAAGGCGCCCGGTTCGATCTGCATCCGGTCGTCTCGCGACCAATCCCGCTGGCCGGCTACGCGACCGTCACACCGTTCGTGGGAGGACGCCTCACCGCCTACAGCACCACCGTCACGGGCGTCCACGCGCCGCTCAGCGGCGGGCCGGCCGTCGAGGACACCAACGGCGAGCCCCGCGTGCGCGAGCTGTTCGAGTTCGGCAGCGATGCCGAAAGCCGTCTCTCACGCGTGTACGACCTCGGCGGCTGGGGCGGGCTGAGCCGGGTGCTCCACACGATCGAGCCTCGCGTGCACTACATCCGGATCGTGGGCCACAACTTCTACAGCCTGCCGCTGTGGACCGACCAGACCGACCGCATTCCCGAGGCGAACTGGTTCGAGTATTCTTTGACCAATCGGATCCGCGGACGGACGATCAGCCCGGAGAACACGGAGGCGGCCCGTCTCGACCTCTTCAAGCTCACCCTGGCCAGCGCCTACGACATCGAGAACGCCCAGCTCGGCAACGTCGCCGGCGACCTCACGCTCCAGCCGAACCAGATGCTGACCTTCCACGCCGACGCCAGCTACAATGTGGTCGGTGACGGCCTGCAGGCCTACACGACCGACGCGACCGTCAACGTGCCCCGGGTCACCGCGACCGTGGGCACGCGCTACGTCCGCAAGCCCAACGTGATCATTCCCTACTTCGTCCAGGTCCCCGGCACCTTCAACCTCGGCAACGGCCCGCCGTCGAACCAGGCGACCCATTTTCTGCAGGGCGCTGGCGCGGTGGACGTGTGGCGAAATCTGGTGCTCAAGGTGAAGACGAACTATGACCTTCGCACGACCAGCGTCGTCGAGACGCGCTTTGGCGGCGATTTGAAGTTCGATTGCTGGGCACTCACGCTCGAGTACGTTCGACGGAACCCCGACCGCCCCGGCAAGAGCCCTGACAACGAGTTCCGTTTCTCGCTCAGCCTGCTCGGGCTCGGCAACGTCCTGAGCACCCGCGTGGGCGCGACGTCGACGGACTCCGAACCGAGGTTCAAATGATTCCGTTCATCGATCTGACCCGTCAGCACGCGGCGCTCCGGGCCGATTTGCTCGCCGCCGCTACCCGCGTGATCGACACGAGCCAGTTCGTGCTCGGCCCCGAGGGGCGGGCGCTCGAGCAGGAGCTCGCGGCGGTCTGCGGTGTCCCGCGCGCGCTCGGCGTGGCGTCGGGGACCGACGCGCTGCGCCTGACTTTGACCGCGCTCGGCGTCGGCCCCGGAGACGAAGTCATCACGCCGGCGTTCTCGTTCGTCGCCTCCGCGACGACGGTCGTGATGGCCGGCGCCGCGCCGGTCTTCGTCGACATCGATCCGGTGACGTACACGCTCGACCTCGCGGCGACCGAGCGCGCGATCACGCCGCGCACGCGCGCGATCATGCCCGTCCATCTGTACGGCCAGCCGGCGCCGATGGACCGCGTGCTCGCGCTGGCCCGCGCCCACGAGCTGGCGGTGATCGAGGACGCGGCACAGGCCGTCGGCGGCGCGTGGGACGACAAGCCGGTAGGCGCCTGGGGCGACGCCGCGTGCCTGTCGTTCTACCCGACCAAGAATCTCGGCGCGTGCGGCGACGCCGGCATGGTCGTGACCCGGCGTCCGGACGTCGCCGATCGCATCGCGCGGCTCCGGCATCACGGTGACAGCGGGCGCTACGAGCACGTCGAGCTCGGCTACTGCAGCCGCCTCGACGAGCTGCAGGCCGCGTTGCTGCGGGTGAAGCTCCGGCGGCTCAGCGACTGGACCGCGGCGCGCCGCCGCATCGCCGGGCTCTACCACAAGGGCCTCGCCGGCATCGGCCTCGAGCTGCCGAGCGAAGCGACGAAGGCGCATCACGTGTACCATCTGTTCACGGTGCGGCACCCGCAACGGGACGCGCTCGCCAAGCTCCTCGCCGACGACGGGATCGCGACGGCCGTGTACTATCCGCGCTCGGTTCCCGATCAGCCGCTGTTCGGGGGCGGCGCCGAGCGCCGCTGGCCCGAAGCCTGGCGGGCGTCGCGGGAGGTCCTGTCCTTGCCGTGCTTCGCCGAGCTCACCGACGACGAGGTCGAGCGCGTCATCGCCGGCGTGCGCCGCGCGTGCGAGCGTCTGTGACCGCGGCGGCCGACACGCTCAAGCAGCGGCTGACCACCAATCCGACCGTCGGACTGATCGGCCTCGGCTACGTCGGGCTCCCGCTCGCGGTGGCGTTCGCGGAGACGGGCGCCACCGTCATCGGCGTCGACCTCGATTCGCGCCGCGTCGCCGCGGTGCGGGCCGGCACCAGCTTCATCGAGGACGTCCCGGCGGACGTCATCGCGCGGCTCGTCGGCGCGGGCCGTCTCAGCGCCCACGACGACGTCGGCGCCTTGAAGGACGCCGACGCGATCGTCATCTGCGTGCCGACGCCGCTCGGCAAGTCGAAGGAGCCGGACATCTCGTTCATCGTGGCGGCGGCCGACGCTGTCGCCGCGATCATCAGACCGGGGCAGCTGGTCGTGCTCGAGTCGACGACCTATCCCGGCACGACGCAGGAGATCCTGGCGCCGCGCTTCGAGGCCAAGGGCGTGGTGGTCGGGCGCGACGTGTTCCTGGCGTTCTCGCCCGAGCGGATCGACCCGGGCAACAAGCGGTGGACCTTGCGCGACATCCCGAAAGTCGTCGGCGGCGTGACCGAGTCGTGTCGCGACCTGGCGTCCGCGCTGTACGCGCGCATCGCGCCCCAGGTCGTGCCGGTCTCGGGACCGCAGACAGCGGAGATGGTCAAGCTCTTCGAGAACACATTCCGCTCGGTCAACATCGCGCTGGTCAACGAGTTCGCGATCATGTGCCGCCGCCTCGGGATCTCGGTGTGGGAGGTGATCGGCGCCGCGTCGACCAAGCCGTTCGGCTTCATGCCGTTCTATCCGGGCCCCGGGCTCGGCGGCCATTGCCTGCCGTCCGATCCGCACTACCTGTCGTGGAAGGTCCGGCTCGAGGGCTACGAGCCGCGCTTCATCACGTTCGCCGACGAGATCAACCGCCGCATGCCCGAATACGTCGTGCATCTGGTAACCGATGCGCTGAACGATCGGAGCCGCGCCTTGCGCGGCGCGCGCGTGCTGGTGCTGGGCGTCGCCTACAAGGCCGGCGTCGCCGACGTGCGCGACTCGCCGGCGCTCGAGATCATCGAGGGCCTCTCCGCCAAAGGCGCGCTGGTGGAGTATCACGATCCGTATGTGTCCTCGGTGCTGATCGGCACCCGCCCGATGAAGTCGGTTGCGTGGGACCGCGCCGCGCTCGCCTCGCGGGACGTCGTGCTGGTCCTGACGGCGCACGCGAGCTACGACTGGGCCGCGATCGTCCGCGAAGCGCCGCTGGTGATCGACACGCGCAACGCCACCGGATCGTTACCTCCGGCCCCGCACGTCATCCGCCTCTGAGCACGCGCGCCGCATTCGCCACCGCCCTCGAGAGTGAGCTAGCGTGGATATGCTGAGAGCGATCGTGGCGTCGATGCGCCCACGCCAGTGGGTGAAGAATCTGTTCGTCTTCGCCGGGCTGATTTTCGCCCAGCGGCTCTTCACGCCGGCCGCGTGGCTGGCGCTAGCCGGGTTCGGGATCTTCTGCGCGCTGTCCGGCGCGATCTATCTGATCAACGACGCGGCCGATCGGGACCGCGACCGGCTCGATCCGCGCAAGCGCGTGCGGCCGATCGCCGCCGGCCGGCTGCAGGTCCCGGTCGCTGTCGCGGCGGCGGTTCTGCTCGTCGCCGGCGGTCTCGGATTCGCGGCGATCCTCTCGCGCGCGTTCCTCTTCACAGCGGTCGCGTACGTCGTGCTGCTGATCGCGTACTCGGCGTGGCTCAAGCACATCGTCATCGTCGACGTGATCGTGGTCGCCTGCGGGTTCGTGCTGCGGGCGGTGGCGGGCGCCGTCGTGATCGACGTCGAGATGTCGGGCTGGCTCTTGATCTGCACGATCTTGCTGGCGCTGTTCCTGACCCTGGGCAAGCGACGCTACGAGTACGTGGCGCTGGAACAGGATGCCGCGCGCCACCGTCCGATCCTGGCCGAGTACAGCCCGGCGCTCCTGGATCAGATGATCGCCGTCGTGACCGCGTCGACCGTCACCGCCTACGCGCTCTACACGATGTCGCCGGAGACCGTGGCCAAGTTCCACACGCACTGGCTGCCGGCCACGCTACCGTTCGTGCTCTACGGGATCTTCCGCTACCTCTACTTGTTGTATCAGCGGCGCCTCGGCGGCAATCCGTCCGAGCTCTTGCTCCGCGACCGGGCGCTCCTGATCAACACGGTCTGCTGGATCTGCGCGGTTCTGCTGATCATTTACGGCCTGAGGCTAGAGTAGACTATCCGTAGCATGTCGAGCGCAGTCGCCCTCCTTCGCACCCGTCCCGAGACTGTCGTGGAAGACTACGGACGGCTCATGCGGCTGGTGAAGTACGCCGACGTCCTGCCCCGCGATCAGGATCTGATCCTGAAGCTCAACCTCTCGTGGACGAAGTACTTCCCAGCGTGCTCGAGCCAGCCCTGGCAGGTCGACGGCATCTTGACCACACTCGCCGACGACGGCTACGATCGGCGCCGGATCTTTCCCGTCGAGAACAAGACCGTCGTCACCAACCCGATCGCCGGCTGCCGCAACAACAAGTGGCGACCGGTGCTCGAGCGCCACGGCGTGCCGTTCATTCCGCTGCCCGACGTCGACTGGACGGTCTACAAGTTCAAGTCGCCGCTGCTCAAGCTGAACGCGATCTTCCCCGAGGGCATCGAGATCCCGGCGATGTACGTCGGAAAAAACATTCTCCATGCGCCCACGGTTAAGACGCACGGCCACAGCCGCACTACCGGCGCGATCAAGAATTCGTTCGGCGGCCTTTTGAAAGAAGTCCGCCACTACGCGCACGAGTTCATCCACGAGGTGATGGTCGACCTGATGTACATGCAGCGCGAGCTGCATCCCTCGGTCTTTGCCGTGATGGACGGTGCCGTGATGGGCGATGGCGCCGGCCCGCGCACGATGGTGCCGCGCGTCGGCAACCTGATCCTCGCCTCGGCGGATCAGGTCGCGATCGACGCGATCGCCGCGAAGATCATGGGCTTCGATCCGCTGTCGATCCCGTACCTCCGCATGTGTCAGGAGCGGGGCCTCGGCGTGGCGGATCCGCGGAAGATCGAGATCGTCGGCGACACCGACCTCGCGTCGACGTCGATGGGCTTCAAGACCAGCCGGAGCCTGGTGATCTGGGGCGATCAGCTGATCCGGCGCGGGCCGCTGCGGCCGCTCAAGCACGTGCTCCTGCACTCGCCGCTGGTTGTCTGGGCGCCGTTCGCCTCGAACGTCTATCACGATCTCTTCTGGTATCCGACCGTCGGCCGCGCGCGTATCCGGGCTTTCGCCGGCACGCCGTGGGGCCGGCTCTTCGAGACGTACTGAATCGCGCGGGGCGACGAGTTCCCGATCATGTGCCGCGGAAGGGCTCATCCATCCCGCGCTCATTTCCGGAATCATGCTGATCGATGAACCAGAAGTTTCTTGACGAGGTTGTCACGGCGCATATAGAGTTCCGCCACCCTTGAGGCGGGGGGAGCGTTGTTCGATCGGAGATCCGGCGTCTCGTGAGGCGGCTCTTCGCGAGGTGCCCGCCTCCAAGAAGGGGGTGAGCTATTTCCCTTTCATTCCGTCTGCTGTTAACCCTTTCGGACTAACTGAGGACGAGGAGAATCATCATGCAAGAGAAGATGCAGCCGAAGGATGAACTCGAGCTCGTTATCGAACAGCTTGAAGAGCGGATCGCCCCCGTCAAGGGTCACGGCGGCAACAACGGTTTCGGTAACGGCGGTGGTGATGGTACCCCGAACGGTTTCGAAGACGGTGATCGTTAGGTCGGCTGCTGAAGGCTTCGAAATCCGATCAAATGTCTGAGAACTGCGGCGCCGGGGCGGTAGCCCCGGCGCCCGGCGTACTCGTTGACGCCGATCCGGGCTGATCCGCCTCGAGAGTTCAGCGTCACCACCACGACCAGAATTCAACCCTGACGTAGCGCGCCACCCGCCGCGTGAGCAGCTCCAGGATACGCCGTGGTCCGCAGGAGATCTTGGCGTTGCCCGTCATTTCGGGTTTTAGACGGAATGTTCGGTTGTCAGTCTCAGTCATCACGCGGACGATCTTGTCTCGTCCCGGCTGCTCCTCCTTGAGCGCAGCCGGCGCGATGCTCGTCACCGTGCCTGCGAAGGTCTCCTCAGGAAAAGCCCGAGCCTTCAGGGCGACTTGCTGGCCGACCTTGATGTCACCAATCTCCTTCTCAGAGATCGCGATTTCGGCACTGATCGTCGTCAGCTCGTGGACCTCGACGACGAGATCGCCCTTCTTCATGTGCTGGCCCTTCTTCTCTCGGGGCTTGGGAGTCGTAATCACACCAGGAATGGGACTCGTCACGCTGCCCAGCTCCAGTTGCTCCAGAAGGTAACGACGTTGGGACTTCAGACGGGCGATTTCCGCCTCGGCCGCTTCGATGTCTTCGCTGCGGGTGCCGGCCCGCAGCAACGTGAGCCGCGCCTGGGCCTCTTGCTCCTCCTTTTCAGCGACCGCTAGGGCCTTGCGAGGCTCGGCGAGATCGTCAGCCTGCGCCATCTTCAATTCGGCCTGGGCTTCTTGGTGCTCCTTCGTTCTGACCGCGACGGTCTCCTCCGCCTCCAGCACCTGTTTGAGAGCGACCAACTCCCGTCCGGAGAGCTCCTTGAACATGTCGAGGAAGCGCTGAGCGTAGCTGAGGCGCTCCGTGGCTTTCTCGACGGTCGTGGTCAAGCGGATGACCCGTTCGGCGTGCATGTGTTGCGCCTCGGTGTACCGTTTCCGGGCATGCTCCAGCCTGGTTTGAGCTGTCGCGAGACCGTCTTGCGCGAGAGCGATCTCCTCGCGCCGCGGCCCGGCCTGAAGCAGGCGGAGCTTTGCGTGCTTCTCGCTGATCTCGGCTTCGATCTTCCGAAGCTCCGCGTTGAAATCGCGGTCGGAGAGGCGCGCGATCCGAGTGCCCTTGTCGACGCGATCGCCCTCGTCGACGTAGATCTCCTCGATGATGCCATCGACCGCGGCACGGACGTCGGCCTGCCGGATCGGGAGGACCTTGAACTCCCCCGCGACCTTGAGATCCATCCGACCCAGAAGGAGCACGACCAACGCGATGACCAAGATGACGAGGATCACGACCGGGCGTCGGCCTGACGGCATCCGGAACCGGTTACGAGTGACGACAGCCGACGTCTTTGCGAGAGCCGTACGGAGCGGACGTCGAAAGAACGTCAACATTAGACCAGCATAGATGAATGCGCCGACGGCGTGGTAGCGATGAACGAGGAAGTCGCCGGCTATCAACGCGACGTAACCCAAGAGAAAGACAGAGTAGGAAGCAGCCAGAATTCCGTAGGTCAAGTAGATCCGCCGCTCACGGGGCGTCACCGTGCTCTCGGGAGGCGCGGCGGTCCACAGCCGGTCGACGCAGTGTCGGAGATACCGGAACGCTCGCGCCCTGAGATTCGGGACCCCAAGGTAATCGCTCAACAGATAGTAGCCGTCGAGCTTGATCAGCGGCATGAGATTGATGAAAAGCTTGATCCCGGATGTCACGAAGATGATCAGAGCTATCGAGTTGAGCAATGTCGTCGGCTCTGTCACCCGCCACGTCACGGTCGCGACTGCCCACAGGATGAGCTCGACATAGGGTCCGGCAAAGCTCACCCATAGCCGCTTGGCCTTCTCGGGAAAGAGCCAAGCGTCGCTGACATTGCAGTAGAAGGCGGGCTGGAAATAGATCAGGAGCAACCCCATCTCCCGAACCTCACCGCCGAAGTGCTTGCAGGCGAGACTGTGGCCGAATTCATGGGCCACGTTCACGGTGAAGACGATCAGCCAGGCCACGAGCACCATCTCGATGCGATAGAGACCGGTGACGTCCCGCGTGATGTCATCCGAGTTGACGATAGCGATCGCGCTTGCCATCGCGACGAGCGTCGCCGTCGCGATCACAAAGCCGCGGCTGAAGCAGAACCGAACCCGGCCAACAAGTCGGTTGAGGAGGCGATCCGGATCGAAGGCCGTCAGTCTGAGGTAGAGCAGACTTCCCCGGATTGCTCCGTTGCGGCTGCGCCCGCCGGAGCCATGAGCGGCCTGCTCATTCAGGAGCCCCAGTCGTCGGAGGCGCTCGATGAACTTATCCAGCGTGGCGGCGGCCGGCCGCCGTCCGAACCGCTCCTCAACCTCCTGAGCGACCAACTCGAGTGAGGTTGTTCCATCCAGTCGTTGAGCGATGAAGTATTCGACTTCGCGTAACCGAAAGAAACGGCCGGTTCCCGGATCTTTTATTACGACGTGGACGCCCTCAGGGGTCTCCTGCCGGCTAACTACGAGATCGCGGCGCAGGATCGCGGACGACGCTGTCGGCATGAGTGCTAGGAGCGAGACATTGAAGAGACTACCGTGACGGTGAGTTCGATGCAGACATCCGGTTTCGGCCGTACGGGGAACGGCCAGTCGCGGAAATTTTTCGACAAGTGGATACGATCGGTAACCGCGGGCAATGTGAGGAGCGGTGGACGGACGACCGCGAAGGTCGCTTGATCACGTATGGCACGATCCCCCTGCTGTCCTCCTTATCCGCCTCGCTGAGGCTTGTCAACACGCCAAAGCGCGATATTGCCTTGGGCAGTGGCAGCGTCTTTCCGGAAACATATGATCATCGTCGCCGGCGGATTCGTCCTCTGTACTGTCGCAGAGCGGTCCTCCCTTACGTTCGCACTGTCCGGAATCTTCCATTGCACTTGTTGTGCTGTAACTTGTTATGCGCGTCGCCGCGACCGACCGGCTCCCGCTCAGCGAGCGACGCGATACTGGCCCACACCGTCTCGGGATCTTGGCGATTCTGCTGATCATTTACGGCGCGCGGCTAGAGTAATATGTGAGAGCATGTTCAGCGCAGTTGCCCTCCTTCCAACCTGGCCGGAGACCGTCTTGCAGCACTGCAGGGGGCCGCAGCGGCCGCTGAAGCAACGAGCTTTCGCCGGCACGCCGTGGGGCCGGCTCTTCGAGAAATACTGATGGCTGCACCCGTCCGCGTCCGCTTTGCCCCGAGCCCGACCGGCCACCTGCACGTCGGCGGCGCGCGCACGGCGCTCTTCAACTGGCTCTTCGCGCGGCATCAGCGCGGCACGTTCATCCTGCGCATCGAGGACACCGACCGCTCGCGGTCGACCGACGAGAACATCGTGTCGATCGTCGACGCGCTCACGTGGCTGGGCCTCGACTGGGACGAGGGCCCGCCGGCGGCCGGCTATCGGCAGACCGAGCGCTTCGAGATCTACAAGGAGCACGCCCAGCGCATGCTCGCCGCCGGACGGGCCTACTACTGCGACTGCCCGCCCGAGCTCCTCGATCGCGAGCGCGAGGCGGCCCAGAAGCGCAACGAGACGTTCCGGTACTCGGGGCGCTGCCGCGACCGCGGGCTCACCGCCGGCGCGCTCCGGCTGCGCATTCCGACCGAAGGCGCCACGGTCGTCAACGACCTGATCCACGGCTCGGTCACGTTCGAGCACAGCCAGCTCGACGACTGGATCCTGGTCCGGACCGACGGCACGCCGACCTACAACTTCTGCGTGGTCGTCGACGACGTCACGATGCGGATCACGCACGTGATCCGCGGCGACGACCACCTGTCGAACACGCCCAAGCAGATCCTCTGCTACGAGGCGCTCGACTACGCGGTGCCGGAGTTCGCGCACGTCTCGATGATCCTCGGCAAGGACAAGAGCCGGCTGTCCAAGCGCCACGGCGCCACGTCCGTGCAGGCGTTCCGCGACGCGGGCATTCCGGCCGACGCGCTCGTGAACTACCTGGCGCGCCTGGGCTGGTCGCACGGCGATCAGGAGGTGTTCTCGCGCGCGGAGCTGGTCGAGCTCTTCGACATCAAGAATGTCGCGTCGTCCGCGGCCGTGTTCGATTCGACCAAGCTCGAGTGGCTCTCGCAGCACTATCTGAAGACGATGCCGGGCGACCGGCTGGCGGAGCTCGCGACGCCGTTCATTCGCGCCGCCGGACTGACACCGCCCGACGATCGGACACGGTTCGTCGGCATGCTCGACACCTTGCGGGAGCGCGCGAAGACCCTGGTCGAGCTGGTGGAGCAGGGGCGGTTCTACTTCGATCGCCCGGCGTCGTACGACGAGAAGGCGGCGCAGAAGCTTTTCACTGCCGAAGGCGGCCGGCGCCTGGGCCTCTTGATCGAGCGCCTCGAGGCGGCGCCGGACTTCACGGTGCCGATGATCGAGCGCGTCGTCCGCGCGCTCACCGAGGAGCTCGGTCTCAAGCTCGTCGACCTCGCGCAGCTCGCCCGGCTCGCGGCGACCGGCCGCACCGCGTCGCCGCCGATCTTCGACGTGCTGGCGCTCATCGGGCGCGACGAGTCGCTGACGCGCTTGCGCCGGGCGCGCGAGACGGCGGAGCGCTCGGCGTGAGGCTACTACTGGCGCGCCACGGCCAGTCGCTGTGGAATCAGCTGCGGAAGTTTCAGGGAGCCAACGACATCGGGCTCTCCGACCTCGGCCGGCTGCAGGCCGCCGCACTGGGCGACGCGCTGCGTAGCGGCTACCGCGTCACTGCCGCGTACGTGAGCCCGATGTGCCGCGCACTCGACACGGCGGACATCGCGCTGAACGGAACGGGAATCCCGCTCACGTCCGTTCCGGAGCTCCGCGAGCTGTCACTCGGCGAATGGGAGGGCTGCACCGTCGACGACGTGCGCGCCCGCGACGGCAACCCGTACTTCTCCTGGGTCCGGGCGCCGCTCGATTGTCCGCCGCCGGGCGGTGAGCCGCTGCCCGACGTGTGCGCCCGAGTGTTGCAAGCGATCGATCGGATCGCCGCCAACCATCGAGACGGCGAGGATGTGCTGATCGTCGCCCACGGCGGCGTGATCAGCGTCTATCTCTGCCACCTGCTCGGCGTCTCGTTCAACTCCCTCTGGCGCATGCGCATCGACAACTGCTCCCTGACGATCGCTCGTCCCCCGCGCCTCGTGTCCGTGAACGACACGGCGCATCTTCCGCCGTCGGCGGGGACACGGTGGTTCGACGTCTCGGAGCCAGCAAAGAGCCCGGAGCGGGCGCCGTGACGATCCTGATCGCGCTGTTCGGCGGCATCGCGCTGCTGCTCTACGGGATCCGGCTGAGCGGCGAAGCGCTCCAGCGCGTCCTGGGCGTGCGGCTGAAGAGCCTGCTGACGGGCCTGTCTCGCCGCCGGCTACTAGCCGTCGCGTCGGGCGCAGCGGCCACCGCGCTCATCCAGTCCTCCGCTGCGACGACCTTGATGCTGATCGGCTTCGTCTCCGCCGGGCTGATGACGTTCCGCCAGACGCTCGGGCTGATCCTGGGTGCCGACATCGGAACGACCCTCACCGTCCAGCTCATTGCGTTCCGCATCACGGATTACTCGCCGCTCCTGGTCGGACTCGGCTTCACGGCCACGTTCATCTCGCGCCGTCGCGTGCCGAAGGACCTGGGCCAGGCTTTGCTCGGGCTCGGCCTCGTGTTCCTCGGGCTCAAGCTGATTCTCGACAACGCGGGCGAGCTCAGATCGTCCCAGCTGGCGCTCGATCTGCTGGACGCGGTCGCCAAGAGCTCGGCGATCGGCGTGCTCGTCGGTGCCGTGTTCAGCGCGCTGGTGACCTCATCAGCGGCCACGCTCGGGCTGGCGCTGGCGTTCGCGCACCAGGGGCTCCTGCCGCTCGACGGCGCCGTCGCGGTCGTGCTCGGCGCCAACATCGGCACGTGCGCGACCGCGCTCACCGCGTCGGTCGGCGCGACGGCCGAGGCCAAGCGGGTGGCGGTCGCACACATCGCGTTCAAGGTGCTCGGCGCCGCGCTGGTCTTTCCGTTCATCGGACCGTTCACGACCCTGGTGGCCAGCACCGCCGCCGATCCCGCGCGGCAGATCGCGAACGCCCACACGTTCTTCAACGTGGGGATCAGCCTCTTGTTCCTGCCGTTCACGCCGCTGGCCGCGCGGGCGATCGAGGCGATCGTGCCCGACGACCAGCAGGGCGAGAGTCCGTTTCGCCCGCGCTACCTCGACGAGCGCTCGCTCGACCAGCCGTCCCTGGCGCTCGGCCAGGCCACCCGCGAGGCCTTGCGCATGGCCGACGTGGTACAGGGGATGCTGCGCGACGTGCCGGTGGTCTTCGCCAGCAGCCACCACGAGCTGCTCGAGGACGTGGAGCGGCGCGACGACCAGGTCGATTTCCTCGAGCGCGAGATCAAGCTCTTCCTGGCGCGCCTGGGGCGGGACGCGATGGGCCCGGACCTCTCCCGCAAAGAAATCGGCCTGATCTCGGTGATCGGTAACCTCGAGAACATCGGCGACATCATCGACAAGAATCTGATGGAGCTCGGGCGCAAGAAGCTCTATCAGGCCCGCCGCTTCTCCGACGCCGGCTGGGCCGAGATCCAGGAGTTTCACGGCATGGTGTCCAAGAACCTCGAGCGCGCCATCGCCGCCTTCGCCGCCAACGACCGGGCCCTCGGACAGGAAGTGCTCGATCAGCGCGCGATCATGCGGCAGCGGGAGCGCGACCTGCGCGAGTCGCACATCGGCCGGCTCCGGGCCGGGCTGGCGGAGTCGATCGAGACGTCGGAGATCCATCTGGACATCTTGACCAACCTGAAGCGGATCAGCTCGCATGTGTCGGCGCTCGCGATCTCGATTCTCGAGGAGGTCTGACATGAAGAAGGTCGAGGCCATCATCAAGCCGTTCAAGCTTGACGACGTCAAGGAGGCGCTCACCGCGATCGGCGTGATCGGTATGACGGTCACGGAGGTGCGAGGCTTCGGCCGCCAGAAGGGCCACACCGAGCTCTATCGCGGCTCGGAGTACACGGTCGATTTCCTGCCCAAGGTGAAGATCGAAGTCGTCGTCGGCGACAACCTCGCCAAGAAGGTTGTCGACACGATCGCCGGCGCGGCGAAGACGGGCTCGATTGGCGACGGCAAGGTGTTCGTGCTGCCGATCAACGAATCGATCCGCATCCGCACCGGCGAGACGGGCGAGTCGGCGGTCTGAAGGCGACACCCGGGGAGCTCCTGACCGCGGGCGGTCGCGCCGCGGCGGCCCGGCTTCGGCGGACCCTGCGCGAGCTCGGCTTCGCGGATCCCGACGGCGCGGCGCGCAACCTGGAAGGCCTCACGCCGACGCCGCGGGACGCGGAGCTCCTGGCTCCGGCGTTCTCGCGCCTCCTCTCCGAGCTCGCGGCGGCGCCGGATCCCGACATGGCGCTCAATAATCTCGAGCGCTACGCCGAGGTGGTCGATCGCTCGGTCTTCTTCGGCACCCTGGCCGAGCATCCCGGCGCGACTCCGCTGCTGGCCCGGGTGTTCGGCTCGAGCCAGGTGCTGGCCGACGCGCTGCGCCGGCGTCCGAGCAGCCTCGCGTGGCTGCTCGAGCCGGCCACGATGCGGCTCTGGTTCGCCGAGGACCTGGCGGCCGATCTGGCGCTGACCCTCGGCCCGTTCGAGACGCGCGAGGCGCGCATGAACGCGCTGCGCCGGTTCAAGTATCGCCATCTCCTGCGCATCGGCGCCCGCGATCTGCTCGGCGACGCCGACCTGGCGCGCACGACCGAAGAGCTCTCGCACCTGGCCGACGCGTGCATGGCCCAGGCGCTGGCCGAGGCGGCCGCGACGATCCGCGACGCGTACGGCGCGCCGCTCGCCGCCGCCGGATCCGAGACCGGCCTGGCGGTCGTCGCGATGGGCAAGCTCGGCGGCGACGAGCTGAACTACTCCTCCGACATCGATCTGATGTTCGTCTACGGTGAGGACGGCGAGACGGCGGGCGGCCCCGCCGGCCGCCTGGCCAACGGCGAGTACTTCACGCGCGTCTGCCGCGAGCTCGTCTCGCTGCTCGAGGAGATCACCGACGAAGGCTACGCCTTCCGCGTCGACCTGCGGCTTCGGCCCGAGGGCCGCATGGGGCCGATCGTGCTCTCGCTCGACGGGTACCGCACGTACTACCGAGAGCGCTCGGAGCTCTGGGAGCGGCAGGCGCTGATCAAGTCGCGCATCGCGGCCGGCGATGCGAACGTCGGCGCCCGCTTCAGGGACCTTGCCCGCGAGACCGTGTACCGTCCCGGCGTCGACCCGCGCGTCGTCCCAGCGATCCGTGGAATGAAGGCGCAGATCGACAGCGCCGTGCGCGCGAAGGGCGGCGAGGCGACCAACGTCAAGCTTGGGCGGGGCGGCATCAGGGAGATCGAGTTCGTCGTACAGGCGCTGCAGCTGCTCTACGGCGGCGACGACGCGTGGCTGCGCGAGGCGAACACGCTCAAGGCGGTCTTCCGCCTCACCGAGCGCGGCTATCTGGCGCCCGATCTGGGGCGGCTGCTCTCGCAGGCCTACGTCCATCTGAGAACCGTCGAGCACCGGCTGCAGATCCTCCACGAGCTGCAGACCCACACCTTGCCCAAGGACGCGCGAGAGCTCGGGCTGCTCGCGCGCCGGGTCGGCGTGTTGGGGCCGCCTACCCGTGCGGTGAGGACGTTTCAGGCGCGCCATCGCGAGGTCACCACCGCGGTGCACCGCGCGTTCCGCGAGTTCTTCGCCGATCGCGAGCTCTCGCCGCGCGCCAAGGTCCGGCTGGCGAGCCTCACCGCGTTGCGCGCCACCGGGTTCAAGGATCCCGAGCGCGCCCGGCACAACCTGCAGCTGATCCTCGAGGGCCGCCCGCTGGTCCCATATGCAGCGCACCTCAGCGCGATCCTGGCCCGTCTCTATCCGATGCTCCTCGACGCGCTGTGGAAGAGCCCCGATCCCGACGAGGCCCTGAACCAGTTCGAGCGGCTTCTGGCCGCCGCCGGGCCCCGCGCCGGGCTCGTGGAGCTTCTGGCCAAGGACGCCGATCTGCTGCTCGGCCTCGTGAAGGTATGTGCCGGCGGCGACCTCTTGACCGAGCTCCTGATCGCGCAGCCCGAGCTGCTGGCCTCGCTCGCCAACCCCGAGCGGCTCCTGGCGAAGAAGTCGAAGGCCGGAATGCGCCAGGCGCTGGCCGCGGTGTTCGCGCCGGGCACGACGACGCTCGAGCGGCGCGATCGGCTGCGGCGCATCAAGCAAGCCGAGGAGCTCGCGGTCGTCTGGCGCTACGTGCTCGGTGTCACGACGATCGACGCGTACTCGCGCGAGATGACGGCGCTGGCCGAGGCGACGCTCGCGGCCGGCTGGCTCCTGGCCCAGGAGTCGCTCGTCGAGCGCTACGGCGTGCCGCGCGACACGTCAGGCCGGTTCATCCCCGCGGTCGTCGTCGGGCTCGGCAAGCTCGGCGGGCGCGAGCTCGTGACGGGCTCGGATCTCGACGTGTTCTTGATTTTCGGCGACGACGGGGCGACCGACGGCGGCGAGCGGATCGACGCCCACTGGTTCTACAGCCTCGCGGTCGAGCGCTTGGCCTCGATCCTGGGCGACATCACGTCCGCCGGCGTCGCGTTCCCCGTTGACCTGCGTCTGCGGCCCGGCAGCAAGGGCAGCGGCTTCGCCTCGAGCGTCGCCGCGCTCGAGCGGTACTATCTGGAGCATGGCGACCTGTGGGAGCGGCAGACCTTGACCCGCGCGCGGCTCATCCTGGGCGACCGTGCCCTCGCGCGCCGGGTCCGCGCCGCGCTGTCGAAGCTGGTCTACGGCGAAGCGCTGCCGCGCACGGCGCTGAAGGAGATCGCGGACGTGCGCGCGCGGATGGAGCGTGAGCTGGGCCGCGAGACCCGCGGGCGCTTGCACGTCAAGTACGGGCGCGGCGGCCTCGTCGACGTGGAGTTCCTCGCCCAGGCGCTCCAGCTCGTCCACGGACACGACAAGCCCGACGTGCGCCGCTTCACGACGACGGCGGCGCTGAACGGCCTGGCGCGCGCCGGTGCCTTGCCTCACGCCGCCGCGGCCGAGCTGGTCGAGCGCTACCGGCTGCTTCGGCGCATCTCGGCCGCGTTGCGCCTGCTCGGCGCGCGTCCCTCGGATACACTCGAGCTCGCGGGACCGATGCCGGCGCGTGTAGCGACCGCCCTCGGCTACGAGTCGCGCCAAGCATTCCTCGACACCTATCGCGCGACCACGACGGCCGTGCGCGAAGCCTGGGAGCAGAGCGTGAGAACTCCGCAGTCATGAAAAGACTCTTTATCGTCGACGGCCACTCGCATCTGTTCCGGGCGTATCACGCGGTCGGCTATCTTTCCACGTCGAAGGGCATCCCGAGTCACGCGGTGTTGATCCTGAGCACGATGCTCTGGAAGCTCATCCGCGAGGAGCAGCCCGACTATCTGGCGATCGCGCTGGATCCGCCGGGGCCGACCTTCCGCGACGCGCTGTCGGCCGACTACAAGGCCACGCGCACCGCGATGCCTGACGACCTGGTCCGCCAGCTGCCGTACGTGCGCCGGCTCTTCGAGGCCCTGCGCACGCCGGTGCTCGAGGTCAAAGGCTTCGAGGCCGACGACGTGCTGGCCACCATCGTCGACAAGGCGCTCGCGCAGCCGGAGATCGAGGTGGTCGTCGTGAGCGGCGACAAGGATCTGCTCCAGCTCGTCGGACCGCGCGTCCGCGTGCTGAGCGTGGCCGGGCGCACGGGCGAGCCCGTGCTGTACGACGAGGCGAAGGTGCGAGAGCGCTGGGGCGTCGAGCCCGGACAGATTGCGGACGTTCTGGCGCTGATGGGCGACAGCATCGACAACATCAAGGGCGTGCGCGGCGTCGGCGAGAAGACCGCGGTGAAGCTGATCAGCCAGTACGGCTCGGTCGATCGCTTGTACGAGAACCTCACGTTGATCCCCGGCAAGCTGCGCGAGACCCTGGCGGCCGGCCGCAAGGACGCGCTCCTCTCGCGCGAGCTGGCCCTGCTCAACCGTGAGGTGCCGCTCGCCGTGGATCTCGACACGTTTCGCCGCGTGGAACCGGACTGGACGAAGCTCCGGCACCTCTGGATGGAGATGGAGTTCACCCGGCTCGTGAAGGAGCTGCCGCCGCCTCCGCCGCAGGCGCCGCCGGAGCCGTCGCAGCGCCTCGAGGGCAGCGCCGCCATCAGCGCGTGGCTCGCGGCCGTTCCCGCCGGCGCGCCGGTGGCGCTCGACTGGGCGGGCGAGTCGACGCCACCCGATCCGCGTATCGGCGGTCTCGCCGTCTTCCATCCGTCGGTCGGTCCGGCCGAGCTCGGCGCCGACGAGTCGCCGTCGCCGTTCGAGAGCCGTGAGCTGATCATCCACGACGCCAAGCCGCTGATCGAGGCGTGGCTCGCCCGCGTCGTCACACCGCCGGCCGTGCACGACTCGGCGGTCGCCGCGTACCTCTTGAACTCGGCGCGTCAGAGCTACCGGCTCGAGCAGGTCTGCATGGACGCGCTCGGCGAGTACCCGCCCGCGGCCGATCCCGTGCGCGCGTTCGGCGTGCGGGCCGACTTCACCTGGCGCTACTGGGAGCACGCGGCCGCCGAGCTTCGGACGCGCGAGCTCTGGGGAGTCTACGAAGAGATCGAGCGCCCGCTGGTCCCCGTGCTGGCCCTGATGGAGCGCCACGGCATCCGTGTCGACCCGGCGCGCCTCGAGGCGTTCGCGAAGGAGCTCGAGCGCGATCTCGACAATCTCACGCGCGAGATCTACGAGCTGGCGGGCGGCGAGTTCACGATCGCTTCGCCCAAGCAGCTGGCGCAGGTGCTCTTCGAGAAGCTGAAGCTGCCGCCGATCCGGCGCACGAAGACCGGCTACTCGACCGACGCCGACGTGCTGACCGAGCTCGCACTCGGTAACCCGCTGCCGGCCAAGATCCTCGAGCATCGAAGCCTCGCCAAGCTCAAGGGCACGTACGCCGACACCTTGCCGGGGCTCATCAACCCGCGCACCGGGCGGATCCACACGACGTTCAACCAGCTCGTCGCGGCCACCGGGCGGCTCAGCTCGCAAGATCCGAACCTCATGAACATCCCGATCCGGACCGAGCTCGGCCGCCGGATCCGCCAAGCGTTCATCCCCGAGGAAGGCTGGCGGTTCGTCGCCGCCGACTACTCGCAGATCGAGCTGCGCATCCTGGCCCATCTCTCCGAGGAGCCGGCGCTGATCGAGTCCTTCGGCCGTGGCGAGGACATCCACACCCGGACGGCCTCCGAGGTGTTCAAGGTGCCCGCGTCCTCGGTGACCTCGCTGCAGCGCACGATCGCCAAGAGCGCCAACTACGCGATCCTCTACGGCGTCTCGGCGTTCGGCCTGTCGCAGGCGACCAGGATCGATCAGAAGGAAGCGCAGCGCTACATCAACGAGTATTTCGCAACCCACCCGCGCGTGCGCGCGTTCATCGACCGCACACTCGCCGAGGGGCGCGAACGTGGCCATGTCAGCACGTTGCTCGGCCGGCGCCGGTACCTGCCGGATCTCGGCAGCGGCAACCCGGTGGCGCGCAACGCCGCCGAGCGCATGGCGATGAACGCGCCGGTGCAGGGTACGGCGAGCGACATGATCAAGATCGCGATGGTGCGTGTGCAGGACGCGCTGACGGCGCGCGGGCTTCGCGCGCGGATGCTCTTGCAGGTCCACGACGAGCTCCTCTTCGAGGCGCCGCCCGACGAGGTCGCCGCCGTCGAGGCGCTCGCGCGCGACATCATGGCCGCGGCGCTCCCGCTCAAGGTTCCGGTGGTGGTCGACGTGAAGACCGGAGGCGACTGGGCGGAGGTATGACCCCGCCCCGCAAGTTCCTGCTGGTCGGGCTCACGGGCGGGATTGCCACGGGAAAGAGCACGGTCTCGACGCTCCTGCGCGAGCTCGGCTGCGTGATCATCGACGCCGATCTCCTCGCGCGCCAGGTGGTCGAGCCCGGCCAGCCGGCGTGGACGACGATCGTCGCCGAGTTCGGCCGCGACGTGGTGACTGCGGACGGCGCGCTCGATCGCAAGAAGCTCGGCGCGATCGTCTTCGCCAATCCCGAGCGCCGCCGACGCCTGGAGGCGATCACGCATCCGGCGATCCGCGCGCGATTCCAGGCGCGGCTCGACGAGCTGGCAGGGCAGGGGTTCACGGGCATCGTCATCTATGACGCGCCCGTGATGATCGAGGCCGGCAACTACCAGAGCCTCATCGATCGCCTGGTCGTGGTCGTCACGGACGAGGCGACGCAGCTGGCTCGCTTACGGGGGCGCGACGGCACCGACGAGGCCGAGAACCGGAGGAAGATCGCCAGTCAGATGCCGCTCAGCGAGAAGGCCAAGCTGGCCGACTACGTCATCGACAACTCCGGCGATCGCGGGGCGACCGTCGAGCAAGTGCGCCGGGTCTTCAAGGCGCTCACGGCCGAGCTCGAGGCGCGCTCGGCCGTCTAGCCGCCGGCGCGCCTCCCACCCCCGAGCGTCAGGGAGACAAGCTGATTCACTGGACGAAACTCCACGATGCCAACCTCGACCAGCAGGCACTCGAGCGGCAGCGGTGCGCGAGCTGCGATCGCGAAGGCGCTTTGATATTGATCGGGCTCGAGGTCGCTGGCGAGCGTGCAGTGCGGCACCCAGGCGCCCAGCCGGTAGTGATCCCACGCGCCGCCGCCACTCTCGGCGAGGCGGCGATGAAGGTGGGCGTGCAGGTCGAGCAGCTCGGCGGTCACCACGGGCGCCAGGAAGACCGCGACGCCCGGAAACATCCCGACGTTCGCCAGGGTGAGCGGAACCGGCGCCGTCTCGTCGGCAAATCGCGTCAGCTCGCGCATGGTCTCCTCGACGTCCAGCGTCTCCCAGACGCCGACAGTCACGTGCGGTCGCGCGCCGGAGCGAACCATCCAGGTGATCCCGGCGCGGTCCAGCTCGTGCCAGACGCGCCGAACCACCGCGTCGGACGACGGATCGAGGGCCAGCTCGATGGCGTACGGCATCGGCGGCGATGATGACCAAGCGGCACGCGCTCGGCCAGCACTTTCTCCGCGATCAGGCGGTCGCGCACGCCATTGTCGATCTCGTGGCGCCGACCGAGCGCGACGTGGTCGTCGAGATCGGGCCGGGCGACGGAGCCTTGACGACCTTGCTGGCCGGTCGCGCCGGGCGCCTGATCGCGCTCGAAGTCGACCCCGCGCTGGCCGTGGCGCTGCGGGCGCGCCTGCCGGCGGCCGAGGTGCTCGACGCGGACGCACGGAGCTGGAACTATGCCGAGCTGGGGGCGCCGGCCGGAGGGCGCGTGCTGATCGTCGGCAACCTGCCGTATAGCGTCGGCAAACCGATCCTGGCCGCGCTGATCGCGGCGCGCACGGCGATCGACGAGATGACGCTGATGCTCCAGCGTGAGGTCGCCGAGCGCGTGGCCGCGGCGCCCGGGAGCAAGACCTACGGCAGCCTGTCGGTGTTTTCGCAGCTTCATTGTGACGTGCGCGTCGCGCTCCGAGTGCCGCCCGGCGCATTCCGCCCGCCGCCCAAGGTGGACTCGGCGGTGCTCCATCTGCGCGTGCTGCGCGAGCCACGCGTACCGCTCAGGGATCCCCGCCGCTTCGAGGCGGTCGTCCGCGCGGCGTTCGCTCAGCGGCGAAAGATGCTGGGCAATGCGCTCGGGGCGGGGCTGGGCCTGCCACTCGACGTCATCCGGAAGGCGGCCGCGGCCGCCGGTGTCGATCTCACCCGGCGCGCCGAGACCCTGACGCTCTCGGAGTTCGCGGCGCTGGCGACCGGGCTTCCCTGAATCCGGATACGCCCCGTTCGGGCCGCGTTTTCGTGCCGTTCGCCGCAGCTTGAGTGTCGGCGGCGCCGGAGCCACCAGACATGGTATCCGCGCCACACCATCGCGTGCGCCCCAGACCATCCGGAAACCAGCGTGGTTACTGATTTTTTCGCCCCACATCCACGCGGCTACCGCTATGATGGTTCCTGATGCAGCCCCGCCTTCTGGCCGTGACAGGGTTCCTGGTCGCGAGCATCGCCGGGCTCGCCGTGTCGTCCTACCTCTACGTCTGGCCGGGTGCCGCTCCAGCTCCGAAGTGGCTGGCCGACCCGAAGATGGAGCCGCTCGTCGTTCCCGCGTACCCGGTCACGGTCCGCGAGGTCGAGATGCGGCGCGGCGACACGCTCGCCCAGGCGCTGACTCGCGGCGGCCTCGAGTCCCGCGCGGCGACCGCGCTGGCGACCCAGTTCGGGAAGAACGGCGCCGACCTTCGCAGGATCCGCGCGGGCGCCACGATCGAGGTCACGTGGAATGCGCGGCAGTGGCCGCTCCAGGTCCGCTACGAGGCGAGCCCGTGGCTCTCCTTCGCCGCCCGACCGATACCCGGCGGGGGCTGGCGCGTCGGGCGAGCCGAGACCGTTCCCGAGCTCCGGGTCGAGGTGGTGAAGGGCGTGGTCCAGCGCTCGCTGTTCGACGCGGTCGAGAAGAGCGGCGAGTCGGCGCGGCTCGTGCTCGCGCTAGTCGAGATCTTCTCCTCGGACTTCGACTTCACCGCCGACACGCGCGTCGGCGACCGCTTCCGCCTGCTGGTCGAGAAGCGCTACGCGGGCGAGACGTTCGTCGACTACGGCCGGATCCTCGTCGCGCAGTATGCGAGCGGCGGCAAGACCCTCACGGGCGTCGGGTTCGAGTCGAAGTCCTCACGCTTCGCTCACTACGATCTGGCGGGTCAGTCGCTGCGCAAGAGCTTCCTCAAGTCGCCACTGGAGTTCACGCGCATCACGTCCGGCTTCACCTACGCGCGGCCGCACCCGATTCTCGGCGGCGTGCGCCCGCACCTCGCCATCGACTACGGCGCGCCGGTCGGCACGCCGGTGCGCGCGGTCGCCGACGGGGTCATCGTCCATGCCGGCTGGAACGGCGGTAACGGCATCCAGGTACACATCCGCCATCGGTCGGGCTACGAGACGCAGTACAACCACCTCTCGCGCGTGGCCTCCGATGTGCGCGTCGGCTCCCGCGTGCGCCAGAAGCAGATCATCGGCAACGTCGGCGCCACCGGGCTGGCCACGGGTCCCCATCTCGACTACCGCGTCGCGCACAACGGGAACTTCGTCAACCCGCTCAGCGAGAAGTTCATTCCAGGAGAGCCGATCCCCGCCGCTTCGCGCGCCGAGTTCACCCACCAGTCACACGAGCTGGTGGCGCGTCTGGAAGCCTCAGCGCCCTACTGAGCCCGATCGGGAGCGCGTTGCTCCCGGGCCGTCGTCTCGCTCACCGCCCTCAGTCGTCCTACCGGTAGAGGTCCGCTTTCATCCCGAATTTTCACGCGATTACGTATTGACCGTCCTGCCCGCGGTGCGCTCCGCGAAACTACGGTGAAGCTGGGGGCCGATGGTACCCTTAAGCCGCTTTCGTGAAAGGA
>Ga0075419_10000236_pt1 | contig 32225 bp, 25 predicted proteins | sample SoiMetdeltSBSDD3_FD_76900 | JGI IMG/M metagenome (GOLD analysis project Ga0075419, IMG submission 76900) | Bulk soil microbial communities from a Populus tree surrounding site in Tennessee, USA - Soil MetaG P. deltoides SBSDD3 | ecosystem: Environmental > Terrestrial > Soil > Tree plantation... | reverse complement strand
TCGCGCCGGACGAGCCGGCGCTCGACGGGCTCGTGGGCCGCTTGGCGCCGGTGATCGTCGGCGGGAACAGCGCCGTCGTCCTGGCGTCTGAAAGCTCGCCGCTCGCGGCGATCGAGCTCGCGGAGGCGCTGGCGACTTCCGACGTTCCTGGCGGGGTGGTCAACATCCTCACGGGGTTCAAGGCAGAGCTCGCGCCGTGGCTCGCCGGCCACATGGACGTGAACGCGATCGATGTCGGCGGTGCCGACGGTCAGATCCCGGAGCTCGAGCGCCTCGCGGCCGACAACGTCAAGCGGGTCGTCCGAGGGCGGGCCGACCGGCAGAGCCCGCACGAGATCGCGGCGTTCCTCGAGCTGAAGACCGTCTGGCACCCGATCGGCGTCTGAGCCGCCCTTCGTATCTAGATCAGGTTGCCCCCGCCTCCTCCCCGATGCGATCGTAGTGCTGTCACGCGCACGGATGTGTGACGGGAGCGCGCCGAAACGGTGAAGATGCCGGGCGTGACTCCGAGGACATGACGAAGCGTCGACTCAGCCAGGCGATCTCCGAGGGCGACGGGATCTCCATCATCGTGGGCGTCGACAGCGCCGATGCCGCTCGCGACGCGGATGCCGCCGGCGCCGAAGGCGTGATCGTCCCTGCCGCGGAGAACCTCGCAGCCGTACGTGCCGCGACTGAGCTTCCGATCCTGGTCGTCCACGACCCGGAGCGCCCGGCACCGGAGGCGGCGGACGCGTGCATCGTCGACGTCGACGGCGAGGATCGGGAGTGGCTGGAGCGGATCCGTTCAGACCTCTCCGAGCGCTGGGAGCTGGCCCCGCGGATCGGCAAGGAAGAGCACCTCGAGTTCGTCCTCGAGGAGCTCGATCCCGAGGTGCTCGTGCTCCGCGCGGACGGTGATGAGCCGCTCGCCGACGCGCTCGAGCTTCTCCAGGACGTCCCGGCCGGAAAGCTCGCGATCGCCGACGTGGGCGCCAGCACGCGCGACCAGGTCGCCGAGCTCGAGCGCGCGGGCATGGACGCGGTCATCGTCTACGCCGGGAACATCGCCGACCTGGTCGGGTCGGCCCCGCCCGAAGTCTGATCCGCGGCCGGGGGTTAGCCGAGCCGAGCCGGTGGGGCAACCGGTGGCTCGCCCTCGGGGCGCTTCTCGCCGGCGCTGCCGCGATCCGGCTCGTCGGCGTCCAGTACGGGCTGCCCTTCCCGCTCCTGAACCCCGACGAGGAGAGCATCGTGCCGCGCGCATGGGAGATGCGACACGGCGGCGGGCTCGACCCGGAGTGGTTCGACTACCCAACGCTCCTGATGTACGCGATCGCGCCGTTTCAGGGCTGGGCCGACGACCCGTCGTATCTCGCGGGCCGGCTCGTCGTGGTCGCGCTCGGCCTGGCGGGAGTCGCTGCTGCGTGGTGGCTCGGTACCCGTGCGTACGGGACGATGGCGGGGTTCGTTGCCGGCGCGGTCACCGCCGTCGAGGTGACCCATGTCGCGTACTCCCGGATGGCGGTCACGGATGTCCCGATGACCCTCGGAGTCGCGGTCGCGCTCGGGTTGATGGTCACGCGGCGCCTGCCCGCCGCTGGAGTCGCGATCGGGATCGCCGCCGGCTTCAAGTACCCCGCCTTCATCCTGCTGGTGCCGCTCGTCGTCGCCGGTTGGGGCCAGTGGCGCCGGCTCGCGATCTCCGCCGCGCTCGCGCCGCTTGCGTTCGTTGTCACGAGCCCGTTCTTCGTCCTCCATTTGTCGTCTGCACTCGGAGACGTCCGCCGGGTGCAGGAGCTCGGTCGCCGCGGCTGGCTCGGTTTCGAGAACGACTGGCCGACGCCGATCGCGTTCATCGACCGCCTGTGGGAGGGGATGGGGCCAGCGCTCCTCGTCGCCCTGCTCGGCCTGGTCCTCGCGCTGATCCAGCGGAGCCACGCCGACAAGATCCTCGCGGCGTTCGTCCTCGCGTACTTCGCGACGCTGTTGCCCCTGGACGCACACTTCGACCGCTACGTGCTGCCGCTCGTCCCGGCGCTCGGCGCCCTCGCCGGGCGCGTGCGGGCGCTGGCCTCGGTGACCCTGCTGCTGCTCGTCATCCCGCTCGTCTGGTCGATCGGCGACACCCGCGAGCTGACGAAGACGGATACGCGGGTCGTCGCGCACGACTGGATGGAGGAGAACCTGACGCCGGGCGTGCTCGTCGCCGCCGATCCGTCCACGGCGACGCCCGACGACGTTCGGATCCACCGGCTCGCGCTGCCAGGCCCCGGACGTCCGCCCGACCCCGACCGCGACGTCGCGCGCCTGCGCCGAATGGGCGTCGGCTACGTCGTCGTTACCGGCGCCGTGGCGGATCGGGTTGCGGCGGCCAAAGAACGCTATCCGCAGGACTCCCGCTTCTACCAACAGCTCGAGCAACAGGGGAACCGGCGCTTCTACCAGGCGGCGACGGGCAAACTGGCGGGGCCTTGGGTAGCGGTGTACGAGCTGTAGAGGGGGTCCCCGTGGCGACTCGGCGGCATGGCTTTGCGGTTGCCGGCGCCGTGTTCGTTTCCGGCGCGGTGGTCCTTGGGATGGAAATCGCGGCCAGCCGCGTGCTCGCGCCGTTCTTCGGCAATTCGCTGTTCGTCTGGGGCTCGCTGATCGGCATCGTCCTCGCCGGCCTCGCGATCGGGTACTGGGCGGGCGGAATCCTCGCCGACCGCTGGCCGGAGCCGCGGCTGCTCGCGGCGGTCATGGGCTTCGGCGCCCTCGGTGTGCTTGCGATTCCGGTGCTCGACGAGCCCGTCCTCGAAGCGATCGTCGAGTGGGATCCCGGCCCGAGGCTGAACCCGCTTCTCGCCGCGATCGCGCTCTTCGGCGCGCCGAGCATCATCCTCGCGGGCGTCGCGCCAATCGCCGTTCGCCTGCACGCGCAGTCGCTGGCGACTCTCGGCCAGACCGCCGGCCGCCTCTTCGCGATCTCGACCGCCGGCTCGATCGCCGGCACGTTCGCGACCGCGTTCTGGCTGATTCCCGAGTTTGGCACCGATCAGTTGCTGGGGATCGCGGCGGCCGCGCTCTTTGCCGCCGCCATGCTCTTCGCCCTTGCGGAGCGCCTCGTCGGGACGGCGGCCGTCGCGCTCTGCGGCGCGGTCCTGGCCAGCGCCGCAGCGGTCGCGCTCGCGCCGGAGACCGGAGGGACGATCAGCGAGGCGCAGGCTCGGAACTGGTCGCCGCTCTATCGCCGCGCAGGTTCCGTCAGCGGACAGCAGCCGACGGATACCGCCGGCCTCACGCTCCGGTACGCGAAGGACACCAGGTACCACCGGCTGAGCGTCGCGGACGACGAAGAGAACCGGTACCTCCGCTTCGACAACTCGTACCAGAGCGGGATGATCAGAGCGCGCCCGTTCGCGACGGCATTCCAGTACTCGGACTACTTCCACCTCGCCCGCGCCTACAAGTCGGAGGTCAAGGACGTCCTCTTCATCGGGCTCGGAGGTGCCTCGTCGCCCAAGCGGCTCTGGCAGGACTTCCCCGACCTGCAGCTGCAGGCAGTCGAGCTCGACCCGGTGGTCGTGGACGTCGCGCACGAGTACTTCGCGCTGCCGCGCGACTCGCGCATCAAGGTGGACGTGGACGACGGCCGCCAGTGGCTCGACGACGACGACCGGCGTTGGGACGCGATCATGATCGACGCCTTCTACGCCGACGCGATCCCGTTCCACCTCTTCACCGCGGAGTTCATGGAGCTCGTCCGCTCGCGCCTCAACCCAGGCGGCGTGGTGGTCACGAACACGATCGGTGCGATCACCGGCGAGCAATCGCAACTCTTCAGGTCCGTCTACCGGACGTACCGAAGCGCCTTCCCGACCGTGCTCGTGCACCCGGTGAAGACGCCGGGGGACGAGGGGGACTCCAGCGTGCGCAACCTGATGCTCGTCGCCACCGAGCAGGCGGAGCCCACCAAGGAGTTCCTCAACGAGCGCTGGCGCGAGGTCCGAGCCGACTCGCCCACCGCCCCGGATCTGACGAAGGCGATCAACGACAGGTACGACCAGGACGTCTCGGTTGCCGGCGTCCCGACGCTCACCGACGACTACGCGCCGACGGACGCCCTTCTACTGATCGAGTGACCTGGCTACCCTCTGCTGGGGTGCGCAAGGCTCTCTTGATCGTGTTGCTGGCGCTGGCGAGCGCCGGTTGCTCCATGGGCGACGACGGCGTCGAGGCGACGGCGTCGGCGGGCGAGCAGCCAGCCGCCTGCCCGGCGGCCTGGAAGCCAGGCTGGCAGAAGCTCGCCGACGACGTCGGCACGCGCGTCTACTGCCCGTCGTGGATGCCGAGCCCGATCGACGCCGAGATCGGCGGACAGTGGAACAGCGACGGCGTCGCTGTCGGCAAGGACCGCAGCTACCTCGCCGGCTTCCTCTGGCACGAGGCGGGGAGCGGCGACGTCCACGTCAACTTCCGTGGTTATCCGGGCAAGACCGCGGTTCCCCGGTGCGTCGAGATGCAGTCGTCGGGCGGGCAGACTCGGCGCCGCTCGGTGCCGTGCTTCAGCGATCCCCGGGGCACGCGCGAGGTCGGCGGCAAGACGGTGACGGTCTACACGGTCTCGCGCGACGCCGACCAATGGCACGTGACCTACACGTGGACCGAGAACGGCTCGCTGTACGCGGTGAGCGAGCACGTCGCGCCTCCGCTCACCTTCCGCCAGGTGCTCAAGAACCTCGACCGGATCGTCGGCGGGCTCGAGGGCATCGAGCCGAAGGCGTAGTGAAACTCACACGCAAGGAGCTGCTGGGCGGCGCAGCCGCCGGCGCACTCGGAGCTGCGGGGATCTACAAGCTCGTCGACGAGCTCGCCGAGTCGCCGCCTCGCGCCGAGGCGGGCGAGCTGAGGGAGGAGCAGTACCTCCTTTCGGGGATGAAGGTGATCACCCACGAGGACGTCGAGGTGGTGGAGCCGCCGCTTCACCATCAGGTGGTCACCGGCCGGCTTGCCGTGGAAGCTCGCCGTGACCTCCGCGAGGCCCAGCAGGTGTTGGAGGACGCGCTCGCCGCAATCGAGGCTCGGTACGAACCGAGCCCAGCGGGCCTTGCGGTCACCGTCGCTTGGGGGCTGCCCTACTTCCGGCGGGTGGTTTCGGAGCCGGCCGAGCAGCATGTCCCGGTCGATCGGCGCGCGTCCACCAGCGCCGACCGGCCGGTGTCGGCGCTCCAGGACGCGCAGCGGTTCCCGAGCGACCCCGAGACGACGATCCTCGAGGCCAACGACGTCGTGTTCCTCCTTCGGAGCGACGAGCGGGAGCATGTCGCCGACGCGGCCCGCTCGCTGTTCGCGGATACGGATGGCCTGTTCGACCTGACGAGCATCCGCAAGGGTTTTCAGGGCGGCGGGTTCTCCGGCGGGCCCGGCCTGCCCAAGTCGATGGCGACCGCCGCCGGGATCCAGGGCGCCGACCTCATCCCCGAGGGCTCGCAGCTCTTTCTCGGGTTCACTTCGACTCAGCGCGACACGCAGGGCCAGTCGCGGATCGCGAGCTTCGAGACGCTTGGCCTCGTCGACGTTCGCGACGGGTACTTCCGGGGCGGCACGCACATGCACCTCTCCCACCTGTTCGAGAACGTCGAGGCGTGGTATCTCGACTTCGACTATCGCGGCCGGGTGGACACGACCTTCCGCCCCGGCTTCGAGGCGCGGGAGGGCGCCCAGACGCTGCCGCAGGCTCCCGAGGACGCTGCGTCCGAGGCCGACCTGAAGGGCGACTTCAGCCGCACCGGCGCGATCGGGCACAGCGGCTCGATCCAACCGACCTCCCGCCTTCAGATGGACATCAAGGGCGCCGACGGTGAGACCTATGCCAGGGGCTCGGCGATCCCGCTGCGCGCGGACTTCAACACGCTCGACAACCCGTTCTTCTGGACCTCGGATCCGGAGCGCGACCGCCACTCGGAGCAGCCCGACGCGGGTCTCCACTTCATCACCTTCAACCCGTCGAGCGACGACTTCCGCCGGAACCGCCTGGCCATGGACGGCGTCCTTCCGGACGGCACGGAGTTGCCACTCGAGGCCCGCTCGCGGGCACAGGGCCTGAACTCCGTGCTACGGACGACTCACCGGCAGAACTTCCTCGTCCCTCCGCGTAGCCGCCGCAGCTTCCCGCTCGTGGAGCTCGTCCGCTAGCCGAAGAAGGCGCGCGCTGTCTCGAACCAGTCTTCGGGGACGGTCTTCAGCTGACGCGTCGCGTCCTCGAGGGCGACGTCCACGATCGCGTCACCATGAAGTGCTGCCATGCGGCCGAAGCGGCCTGCCTCGACCAGATCGGCCGCCTTGAGGCCGAAGCGCGTCGCCAGGACGCGGTCGCGCGGCGTGGGGGAGCCGCCGCGCTGGACGTGCCCCAGGACCGTGACGCGGGTCTCGTAGCCCGTCCGCTCCTCGATGTCGCGGGCGAGGGCCTCTCCGACCCCACCCAGCCGGACATGGCCGAACTGGTCCGTCTCCGCCTCCTGGGTGACCGCCCGCTGCTCGCCCGACTCGTAGGTCAGCTCGTACCCCTCGCTCACGACGACGATCGAGAAGTCCTTGCCGCGCTCGTGCCGACGCCGCAGCTCCCCGCACGCCGCCTCGACCGTGATCGGCCTCTCGGGGATCAGGATCGCGTCCGCGCCGCCGGCGATCCCGCTCATGACTGCGATCCAGCCGGTGTGGCGTCCCATCACCTCGACGACCATCACGCGGTTGTGGGACTCGGCCGTCGTGTGCAGCCGGTCGATCGCCTCCGTCGCGATCGAGACCGCCGTGTCGAAGCCGAAGGTGTAGTCCGTGCCGGACAAGTCGTTGTCGATCGTCTTCGGGACACCCACGACCGGGAAGGCGTGCTCCGCGTGAAGCCGGGCTGCGACGCCCAAGGTGTCCTCGCCGCCGACGGCGACGAGGGCGTCGAAGCTCTCCGCCTCCAGCGTCTCGAGGACTTTCCGGACGCCGTCCTCGCTCTTGAAAGGGTTCGTCCGCGAGGTGCCGAGGATCGTTCCGCCTCGGGGCAGGAGCCCTGAGATCGCGCGGTAGTCGAGCGGCTGGAACAGCCGATCGGTCATCCCGCGCCATCCCTCCCGCACGCCGATCATCTCCGAGCCGCGGTCGAGCGAGCGGCGTGTGACCGCGCGGATCACGGCGTTGAGCCCGGGGCAGTCCCCTCCCCCGGTGAGGATCCCGATCCGGCCAGCCACGGGGCTACCCTAGAGGCAGCGCCGAAGTGGCGGAACTGGCAGACGCGCCGGACTCAAAATCCGGTGGAGCGAAAGCTCCGTGTGGGTTCGACCCCCACCTTCGGCATCCAGGGGCAAAGCGATGCGCTGCCGCGGAGGGTTGCCGCTTGCGGTGGCGGACCGCACCCCTGATACTTGCCCCCACGGATCTGGCGATGGAGGAGGCGGAGTAGTGATTTTGAGCAAGCGAGGCGTACTCGGGTTTCTGATCTTGCTCGTTGCCGTCCTGGCCCTGGCAGCGGCCGGCTGCGGCGGTGACGACGACGACGGCGGAGACGGAGGCGGTGGCGGTGGCGGTGGCGCCGTCGAGGCCCTTCCGTCGGCATCCTGCGGCCCGATCCGCAAGGGCGAGGAAGAGCCTGACGCGCTGATCGCGTCGGACTTCCCCTTGCAGGGCGCCAACCGCTCGCTGACCACCGAGATGGCTGATGCCATCGAGTACATGCTCGAGCAGCAGGACTGGAAGGCCGGCGACACGGTGCTCGGCTACCAGTCGTGTGACGACTCCACGGCGCAGGCCGGGAGCTGGGACTCGGCGAAGTGCTCGTCGAATGGGCGCGCATACGCCAACAACGCAAGCGTGATCGGCATCATCGGGACGTTCAACTCCGGTTGCGCGAAGCTTGTGATCCCGATCGCGAACCGGGAATCGCTCGCGATGGTCAGCCCCGCGAACACGTATCCGGGCCTGACCGAGGGCGGCCCCGGCACGGAGGCCGGCGAGCCGGACAACTACTACCCGTCCGGCACGCGGAACTACGCTCGCGTGGTCTGGAACGACCAGTTCCAGGGTGCTGCGAACGCGCAGTACGCGAAAGAGCTCGGCCTGAAGAAGATCTTCATCCTCAACGACGGCGAGACCTACGGTCTCGGCATCGCGCAGCTGTTCGAGGACTACGCGGGCGATCTCGACATCCAGATCGTTGCCAACCAGAAGTGGGACAAGAAGGCATCGAGCTACGAGTCCCTGGCCAGCCGGATCAGCTCGTCTGGTGCGGATGCGGTCTTCCTCGGCGGCATCGTCTGCAACAACGGCGGCAAGCTGATCAAGGACATCAAGGCCGGTGCTCCGAACGTCCAGCTGCTCGGGCCTGACGGATGGACGCCGATCTCGGCGACCATCGAGGGCGCGGGCGCCGCGGCGAACGACATGTACATCACGCAGCCGGGTGTCCCGGTCGATCAGCTGAAGGGCGCCGGCAAGGAGTTCGTCGACGGCTTCACGGAGGCTGAAGGCAAGGCCCCGAACCCGTACACGGCGTACGCCGCGCAGGCGGCCCAGGTGCTGCTCGCCGCGATCGAGAAGGGCGGTACGGACCGGGCGGCAGTCTCGTCCGCGCTGTTCGAGACCGACGTGACCGACGGCATCATCGGGTCGTTCCAGATCGACGAGAACGGCGATACGACGCTCGGTCTGGTCTCCGTGTACCAGGTCAAGAACGGTGAGGAGACGTACGTCAAGAGCGTCACTCCGGAGCTCGACTTCGTCGAGGGCTAACTAGGACAGCTCATCGAACTTGTCGGGGGAGGACAATGGTCCTCCCCCGACGGTTCAGAAGGGACGAATGGCCACTCAGGCGCGCCGTCTTCCGCTTCCCACTCTCGCCGGCAGGCTGCCGCAGTACATCGCGCCTGCGCTCGCGATGCTCCTGGTCGGCATGGTCATCATCTGGCTCGGCGTCAACTTCATCAAGACGCCGAGCGAGTTCTACCGCCTGTTTCTGATCGGGCTGACGAACGGCGCGATCTACGGCCTCGTGGCGCTCGGCTACTCGCTCGTCTACGGCATCCTCGAGCTGATCAACTTCGCCCACGGCGACGTGTTCATGCTCGGCGGAATGCTCGTGGCCACCATGGTCTCGAGCTTCGGGCTGGCCGGGGATTCCGGGCTTGTCCTCTGGTCGATGATCCTCCTGATGCTCGTGATCGTGATGGCGTTCTGCGCGGTCCTGAACACGACGATCGAGCTGGTTGCGTACCGTCGCCTCCGCCATGCGCCGCGCCTGGCGCCGTTGATCACCGCGATCGGCATGTCGTTCATCCTCCAGAACGTCGGCCTCGTGTGGAAGGGAGCACGGCCGACCTCCGTCGACTCCATCCTCCCGCGGGGCGAGGTCTTCACGATCGGTGGGGTCACGTACACCTGGGACAAGCTGATCGTGCTCCTCTTCACCGTTCCCGTGCTGCTCATGCTCATGTGGCTTGTGCAGAAGACGCGACAGGGAAAGGCGATGCGCGCGACCGCCCAGGACCGGGACGCCTCCGCAATGATGGGCATCAACGTGAACCGGACGATCTCGTTCACGTTCCTCATCGCCGGCGCGCTCGCCGGCGCCGCCGGCCTCCTGTATGCGCTCTACATCACGAACATCCGCTACGACGAGGGCTTCCGCCTCGGGCTGATCGCCTTCACCGCGGCCGTCGTCGGCGGGATCGGCAACCTGCCCGGAGCCGTCCTCGGCGGTCTCCTGATCGCGATGATCGAGTCGTTCAACAACGGCCTCAGCTGGGCGACGCCCGGCAGTGACTGGACGCAGTCGATCATCTTCGCCCTCCTCATCATTATCCTCGTCTTCCGGCCCGAGGGCCTCCTCGGCGAGCAGGTTCCGGAGGGCGGCTAGGTGGCTAGGTGAACATCCCCGGCCTGCCACGGGAACGCCGCGCGGAGTTCGACCGGGAGCTCCGCCCACGCCTCATCAAGGGCGGGATTGTCTCCGTGGCCTGGATCGTCCTCGTGATCATCTTCTCGGGCTTCACGACGTCGTTGATCATCTCGACGGCGATCCTGCTCGCGCTCTACGCGGTCCCGTGGGAAATGATCCGCTACGGGAAGTGGGTCGTTCCCTCGGTTGCGATCCTGCTCGCGATCACGTACCCGTACTACAGGGACGACCTGTACGAGGTCCCGTTGTTCGGCCCGTTTCCGTCCGTCGACACGGCCGTGACGATGACGATCTTCATCATGATGGCGATCGGCCTGAACATCGTCGTCGGGTACGCGGGCCTCCTCGACCTCGGCTACGTCGCCTTCTATGCGATGGGGGCCTACACAGCCGCATGGTTCGCCTCGCCGCACTTCGGGGAGAGCGTCGGCAACGTCCACGTCGGCTCAGTCGGCGTCAACCCGGAGGCGGCAGGATTCCACGTCTCGATCTGGGTCGTGCTGATCGTCGCCGGCATCTTCACCGGGATCATCGGCATCCTGATCGGCCTTCCGACGCTGCGACTTCGCGGTGACTACCTGGCGATCGTCACGCTCGGATTCGGCGAGATCATGCCCCAGATCGCACGCAACGGCGACAACCTGTTCGGGACTGGCTTCAACCTGACGAACGGGGCGCAGGGGATCAACCCGATCGACCCGCCTGGTTTTGGCGCGGCGATCGCCGGCTGGACCGGGTTACCCGAGGACTACCTTTCCTTCAACTCCACGTTCCTGGGGAAGGAGATCGGCGGGGTCGAGGTCTTCTACTGGACCGCGCTCGGGCTCCTCCTCTTCACCGTGTTCTGCTCCGTGCGGCTTCGCGACTCGCGCCTCGGCCGCGCGTGGATCGCCATCCGCGAGGACGAGACCGCCGCGGCCGCGATGGGCGTGCCTCTGATGCGGACGAAAACCTGGGCCTACGCGGCGGGTGCGTTCTTCGGAGGCATCGCAGGCGCCTACTACGCGAGCTTCAAGGGCGGGACGTTCCCCGACGACTTCTTCTTCAACATCTCGGTGTTCATCCTCTGCATGGTCATCCTCGGCGGCATGGGCAACGTCTGGGGCGTGATCCTCGGCGGCGGCTTCCTCGCCTACCTGAACCAGGAGGGCCTCGGGAACATCGGCGCCGAGATCAACGAGAACCTCGGGACAAACATCGATGTGCCGCTCTACCAGTTCGGCATCTTCGGAGTGATCCTCGTGGTCATGATGCTCTTCAGGCCCGAGGGGTTGATCCCGAGCGCGCGCCGGAAAGCGGAGTTCGAACTCGAGGACGCGGTCGATGAGGAGTACCTCTACGACGTCAGAGGCGGGCCGGTCAATTGAGCGACCTCCTCGTCGCGGCCAAGGTACGCAAGGAGTTCGGGGGCCTGGTCGCCGTCAACGACGTCGACTTCACTATCCCCGAGCGCGCGATCGTCAGCCTGATCGGCCCCAACGGCGCCGGCAAGACGACGTTCTTCAACTGCCTCACGGGCGTCTACAAGCCGACCGGCGGGCAGATCGTGTTCGCAGGTGACGACGTGACCGGCAAGCCGCCGCATGCCGTCACTGAGCGGGGGATCGGACGGACTTTCCAGAACATCCGTCTGTTCAAGGAGATGACTGCGCGGGAGAACGTGATGGTCGGGATGCATTCGCGACTCAAGGGCGGGATCGTCAAGAGCGTTCTGCGGACGCCCGGTGTCAAGCGGGAGGAGCGCGAAGCCGCGGAACGGGCCCGCGAGCTGCTCGCGTTCTGCGGCCTCCAACGAAGCCAGTGGGAAGCGTGGGCCCGGAACCTCTCCTACGGCGACCAGCGACGGCTCGAGGTGGCCCGCGCGCTCGCGACCCAGCCGAAGCTCATCCTCCTCGACGAGCCGACCGCGGGGATGAACCCTCAGGAGACGGCCGACTTCACCGCGTTCGTCGCCCGCCTTCGGGAGGAAGAGGCCTTGACCGTCCTCCTCATCGAGCACGACATGCGCGTCGTGATGGGCGTCTCGGATCGGGTGACGGTGCTCGACTACGGCGAGAAGATCGCCGAGGGAGCGCCTGCTGAGGTGCAGAAGGACCCGAAGGTGATCGAGGCGTATCTCGGCTCCGCGGCGGTTGCGCAATGACCGAGACCGTCGCCGAGCGCGCGCCGACCGGGTCGGCCGACCGCAACAAGGTCCTCGAGCTCGAGGACGTCCATACCTACTACGGGTCGATCCACGCGATCAAGGGTGTGTCGCTGGACGTCTATGACGGCGAGGTCGTCACCCTGATCGGTGCGAACGGCGCCGGGAAGTCGACGACGTTGCGCTCGATCAACGGCCTCAACCACCCGCGCGAGGGCCGGATCCGGTTCCAGGGCCGCGACATCACCCAGGAGTCGCCGCACGACGTCGTCAAGATGGGCATCAGCCAGTCGCCCGAGGGCCGGCGCCTCTTCCCACGCATGAGCGTGATGGAGAACCTCGAGATGGGCGCGTTCCAGCGCAACGACAAAGCCGGGATCAAGGAGTCGCTCGACCGCGTGTTCGAGCTCTTCCCCCGGCTTCAGGAGCGGAAGGGCCAGCGCGCCGGGACGATGTCCGGCGGCGAGCAGCAGATGTGCGCGATCGGGCGAGCGTTGATGGCGCAGCCGAAGCTGCTGTTGCTGGACGAGCCGTCGATGGGCCTCGCGCCGATCTTCGTCGAGCGGATCTTCGAGATCGTCGTGGAGATCAACAAGCAGGGCACGCCGATCCTCCTCGTGGAGCAGAACGCGCTGATGGCGCTCGACGTCGCCGACCGCGGCTACGTGATGGAGACCGGGGTGATCGCGCTCGCCGACGACGCAAAGGCCCTCGCCCAGAACGAACAGGTGCGCAAGACCTACCTGGGCGAGAGCTAGCGCGCTGTTACTGGCTCAGGAAGGGCCGGTGCGGATCGGGAAATAGGGCGGGGCGACGACGAACCCGACCCTGGGCGTCCCTCCGACGCGGGCCCTCGCCATCGAGAGCGCCGTCGAGAGGTTCCGCGTCGGGACGAAGCCGAACTGGCGCGCGGCCATGGCGTCTCGGCTGCCGGCGATAAAGACGGCGCCGAGCCGCTCCACGGCAGGGAGGCAGCCGGCCCACTCGACGAACGGCAGAACCGGGTGGCAGGCGCGGCCGGCCCGGTACTCGCCGATCGCGCGCGAGTCCGAGGCGGCCGCCCGCTCGGCGGCGGCGAGCTCCTGCAGCTCGGTCGCCGCACGGGTGCCGAGTGCGCGCAGCGAGTTGAAGAACGTCCGGTAGGGCGACTGGCTCGGATGCGGGAAGCGCCGGTCGAACGGGCTGAGCAGGATCGCGGTGCCGCCGTGCGCGATCGGGAAGGCGTCGCGCCAGAGCCGAAGCGCAAGGCCGAGCCCGAGGTAGGCGGCGAGCACCGGGTTCGGCCGTTCGCGCGGCAAGTGCGGCGTCGTCGCCGGAATCCCGATGACGGCAACATCCAGCGGCTCTTCGAGGCGCGCCGCACGAGCCTCGACGCTGCGCAGGAGCGCCTCGACGTGGGCGACCGACGGCAGCCCGCCGAGCACGGATGTCGCGGTCAGCTCGCGCGGGATCGACCCGAGCAGCCGCGTTCGGATTGGCCCCGGAGCGAGCCGGAACGCGAGCCGGACGGGTGAGGCCGCGATCCGCTCGAGCGCCCGAGGGTCGTGCGGGTAGCCGTGGAACGCGCCCGTGACGACGGGAGGGTTCAGCGACAGGGAGGCACCGATCAGCGGCACACTCTTCGAGAGCTCTCGCTCGAGCTCACTGCCGAGGCGCCATCCAAGCGACGCGGCCGTCTCGAGCAGTGAGTAGGCCCCCGCAGCGCGCAGGGCGACAGGGTCGCTGGCGGCGAGGAGCGCGGCGGGCCCTCCGTGGAGCACCGACTCTGCTGCGCTGACCACGAGAACCAGGTCGGTCTCGACCAGTGCCCGATTGACCCGGAGCGGAAGCCGGCCGCCGGTTCCGAGCTCGACGAGATCCGGATCGGCGGCATCGTGCACTTCGAGCTTGCCGGAGAATCGCCGGCCGAGCTCGTGTGGAACGAGACTCTCGAGCTCGCGGGCACCCACCTTCCGGCTGAGCCCGCCGGCGACGAGAATCGTCTGACGCTCCATCGGAACGCCGACACTCTCCAGCTCGGCGACCGCCGCGGCCAGAGCGTCCTGTCGCGGATCGCGGACGGCGCTCGGTATCGGAAGCCCGGGCGGCTCGACGACAATGGTGGCTCGCCCGCCGCGGGTCGCAAGCTGCTCCAGGGAACGCCCGGCGAGGGGGAAGCGCAGCGCCTCGCGCACTGCGGCACCGACATCCGCGAGCTTCTCGGTGGGCGGAGGCGGCCGGAGCACGTGCGCGTCGGGGGGCACGTCGACGACCGTCAGCCGCGACCCGGCGAGGAGCGGGACCCGCACTAGAGCTGGAGGATGTAGGCGCGGGCGTGGTGGACGAAGCCGTACGACTCGTACAGGCGGTGCGCCTCGGCCCGGTGGTGCCCCGACTCGAGGGTCAGCACGTGGCAGCCGCGCCTCCGGCATTCCTCGGCGCACGCGTCCAGAAGCGCGCGTGCCGCGCCGCGTCGCCGAAACGCATCGTCCACGAACAGATCCGGTATCCAGCCTTGCGGCGTCGTCCAGTTGAGCCGCGGCTGGATCCAGAGGCTGACTGCGCCGGCGACCTCGCCCTCCAGTTCGGCGACGTACACGCGACAGTCCGGGTGCTCGAGGTGGGCGAGAAACACGTCACGCTGCGGCTGCGGGTCGTCGGCCACCGCAGGCCGCGTCAAGTCCTCCATCAGACGCAGCACCCGGTCGGCGTCGCGCGGCTCGGCTTCTCGGACGCTCACGGGATCGAGCGGTAGAGACGAAGGAACGTCTCACGGAAGCCCCGACGCGGCCAGAAGCGAGACGAGAGGAGATTCGTGACGCGCCAGTCGGTGACCATCACCTCGTAGCCGCGCTCGCGGGCCCAGGCGAAGCACGCGTCGGTGAGTGCCACGCCCGCGCCCGACCCGCGGACGTCGGGACGGGTCACGGCCCAGCTGAGGAGTGCAGCGCCTTCCACCTGCGCGAGGCTTGCGTGCATCGGTGAGAGCGCTGTCGGCACGAGCTCGAAGCCGCCGACGATCCGACCCTCCTGCTCCGCCACGAACAAGCCGAACTCGGGATTGGCGAGATCGTCGATCACCTCCTGGCGTATCTCCTCCTCGGTCTCGAGGCTGCGCCATCCCGCGAACACCGGCGAGCCGCCCTGATGGTCCGAGAGCAGAGGCCCGAGCTCCACCAGCGGCTCGATGTCGCGCTCCTCGGCGAGCCGCACGTTCTCAGGCATTGTCGCGTCGGGAACCTCCCTGATCGCGAGGGCCTGCTGCTGGCCGAAGCCGAGGCGGTACCACGCCTGGAGCAGGGGAGTATCGGACGCCGGTGCGACCGCGTAGTGGCGCGTGCGTCCCTCGTCCACCCACCGCGCGGCGGCCGTCGCGTAGAGATCGCGGAGATCCTCGGCCTCGTCGACCGCGTGCCCGGCCGGGTCGACCCAGACGTTCTGGCCCCAGACGCGGTCGTCCTTGCGGATCCCGAGCAGGTAGCCGACCACGCGGCCGTCGCGTTGCGCTACTGCGCCGGACGCCTGTTCGCCGCCCCAGAGCGCCTCGACCTCGGCTCGATAGTCGGCAGGCTCGGTGAGGAGCGGCTCGGCCTCGCGGTGGCGGCGATGACGCTCAGCGAGCAGGTCGCCTGCCGCGTCGAGATGTTCCTCGGAAAACGGCTGAATCTCGAGTCCCGGCATCGGCGGAGGACGATACCGTTGAGCTTGCGATGCCCAAGACGCTGACAGGCGAGGAGCTGCAGCTCGACGACGCGCCCGCGCGCGATTCCGATCTCTTCCTCGTCGACGGCAACAACCTCGCCTACCGGGCGTATTTCGCGCTGCCCGAGGAACTGGCCACGAGCGAGGGGATGCCGACGAACGCGCTGCTCGGGTTCACCAACATGCTCTTCAAGCTCCTGACCGACTACCGGCCCAAGGGGGTCGCGGTCGCCTGGGACACCCGGCCGGTCGAGCGGATGGAGCAGCACGAGGGCTACAAGGCCGACCGCCGGCCGATGGCCGACCTCCTCCGCGAGCAGTTCCCGTACTTCCGACCGATCGTCGAGGCGTTCGGGTACCGGAACCTGGAGTTCGAGGGCTGGGAGGCCGACGACGTCATCGCCACGCTCGCCACGCGTGCCGACCAGGCCGGGGTGAAGACGACAGTCGTCTCCACGGACCGCGACGCCTTTCAGCTCGTCACGGAGAACGTGACGCTGATGATGACGCCGAGGGGCGTCGCCGACGTGAACGTCTACACGCCGGACCGCGTCGAGGCCCGCCTCGGGATCACGCCCGACCAGATCCCCGACTTCATCGGGCTCAAGGGAGACAGCTCGGACAACATCCCGGGGATCCCGGGGATCGGTGACAAGACGGCGTCCCAGCTGATCCAGCAGTACGGCTCGCTCGAAGGCGTGATCGAGCACGTCGAGGAGCTGACGCCGGCCCGGCGGAAGAACATCAGCGAGAACGCCGACCAGGCGAAGGTCTCCAAGGAGCTCGCGACGATGCGGCGCGACCTCGAGCTCGACTGCGACCCCGCCGAGCTCGTTCTCTCGCCGCCCGACCGGTCGCGGCTCAAGGAGATGTTCCGCCAGTTCGAGTTTCGCGGCCTGCTCGGCCGTGTGGACGACCTCGACGCCACCGTCCCTGCCGCTCCGATGGTGCTCGAGGGCGTCCAGGTCCCCTGGAGGGAGGGCGACCTGCCCGAGTCAGGTGCGATCGCCGCGGAGAACGGCCGTGTCGCAGTCGCCACCGAGGAAGGTGTCGTCGTCGGCCCGCGCCCGGCACGCCTCGACGGGCAATTCGTCGCCCACGACGCGAAGGCGCAGCGAGTCGAGCCCGCGGAGGACACGCTCCTAGCCGCCTACCTCATCGACCCCGGCCGCGCGACCTACGAGCTCGACGACCTCGCGGCCGAGTACGGGATCGAGCTCGTCCCCGACCCCTCGGCCGACGAGGACACCTCCGCGCTCGTCCGCCACGCGGCCGCCACGCTGCGCCTCGCCGAGCCCCTCGTCTCGCGCCTGAAGGAGCGCGGCGCGGAAGAGCTCTACCGTGAGATCGAGCTCCCGCTCACACAGGTGCTCGCCGACATGGAGGACACCGGCGTCAAGATCGACGAGTACCGGATGGGCGAGATCACGGCCCGGCTCGCAGACCGGGTCGAGGAGCTCGAGCAGAAGGCCTACGAGCTCGCCGGAGAGGAGTTCATCCTCGGCTCGACCCAGCAGGTCGCAAGGATCCTCTTCGAGAAGCTCGAGCTGACGCCGGACCGTAAGGGCAAGACCGGCTACTCGACGGATACGCGCGTCCTCCGCAAGATCCGGCACGAGCACGAGATCGTCGGCGTGGTCGAGGAGTGGAGGGAGTACTCGAAGCTCGTCAACACCTACCTTGGACCGCTGCCGACGCTGATCTCGGATCACGACAAGCGGCTCCACACGACGTTCAACCAGGCTGTCGCCTCGACGGGAAGGCTCTCGACGACGAGCCCGAACCTCCAGGCGATCCCGATCCGCACAGAGCTCGGCAAGGAGATCAGGTCGGCGTTCGTCGCGGAGCAGGGCCACCGCCTCCTCTCGGCCGACTACTCCCAGATCGAGCTGCGGATCCTCGCGCACGTCTCCGGCGAGCCCAAGCTCCGTGAGGCGTTCGCGCGCGGCGACGACATCCACACCGCCACGGCCGCCGAGGTGCTCGGCAAGGATCCGGCCGCGCTGACGACGGGCGACCGCTCGACTGCGAAGATGATCAACTTCGGGATCGTCTACGGGATCTCGTCGTTCGGGCTCTCTGAGAACCTCGAGATCTCACGCGAGGAGGCGCAGGAGCTGATCGACACCTACCTCGCGCGCTTCCCGCACGTCCAGGACTTCATCCAGCGCACGATCGAGCAGGCGACCCGAGACGGCTACACGACGAGCCTGCTCGGACGGCGGCGTCCGGTGCCAGAGCTGCGCGCCTCGAACAGGCAGACCCGCTCGCTGGGCGAGCGCCTCGCCGTCAACTTCGTCATGCAGGGCTCGAACGCGGACATCATCAAGAAGGCGATGATCTCGATCCACCGCCGGCTGCTGAACGAGGGGCGGGGAGCGAAGCTCGTGCTCCAGGTCCACGACGAGCTACTGCTCGAGGTGCCGGAGGCGGAGGTGTCACAGGTGAGGGAGCTCGTCCGCAAGGAGATGTGCGCCGCCTACGATCTCGATCCCCCGCTCGCCGTGGACATCGGAGTCGGCGAGGACTGGAACGAGGCCAAGAGCTGAACGTCCAGCTTTCCGACGGCTACACGATGTTCGTCCAACCGGTGGGTGATGAGGGGCTCCCCCTCATAGTTCTGCACGGAGGTCCTGGGCTCGACCACATCCACCTGCGCCCGTGGCTCGATCCGCTCGGCGAGGAGTTCCGCGTCTTCTACGTGGACGAGCGCGGACAGGGGCAGAGCGAGCGCGTCGACCCGGCGACCCTCAGCCTCGAGGTTTTCGCCCGCGATGTCGACCGGCTCGCCGAGGCGCTCGGGCTCGACCGCTTCGCGCTGCTCGGTCACTCCTTCGGCGCGATCATCACGACCTGGCATGCGATCCACCTCGGCACGGCGGCCGGCTACGTCATCTCCGGCGGCGGCGACTCGAGCACGAAGCTGATGGTCGACGTCGAGGCGTCGCTGGAGGAAATGGGCGAGGCCGGCAAGCCGATCGCAGAGTCCTGGGAGTGGGAGCAGACGGTCGAGACGCCCGAGGACTGCGCGGAGCTGATGCGCATCCAGAACCCGTTCCACTTCCACGGCCCGCCCCCGCCGGGGTTTGCCGAGGACACCGTGTACGCGCCCGAGGTCCTCCGGCACTTCGCCAATGCGGGGTACGGCGACTTCGACTACACGCCCGACCTCGGCGGGGTTTCCAAGCCAACCCTCGTGCTTGTCGGCGAGCACGACCGCACGACGACGCCGCGGGCCGCCCGCGTCCTCCACGAAGGCATCCCCGGTAGCGAGCACGCGGAGCTGCCGGATGCGGGCCACATGAGCATGATCGAGGCGCAAGACGCCTATCTGGGCCATGTTCGCGACTTCCTGCGCCGCATCAACTAGCGGAAAAACCGCAGATATACTGCGCCGCTCGTGGTGAGCGATATCGCCGACCAACAGCACGTAGACGACCCCGAGGTCTGGACCACCGGGCCGGAGGGAGAGCTGATCCCGGACTACGAGTCCACCTTCCCGACCATCAACGAGGGTGAGGTCGTTCACGGCACCGTGGTGCGCGTGGACAAGGACGAGGTGCTCGTGGATATCGGCTACAAGTCCGAGGGCGTCATTCCGCTCTCCGAGCTCTCGATCCGCCGGTCGGTCAATCCGGAGGACGAGGTCAAGCTCGGCGAGGAGGTCGACGCGCTCGTCCTGACCAAGGAGGACGCGGAGGGTCGGCTGATCCTCTCCAAGAAGCGTGCGCGGTTCGAGCTCGCCTGGAAGACGATCGAGCAGAAGGCCGAGTCCGGCGAGGCCATCCTCGGCCGCGTGATCGAGGTCGTGAAGGGCGGCCTGATCCTCGACCTGGGTGTCCGCGGATTCCTGCCGGCGTCGCTCGTCGACATCCGCCGGGTGCAGGACCTGGACGAGTTCCTCGGTCAGGAGCTTCGCGCGAAGGTGATCGAGCTCAACCGCTCGCGGAACAACGTCGTGCTGTCGCGCCGCGCCGTCCTCGAGGACGAGCGCAAGGAGCAGCGCCAGCAGATCCTCGACCGGCTCCAGCCCGGAGACGTCGTCGAGGGCCAGATTTCGAACATCGTCGACTTCGGCGCCTTCGTCGACCTCGACGGCATGGACGGACTGATCCACATCTCCGAGCTCTCCTGGTCGCACGTCAACCATCCGAGCGAGGTGCTCGAGATCGGCCAGACCGTCGAGGTGAAGGTTCTCGACATCGACCGGGAACGGCAGCGGATCTCGCTCGGGCTCAAACAGACCCAGAGCGATCCCTGGCAGCAGGTCCTCGACCAGTACAACGAGGGCGACGTCGTCGAGGGCAAGGTCACGAAGGTCGTCACCTTCGGCGCCTTCGTCGAGATCATGCCCGGCGTCGAGGGGCTCGTTCACATCTCCGAGCTCGCTCAGCACCATGTCGAGAACCCGCGCGAGGTCGTCTCGCAGGGCGACCAGGTGCAGGCGAAGATCATCGAGGTCGACGCCGAGCGCCGCCGCCTGTCGCTGTCGCTGAAGCGGGTCGAGGGCGAGGGCCCGACGCCCGCGTCCGAGCTCGGCCTCTCCGACGAGGTCTTCGCCGAGAGCCCGTCCGAGGCTCCGGTCGCCGAGGGCCCGTCCGACGCTCCGGTCGCCGAGAGCACCGGCGCCGAGCCTACGCCGGAGCCCGTCGGAGCACCGGAGGAACCGCAGCCCGTCGAGGGCGAGCCCGAGCCCGAGCCGCAGCCCGAGAGCCAGACTCCGGCCGAGACCGCCGCGCTGGACGAGCCGGCTCCGGCCGAAGAGACCGACGAGCAGCAGTAAAGCCCCCGTTTCCGTCGCCATCACGGGCGGCATCGGGGCGGGGAAGAGTGAGGCGCTGAGGGCGTTCCGCCGACACGGTGCCGCGACGGTCTCCAGCGACGAGATCGTCCATCACCTGATCCGCACCGACCCGGAGATCAAGGCTGCACTGATCGAGCGCCTTGGCGACGGAATCGTCGGCGAGGACGGCCACATCGACCGGAAGAAGGTCGGTGAGGTCGTTTTCCAGGACCGGGACACGCTGCTCTGGCTGGAGGCGCTTCTCCATCCACGCGTCTCGGCCGAGTACCTCCAGTGGCGCGACCAGCTGGCAGAGCTCCCTCAGCCGCCGGCGGTCTGCGTGACCGAAGTGCCGCTCCTCTACGAAGCGGGCTCGGAAGGCCGATTCGACAAGGTGGTTGCGATCACGGCGCCTCGAGCGCTGCGCGAACAGCGGACGAACGTGCCGATGAAGGGGCGGGAGGAGCGCCTGATCGCCGACAGCGAGAAGGTCAAGCGCGCGGACTACGCGTACGTGAACACCGGCGGCCTGAAGGAGCTCGATGCGTGGGTTGCCGGCGTCATGGAAGAGCTGCGAGCTTCTCGCGAATCTGTGCCGCGCTGACGACGTTCCCCTTCGCCTCGCTCTCGGCGAGCGCCCGCTCGAGGATCTCCTTCCGCGAGTCGGGCTCGAAGATGTGGAGGAGCTCCAAGGTGACCATCGGCACGTCCAGCGAGTCGTCCGTCTGGTTCGTGCGCTCGAGCGCCTCGGCCGCGAGCCGGCGGGCCTCGTCGAGATCGCCCCTCTCCGCAAGGACGAGCGCCTTCAGCAGCCGCCAGTAGATCTGGGTGATCACGTCGTCGTCCGTGCCGATCTCGCGGCTCTCTTCGGCAAGGCGGTCTCCCTCGTCGAACCGTCCCTGGCGGACGACGGCCAGTCCGAGGAGCGCTGAGGCGGTCGACAGATATCCACGCTCGCCGGCCTGCCTGAGGATCTCGAGGGCTTCTCGGAGGAGCCGCTCGGCCGCGGGCGCGTCGTCGGCGAGGAGCTCGATGATCGCCGCGGGCTGGCTCAGCCCTGCGTACTGGACCTTCTGGCCGAGCTCCATGACCTCGTGGCGCCCGACGGCGGCGAGCCGTCTGCCCGCTTCGACATCCCCGGTGAGCGCGAGAAGTGCGCCCTCGACGACATGTACGTGCCCGCGAGCCACATGGCTCAGAGGCAGCGACTCATCGAGCCGCCGTAGCTCGGCGAGTGCCTTCTCGGCCGGCATGGGGCTCCAGAGCAGCACGACGGAGAGCCACGTGACGATTTCGGAGGCGATCTGCGAGTGCTCCTCGGCGCTCGCGTGCTCGAGGGACCGTCGGAGCAGCTGTTCTGCCCGCCCGTTGTCGCCGAGCCAGCTCGCCATGACACCGAGCCGCATGAGGCCCTCAGCGAGGATCGCGCTCTCGCCGAGTCGTCTTGCCTCCTCGACCGTCTCCTCAAGGGGGCCGACGGCGTCCGCCAAGACGCCTCCGCGCAGCATGTCGTTCCAGACTCGACGCTGTCGCGCGAGCAGCAAGGTGCGCTCGTCGCCGAGCCGCTCTGCTGTTCGGAAGACTCCGTCCGCTCGCGGGAGATCGCCTCCGTCCGCGATCGCCGAGCCGAGGTCGGGCAGGAGCGCGACCGCCTCCGGGTCGCCGTCGGGAAGCAGTCGGACCGCTCGGTCGAGGAGGTTCGTCGTCGCAGGGGCGTCGGCGCGGTCTTGTGCGCGGCGCCCGGCTGCGGCGAGAAGCGCGGAGGCTCGTCGGGCGAGCGCAAGTCCGGCCTCGTCCACAGGTCCGAGCTCGCCGCGGTAGCGATAGGCCTGCTCGAGGTGGTAACCGCGGATCTCCTCGAGCTCAGGCGTTGTCGATTCCAGCCAGTCCGCGAACCGTTCGTGGAGCTCGGCCCGCTGCTCCTTCGGCAATGCCTCGTACGCGGCGTCGCGGAGCAGGAGGTGCTTGAACCGGAAAGTCACTTCGCCGATCGGCCGAACGACGTCCTTGCGCACAAGCGACTGCTGGAGCTCGATTAGGCGACCGACCAGCGCCTCTGGGACGAGATCGGCGAGCGCGTCCTGCCGGAACTCCTGTCCCTGGACCGCTGCGCACTCGACGGCCGTCCGCTCGTCCGCCGCGAGGCGGTCGAGCCTCGAAGCGAGCAGCGCCTGGATCGTCGGCGGGACGGCAATCTCGGCATCGCCGTTCTCGACGACCATCGCCAGCATCTCCTCGACGAAGAGGGGGTTCCCCTCCGCTGCCGTCGCGATCCGCTTCTTCATCGCGGCGTCGATCCGGATGCGGAGCACGTTGTCGACGAGCTCCTCCGCCTCACCCTCGGTCAAGGCTTCGAGGAGCATCGTCGTCGCGTTGAGCTTCCCCCCGCCCCAGCCGGCCCGGATGTCGAGCAGGTCCGGCCGAGCGATGCAGAGGAGCAGCATCGGCGCGTCCCGCGCGAGGTCGCTCACGTGGTCGATGAGGTCGAGGAATGTCTGCTCGGCCCACTGGAGATCGTCGAGGACGACGACGAGCGGCCGTTCGCGGGCCATTCGCTCGAGGACGCGGCGCGTCTGGAGCGCGATCTCGTCGCGGTTGGCGCCAAAGTCGATCTCGCGTGCGATGGGCTCGATCTCGGCGAGCGGCCAGTACGTGATGCCTTCTCCGTAGGGAAGGCAGCGGCCGGAGAGCACGGTCGCATCGACGCGGTCCTCGAGCTCCCGGACGAGTCTGGACTTCCCGATGCCGGCCGGGCCGAGGAGCGTGAACTGGTATGCGACACGCTCGGCGACGGCATGGTCGTAGGCGCGCTGGAGCTGGGCGAGCTCGTTCTCGCGTCCGACGAGGGGCGAGTCGAGGTGGCGCGTGATGAAATCGGCGCCCTCGACGAGACCGGCAAGGCGGACGGCGACGACCGGCTCCGATTTCCCCTTTGCGTCGAGCGGCTCGACCGGGTCGGCCCGCACCGCGCCCCGCAACAGGCGATAGGTCGTCTCGCCGAGGAGCGTCTCGCCTGGCGCAGCGCCCTGTTCCAGGCGTGCCGCTACGTTGACCGCGTCGCCGGTCGTGAGCGAGTCGCCTTCGCCGGCGACAACCTCTCCGGTGTTGACGCCGATACGGCTTTCGATCGTGACGCCCCAGTCGCGGTCGAGCTCGTCGTTGAGGTCGCCGAGCGCGGCGCGCATGTCGACTGCGGCTCGCACGGCGCGCAATGCGTCGTCCTCGTGGACGACCGGGACTCCGAAGACGGCCATGACCGCGTCCCCGATGAACTTCTCGACTGTGCCGCCGTGCCGCTCGATCGCCTCGCGCATCGCCTCGAAGTAGCGAGACATGACCCGCCGGGTCGACTCGGGGTCGAGGCGCTCGCCCATCGCCGTCGATCCCGACACGTCGCAGAACAGCACGGTGACCGTCTTGCGCACCTCGCGCGACGGGGGAGCCCCGGCGAGCTCAGCGCCGCAGTTCCCGCAGAAGCGGAACCCCTCGGGATTGTCCTGACCGCAGCTCGCGCAGATCGGCATGAGGGCATCTATACCGCCATTTCAAGCCGATGTCACGACGATGCTTGACAGACATCAAAATGATGTCATAATGCCCCCATGGAGACGGCACGATTCATCGCAGCGCTCGAGCGAGACCTCACCGCGGTCGCCGCCGTCGGCGACGACGAGACCGCGGCGGCCGCCGAGCGCCTGATCCAGGCACTCCGCGGCTCCGCCGGGATGCGCCTGATGGAGACCCTCGGCGAGGCGGCGCTGGAGATCAGCGACCAGCTGCCCGAGGGGCACGTCGAGGTTCGGCTCGCGGGGCCGGATCCAGAGCTCGTCTACGTCGGCGCCGAGCCGGCCGAGCCGGCCGATGTGCCGGCGGAGGACGGGCTCGCCGCGAGGATCACGCTCCGGCTCTACGAGAGCCTGAAGCGCGAGCTCGAGGCTGCGGCGGCCCGCGAGGGCATGTCGCTCAACGCCTGGCTCGTCCGGGCGCTGTCCCGCAGCGTGGCCTCGCCACCGCCGCGGAGCAGAGGCAATCGACTGACCGGCTACGGCCGGAACTAGGAGGGGATTGGCATGACGTTCTTCCAGCTCCCATTCGGACACGCCGAGGTCAAGACTGATCCGCGGCCTCCGCGCCGCCGTGGAAAGCGGCGGCCGTGAGGCACGAGAGCTTCTCTACCCCTGGGCCCGTCACGCTGGACATCCGGATTCCCGCCGGCGACATCGAGATCGAGACCGACGACGCCGGCGAGACCGCCGTCGAGCTCCAGGCGCACGGCCGCGACACCGAGGAGCTCGAGCGCGATGCCGAGATCTCGATGCGCCCTCGCGGCGACGGCTACGAGGTTCGGATCGAGGCCGGTCGCGGGCGCGGCGGTCTCTTCGGCATGAGGGGCGGCGAGTATCGGGTGCGCGTCGCGGCGCCGCATGGGGCGACCGTCCGGGCCAACCTTGCGTCGGCCGACATTTCGGGCCGGGGGCGCTACTCCGAGGTCGACGTCAAGGTCGCTTCGGGCGACGTCGAGTTCGAGGAGGTCACCGGCCAGGCAGGCGTCAACAGCGCGTCGGGCGACGTGGACCTGGAGCATGTAGGCACCGCAAAGGTCAACTCGGCCTCTGGCGACGTCGAGATCGACGAGTCGGAAGAGGGAGCCGACGTGAACACCGCATCGGGTGACGTCGCTATCCGCAGCGTCGCCTCGGGCGACGTCCGGATCAACTCGGCTTCTGGCGACATCGAGGTCGGCATCGCGAAGGGATCCCGGCTCTGGGTCGACGCGCAGACGCTCTCGGGCGACACCTCGTCCGAGCTGGACCTCGAGTCCGGTGGCACGCCCGAGACCGACGACGGTCCACTCGTCGAGCTGAAGGCGCGCTCCATGAGCGGCGACATCAGCATCAAGCGGGCGTGAGCCTGGCGGATGAGACTCCGGCGGCGGCGGCCCACGAGCCGCCGCCGCTCCTCCGCCAGCCCGAGTTCCTGAAGCTCTGGGCCGCGCAGTCGATCTCGATGCTCGGCGACCAGGTGACGCTGCTCGCGCTGCCGCTCACCGCCGTGCTGACGCTCGACGCCTCGGCGGCGCAGATGGGCTTCCTTGTAGCCGCCGAGCTGATGCCTCACCTGCTCTTCTCGCTCTTCGCCGGCGTCTTCATCGAGCGGATGCAGCGGCGGCGGCGCCTGATGATCGCCGCCGACATCGCGCGCTTCGCCCTCCTCGTGTCGGTCCCGATCGCCGCTGCGTTCGGCGCGCTCGGCTTCGCCCAGCTCTACGGCGTCGCGTTTCTGATGGGAACGTTCGCCGTGCTGTTCGACATCAGCTGGGCGACGCTCTTCGTATCGGTCGTTCCGCGGCGCGACGTCGTCGACGCCAACAGCAAGCTGAGCCTCAGCCGGTCGCTGTCCTTCGTGGTCGGCCCGTCCGTCGCCGGCTTCCTCGTCCAGGCCCTGACCGCGCCGGTGACGCTGCTCGTCGACGCGTTCTCGTACCTCTGGTCAGCGCTCTTCCTGAGCAGGATTACGGCGGAGGAGCCGCCGGTCGAGCACGACGGCCAGGAGAGCGTGCGCCGCAGCCTCCGGACGGGCTTCGCGTTCGTCCTCAAGGACGAGTTCATCCGGCCGGAGCTCCTGTGCGTGGCCACGATCAACTTCTTCAACTTCGTTTTCCACGCGATCTTCGTGCTCTACGCGACGAGGGAGCTCGGCGTGAATCCCGCCCTCCTCGGGCTCGTCCTCGGGGCGGGAGCCGTCGGTGGCGTTGTCGGCGCGGTACTCGCGCCACGCGTGGAGAAGCTGATCGGGCTCGGAGCAGCCTTCACCCTCGGCGCCGTCCTCTTTCCGCTGCCGCTCGTCTTGATCCCGCTCGCCTCGGGCAGCGAGGCGCGGATCGTGGCGATGCTGGGGCTCGCAGAGTTCTTCTGCTCGGTCGGCGTGATGATCCTCGACGTCAACGCCGGCAGCCTGATGCTCTTCCGCACGCCGGACCGGCTCCGGTCGCGGATGGCGGGGACCTTCCGGTTCGTCAACATGGGCATCCGCCCGATCGGCGCGCTCGTCGGCGGGACGCTCGGAACCGCGATCGGTCTGCACAGCACGCTCTGGATCGGCGTGCTGGGAGCGCTCGCCGGAGTCATCTTCCTCGTCTTCTCCCCGATCCCGCGGCTCCGCGAGGCCCCGGCGGAGGCCGTCTAGGTGGACACGAGCATCCTTCGCAGCGGCTCGCTGCGCGCGCTTCTCGCCGCCGAGACGATCTCGACGAGCGGTGCGCAGATGACCTGGGTCGCCTTGCCGTGGTTCGTGCTGACCTCGACGGGGTCGGCGACGCGGATGAGCGTGGTGATCGCGTTCGAAGCGATCGGCATCGCGCTTGCGGGCTTCCTCGGTATCCGAGTGATGAACCGTCTGGGGGCGCGCAGGACGATGCTGCTCTGCGATGCATGCCGCGGGCCGCTGATGCTCGTGATCCCGCTGCTCCACTGGGCCGACCAGCTCTCGTTCGGGCTCATCGCCGCCGTGGCGTTCGCGATCGGCGCCTTCACAGGGCCGCACTTCGCCGCCCAACGCGTGATCATCCCGGAGCTCCTGGGTGAGGACGAAGGGGTCGTGAGCCAGGCCTCCGCGCTCTTCCAGGGTGCGAACCGCGTCACCCTCCTGCTCGGGCCGCCGCTCGCCGGTGTCTTGATCGGCTTCATCGGCGCGCCGGCCGTGCTGGTGGTCGACGCTGCGACCTACGCGGTGTCCGTGTTCCTGCTCGCGGTTTTCGTCCCGGCGACGAGGCCGCTTCCGCCGGAGAAGGACGAGGATCGCGGCTTCCGAGCCGGGTTGCGGTGGGTCGCGCAGGAGCCGCTCGTCCGTGCCTGGCGCTTCAGCCTGATCGTGGGCGACATGGCCTGGCAGGCGATCTTCATCTCGCTCCCCGTGCTGGTCGTGACGCGCTACGACTCCGACCCGCGCATCGTCGGCGCGATGTTCGCCGCCTTCGGCGTGGGCGCGGTGCTCGGGAACACGGTCGCCTACCGGCTGGTGAAGCGCATGGACGGCTTGACCCTGATCGCACGTGTCGCCCTGGGCCAGGCGCTACCGCTGTGGCTGCTCGTCTTCGAGGTACCCGCGTGGGCCGCGATCGGCGTCCTCGGAGCCTCGGGGCTCGCGAACGGGCTCATCAACCCGAGCCTGCACGCGATCATCACGCTGCGCATCCCGCCGGAGCTGCGGGCGACAGTGATCTCGAGCTTCATGACGGTGTTCGCTCTCGCGATGCCGATCGGGATCCTCGGGGCGGGTCCCCTCCTGGACCTGCTCGGGGTGATGCCGGTGTTCGCGATCTGCGCCGGAATCCAGACCGGGGTGATGGCGCTCGTCGCGCTGGCCGCGCTCCGGGCACGCGCGGCCGGGTTGGAGCAAACGGCGGCCGGCGCGGACCGTGTGGAGGCGGGCGCGTCGCCTCCACACAGTTCGTTCGGATAGTTCCGTCAGCGGATCGGCTTCGCCACGAGGATGTGGGCATAGCCACTCCGGCTCGGGGCCGAGCGCGCGCTGCCGAGGAACCTCGCCCGCACCCGCCACCGCCCGGCCGCCGGCGGCCGCCACGAGACACTCGTACCCGCCGAGATCCGCAGCACCCGGTGGAAGTGCCAGCCGGTCAGCGGGTCGAACCGGTCGATCTGGAGCTCGACCCGGCCACTCGCCGAGGGCGAGACGAGGCAGCTGAGCGTGACAGACGCGCCCGGGCTGATCTCGGCCGACGCACGCCCCGAGGCGAGCAGGGACGTCGAAGTCACGTCTCGCAGCCGAAGCGAGAGGCGATAGCGCCCCGCGCGGCTCCCGACGGCTGCCTGTACGGCGACGACGTAGCGCCCACGGCCCAGGCGGCGCCTGAACGCTCCTCCGCCGACCGCCATGCGCGCTCCGGTATCGGTGAGCACCACAAGCCCGAACGAACCGGCCGTCTGGGAGAGCCGCAGCCGTGCTTCGCTGGGCCGCGCGACGTCGAAGTGGTAGAGATCGAGGACGTCCACGCCGCCCGGCGAGAGCGAGCCCCGAGCGCTTGATCCCGCCCTCAGCTCCACGCCGACGCCGACGTCGTCAGCACCTGCCGCTGCGATGTGCAGCCGATATCGCTGCCGGGTTGCGCTCGAGGAGGCCTGGACCTCGACCACGTAGCGGCCGCCACCGTCCCGCCCCGGGGTGAACGTCGAATGGGCTCGACAACTAAGCCGGACGACCCGGTTCCGGGCGTGCAAGGTGGCGCGGGCACACGGGCTCGAGCTGAAGGCGATGCGATAGGTGGTGCCTCGTCGCAACCGAATCGACCAGACGTCATTCACGTCGGTCAGGCCGTTCACGGAATCGCTGACCCCGCCACGGCGCAGTGCACGGCCCGGGAACCGCTCCGGTGCCTCGGCCGGCTGCAAGTGCATGCTGAAGGCGCCGGGCGGAGAGTTGCGCTGCTCGCCGACGGCGACGAGGTAGGTCGCCCCGCTGCGTGCGGCGAAACCCAGAACCAGGCTGCCCTTGCGATCAGTCGACGCGCAGGCGACGGGGTCGAGTCGCGAGCGGACGGGCCGGAACACGGCCACGACGGCGTCGAGCTCCTCCGACGCGGAGAGCCGGAGGAGCACACGCCTGGTTGCGGGGCCGGTCAGCCGATACCAGATGGTTCCGCCGGACATGCCACAGGCGGGCACGTCGGAGGCGTCTCCCGTTGCACCGAGCGTCGTCGCACGCACGTTTGCCGGCGGCCGCCCGAGCGAGAGGGCGCCGCCCCGTTCGTCGTTTGCCGGCGGGAGGTAGAGCTCGGCGCGCAGATCGAATTCGCCGTCGGCCGTCCCCGGGCGCCGGCCGACCAGGATCAGGTAGCCGGCGCCGCGGACCGCTTGGACGGAGACGACCGCCTTGCCGCCGGCGGTCGCAGTTGCGCAATCGAGCTCCTGGATGTTGGAAGCGCCTCGTCGATAGATGCGAAGGACGGGACTGAAGCCCGCGGCAGCCTGGGCGGTCGCGACGATCGTCCCGTCGGGCGCGGCCTCGATGCGGTACCAAACCGTGGACTCGACCCGTCCACAGCGGGAGACTTGCGGATCGAGACGCTCCACGGTCGCCTCGGCGGTCGTCCCGTGCACGGTGGCGGGAAAGTCGGGTAGCAAGACGGAATCCGCTCGGTTGTCGTTCGGCGGCGGCGCGGCGGCCGCTGCCGGAGCGACGACGAGCGCAACAAGTGTGATCAGAAGGATTCTCATGGCGTCAGCGTGCGCTCCTCGCCTCACGCGCCACTCACACGGCGCTCACGCAGACAGCTGAAAGATGGACTGTGGAGGGCGGCGCGAACCGCCCTCCACAGTACGGTGGCTAGCGCCGCTTGCCCTTGCTCACGATGACGTGAACCCGGGCGTTCGCGGCGAGCCGAGCTCCCGCCCGTGGCCGCTGAGAGATGACGCGGCCGGCCTTCATGCGGCTCGAGAAGCGCCGTTGCACCCGCCCCACGCGGCAGTTGCCGCGCCGGATCGCGGTACGCGCCGCACGCAGCGTCTTGCCCCGGAGCTTCGGAACGACGCAGCGCCGCACCTGTGTGACCTGAGCCCTCACGACGACGCCGGTCGGGCTCGAAACCGACGCCCTGGCGCCGTCCGGGTTCGAGGCGATCACGACCGCGCGGAGGGTGCCTCCGACGTGGGCCTCTTCCACCCGAACCGTCGCCGCCCGTTCGCCGGCGAGATCGCGGCAATCGGCTCCGGCGGAGTTGCAGAGCTGCCACTGGTAGGCGTACGTGATCGGTTGCGCACCCGTCCAGTTGCCGGTCGTCGCGTCGATGTACTCACCCACGGCCGCCCGGCCGATGACCTCTGGCGGGGAGGTGTTCGTCGGGCCACCGGGCCGGACGATCAGCGTTAGGTCCGAGTACTCGGTGTACGAACCGGACACATTCGTACCGGTCACCTGCAGGAACAGCCGGTTCCCGATGTCCCTTGTCGTCACGGTGTAGGTCTGGCCCGTCGCTCCTGGGATGACGTCGCATTCGTCGACAGGGGCGTCACATCGTCCCCAGGCGTAGGTGAACGTCGGAGAACCGGTCCACTGGCCCGGCGAGCCCGTCAGCGTGTTGCCTTCTCGCGCGATGCCGCTGATCGACGGGTAGTCGATCGCGAACGGCAGCGGGGGGCTTCGGTCCCAGGCAAGCGTGAAGTCGCCTACCTCGCCGCAGCACCCACCGACCGCGACGTTATAGGTCGTGCCCGCGCTCGCCTCGAACCTTGCGATGCTCCCGACGGCGCACGCATCGTCGCTGTACGTCACGAACGTCAGGGACCCGAGTGCCGACCCGGTGTAGACGGCGATCGCCGTGTCGAACGGGCTGCCGCAGGTCTTGAATGCGGCGGGCCCTGTCGAGGGCGCCGTCCAGCGGTACCAGACGGAGTTCGAGACATCTCCAGGGTCCGATGCTTCGAGCGATGCTCCGTCGTTCGTCCCGTCGACCGATCCTTCGTCGCCGCTGATCACCACGGCGTCGGCGAAGTCGTCGTTCGGCGGTGCGAGCCGGAGTTGGAGGTCGAAGAGCCCCGTTTCTCCGTCATTGCCGTCGATGGCGATCCGGTATGTCTCGCCTTCCTCCGCTGTGAACGAAATCGAGCTCCCGAAAACGCAGGCGTCGTCGTTGCTTGCGATCTCGGTCAGAGCGTTAACGGCATCGCCCGTATACGCCGCGAGCAGGGTGTCGAAGTCGCTGCCGCACGTCTGAATCGTCGTCTCGCCGCCGACCGGCGCCGTCCATCGGAACCAGACGGACGTGCCGCCGACTTCGCCTGCGTGGTTCGGCTCGCCCCCCTCCTTCGTCGCATCCTTGTTCGTGCCGGACGCGGCGTCCGAGCGGCCGCTGAGCTCGACAGCCGTGGCGAACGAGTCGTTTGCCGGGGGGAGGGCGCTTGCCGGCCCCGTCAGAAAGGCCGCCGCGATCGCGACCACCGCGACCGCAAGTGCTCGGGCGGCCCCTTGCTTGCTCAACATGACGTTCTCCTTCCATTCGCTTGGGATCGGCGAGTCCGATTCCGTAAAGGCCGATCGACCGGCGGCTCGACCCGTTCGGGCCGCCAGTGGGGCTCGTGTCCCTCGGCGCGGAACACCTCCACGACTTGGAGGTAGCGCTGCGCTTCTTCGGCCAACGTCATGAGCCGACGATGCGCCGCGGGCCTCACACGACGGTCACGCGTCGCTCACGCGTGGTTTTCAGCCGGTCGTCAGCTGCCGCCAGAGGTTCTCGAGCAACCGCGCTCCGTACGAGCGCGTCGCCGAGCCGGCGAGCGTGAATGCGCCCGCCGCGAACACTCGTGCGCCACGCAGCTCGTAGTAGGACATCTGCGCCTGGTTGGCGCTCCCCTGTCCGTTCCGGAGCTCGGCCAGCACGCGCGTGCCGCGCGGCGACACCCGATGCAGCCGGTCGACCTCGATCCCGAACGTCCCGAACCTCGAACCGTTCCGCAAGCCCGTGCCGTGAAAGAGCCAGCGCGCCGCACCGACGTCACGCACCGCGTACGGGCCGCGCAGGTGGCTCCCGAATGCGACGTACTGGACGCCGACCAGCGCGGCCTCCGGGCGGCCGATGTCGCGCCACATCGCGATCTTGTGCAGGAGCTCGCCGCGCCGCTCGACCTTCCAGAAGAAGTTGTTCGCCGACAGGAACATCAGGTTCCCGCCCAGGTTGCGATACGCCGTGATCAGGTCGTATTCGC
>Ga0075419_10000234_pt1 | contig 32231 bp, 32 predicted proteins | sample SoiMetdeltSBSDD3_FD_76900 | JGI IMG/M metagenome (GOLD analysis project Ga0075419, IMG submission 76900) | Bulk soil microbial communities from a Populus tree surrounding site in Tennessee, USA - Soil MetaG P. deltoides SBSDD3 | ecosystem: Environmental > Terrestrial > Soil > Tree plantation... | reverse complement strand
GGACAAGGACGGCATCTCGACGCTGGTCCGGGTCCTGCAGCTCGCCGCCGCCGCGAAAGCCGGTGGCCGGACGCTGCTCGACCTGCTCGACGGCCTGGCCCGTAAGCACGGCCTGCACGCCACCGACCAGCTGTCGGTCCGCGTCGATGACCTCAGCCTGATCGCCGCCGCGATGGAGCGGCTACGGTCCACTCCCCCGTCGACGCTCGGCGGTCACGCGGTCGAGCGGATCGACGACCTCTCCGAAGGCGCCGGCGGACTTCCCCCGACCGACGGTCTGCGATACCACCTGTCCGACGCCGCCCGGGTCGTCGTCCGCCCCTCCGGCACCGAGCCCAAGCTCAAGTGCTACCTCGAGGTCGTCATCCCGGTTACCGGCAACGACACCCGTGCGGCGCGTCGCGTCGCCACCGGCGACCTCACCGCGATCAAGACCGACCTCGCCACTGCCCTCGACCTGCCCTCGACCTGACGCGCTGATCAGCCGGCTAGCCAAGCGACCAGGGCGATCAGCAGGAGTGCGCCGAGCAGGGTGAGCTCCGGCACCGCCCAGCGGGACGAGGGTTCGCCGGTCGAGGTCTTGCCGTAGTACTCGCGGTGGTACTCGATGCGGCCGACGATGAACTCGGCCCGAGACAGCGAGCTGTCCTGGTCGGGTTTGATCCGGCCGGTCCGCTGGCGCCGCATGTCCCGCATCATCAGCTGGACGCCGGGGCAGCGCAGCTGGCGGCCGGGGAGCTGGATTCGCAGGATGTCGGTGACGTCGACGCCCTCGACGACGGACCACGGCACCTGGTGGCTGCGGATGTGGTTGCGCACCGAGAGGTGCTGCGGGCTCAACGTGATCGAGGGCCGGATCAGTACGATGTAGGCGAGCACCATGGCGGCGCCGACGAGCGCCGCGGTGATCAGCCCGCCCCGGGTCCGCCACTCGACCACGATGTCGACCAGGCAGGCAAAGCCGATCAGGATCGCGACGGCGCCGGTGATCCGGCTCGACGTGGTCGCGTAGGTCTCGGCCTCGGAGGGTGCTGTTTTCACCCCGTCAAGGTAGTCGTTGGATGGCTGCCACACACGCCGGAGGCCCGCCATGGACCGACCTCTAGACTGACACGGTGACCACCACCCACAAGGACGCTGACATGCTCGCTGACGTCACGTCGTCCGAGGACCGGTTGCGCCGGTTCCTGCACGGGCTGCCAGGTGTCGACCAGGTCGGCGCCGAGGCGCGGGCGGCGACACTCGGCACCCGCTCGATCAAGACCTCGGCCAAGCAGTACGCGTTGGACCTGGCCATCAGCATGATCGACCTGACCACGCTGGAGGGTCAGGACACCCCCGGCAAGGTGCGGGCGCTGTGTGCGAAGGCGAAGCGGCCGGACCCGGCGGACCCGACGGCACCGCAGGTGGCCGCGGTCTGCGTGTACCCGGACCTGGTGGCGACCGCCAAGCACGAGCTGCGTGGCACCAACATCAACGTGGCGAGCGTCGCGACCGGGTTCCCGAGCGGCCGTACCAGCCTGGCGATCAAGCAGCAGGACACCAAGGACGCGGTCGCCGCCGGGGCGGACGAGGTCGACATGGTGATCGACCGGGGTGCGTTTCTGTCCGGCCGGTACGGGCTGGTGTTCGACGAGATCGTCGCGATCCGCGAGGCCGCCGGGGATGCGCACCTGAAGGTGATCCTGGAGACCGGCGAGCTGGTCACGTACGACAACGTGCGGCGCGCGTCCTGGCTGGCGATGCTGGCCGGTGCAGACTTCATCAAGACCTCCACCGGCAAGGTCCAGCCGGCCGCGACGCTGCCGGTCACGCTGGTGATGCTGGAGGCGGTCCGCGACTACCACGAGGCGACCGGCCTGCACATCGGCGTCAAGCCGGCAGGCGGGATCCGTACCAGCAAGGACGCGATCAAGTACCTGGTGATGGTGAACGAGACCTGCGGAGACGACTGGCTGAACCCGGACCTGTTCCGGTTCGGCGCGTCCAGCCTGCTGAACGAGCTGCTGATGCAGCGCACCAGGATGAGCACCGGCCGCTACTCCGGCCCCGACTACTTCACGCTGGACTGAGGGCTATGTCATTCGAGTACGCTCCCGCACCGGAATCCCGGGCGATCGTCGACATCAAGTCGTCGTACGGGCTGTTCATCAACGGCGACTTCACCGAGAGCCAGGACGGCAAGCCGTTCAAGACCGTGAGCCCGGCGTCCGAGGAGGTGCTGGCCGAGGTCACCGAGGCCGGCCCGGCTGACGTCGACAAGGCGGTGCGCGCTGCCCGCCGGGCCTACGACCGCACCTGGTCGAAGCTGTCCGGCAGGGACCGTGCGAAGTACCTGTACCGGATCGCCCGGATCGTCCAGGAACGGTCCCGCGAGCTGGCCGTGCTGGAGTCGCTGGACAACGGCAAGCCGATCCGCGAGTCCCGCGACGTCGACGTACCGCTGGTCGCGGCGCACTTCTTCTACTACGCCGGCTGGGCGGACAAGCTGGAGTACGCCGGGTTCGGGCCGGACCCGCAACCGCTCGGCGTCGCCGGCCAGGTGATCCCCTGGAACTTCCCGCTGCTGATGCTGGCCTGGAAGATCGCCCCCGCGCTCGCGGCGGGCAACACCGTCATACTCAAGCCGGCCGAGACCACGCCGCTGACCGCGCTGGCGTTCGCGGAGATCTGCCAGCAGGCCGACCTGCCGCCGGGTGTCGTCAACATCATCACCGGTGCGGGTGACACCGGCCGGGCGCTGGTCGAGCACCACGGCGTCGACAAGGTCGCGTTCACCGGCTCCACCGAGGTCGGCCGCGCGATCGCGAAGTCCGTTGCCGGCAGCAACAAGAAGGTGACGCTCGAGCTCGGCGGCAAGGCCGCGAACGTGATTTTCGAGGACGCGCCGGTCGACCAGGCGGTCGAGGGCATCATCAACGGCATCTTCTTCAACCAGGGCCACGTCTGCTGCGCGGGCTCCCGGCTGCTGGTGCAGGAGAGCGTGTACGACGAGGTGCTGGCCCGACTCAAGCGGCGGATGTCCACGCTGCGCGTCGGCGACCCGCTGGACAAGAACACCGACATCGGCGCGATCAACTCCGCGATGCAGCTGGCCAAGATCCGCGAGCTGTCCCAGATCGGTGAGGACGAGGGTGCCGAGCGCTGGTCTCCCGCGTGCGAGCTGCCCGAGCACGGGTACTGGTTCCCGCCGACGATCTTCACCGGCGTCTCCCAGGCGCACCGGATCGCCCGCGAGGAGATCTTCGGCCCAGTGCTCTCGGTGCTGACCTTCCGCACCCCTGCCGAGGCGGTGGAGAAGGCGAACAACACCCCGTTCGGGCTGTCCGCCGGGGTCTGGACCGAGAAGGGCTCGCGGATCCTCTGGATGGCGAACCAGCTACGCGCGGGCGTGGTCTGGGCGAACACGTGCAACCGCTTCGACCCGACCTCGCCGTTCGGCGGCTACAAGGAGTCGGGTTACGGCCGCGAGGGTGGCCGGCACGGACTGGAGGGTTACCTTGCCCACTAAGGCTGTCAACACGGGAGCGGGTCCGAGGCTCGACGTCCGCAAGACCTACAAGCTGTACGTCGGTGGCGCGTTCCCGCGCAGCGAGTCCGGCCGCTCGTACGTGGTGAACGATGCCAAGGGCAAGTTCCTGGCGAACGTGTCCAAGGCCTCCCGCAAGGACGGCCGGGACGCGGTCGTCGCGGCCCGGAAGGCATTCGGCGGCTGGTCGGCGCGGACGGCGTACAACCGTGGTCAGATCCTGTACCGGATCGCCGAGGTGATGGAGGGCCGGCACGAGCAGTTCAGCGCCGAGGTCGCGGCCTCCGAGGGCATCGCGATCGCGAAGGCCCGGGCGACCGTGGACGCGGCGATCGACCGCTGGGTCTGGTACGCGGGCTGGGCGGACAAGCTCGCCCAGGTGGTCGGTTCCAGCAACCCGGTCGCCGGCCCGTACTTCGACTTCTCGTTGCCCGAGGCAACCGGTGTGATCGCGGTACTGGCACCGCAGGACTCGTCCCTGCTCGGGCTGACCAGCGTCGTCGCGCCGGTGATCGTGTCCGGCAACACGGCGGTCGTGGTCACGTCGTACGAGCGTCCGGTGCCGGCGGTCACGCTGGGCGAGGTGATGGCGACCTCCGACCTGCCCGGCGGTGTGGTGAACCTGCTCACCGGTGACGCGAGCGAGATCGGCCCCTGGCTGGCCGCGCACATGGACGTCAACGGCATCGACCTGACCGGCGTGTCCGACGGGGACCAGGTCCGCGAGCTCGAGGTGGCCGCGGCCGAGAACCTGAAGCGCGTTCGCCGCCCGGCCGACGACGACTGGTCGGCCGACCCCGGTACCGGCCGGATGACCCAGTTCCTGGAGACCAAGACCGTCTGGCACCCCATCGGCGTGTAGTAGACACGTCCGCGCATGGGACAGATCGCGGTCCGGGTCCTGAACCAGGACACAGCCGGCGTGCTGGCGCGCGTCAAGCGCGGTGAGGAGATCGAGATCACCGAGCGCGGCGTCGTCATCGCGCGGATCGTGCCGGCCTCCGCATCCCCTGTCGCACATCTCGTCGCCTTGATCGACTGGCTGTCGGCGCGCTCCGACGAGCTGTTGGTCGCCTCGACGCTGGTCGAGGTGGAGCTCCCTCGTGCGATCCGCCGCAGCGAGCCCGAGCTGCTCTCCGCCGTACCCGGCATAGTCCAGCGGCTCGCGTTGTACGAGATCGACGAGATGGTGCGCGCGACCGCCGCGTCGTACGACGACCCGATGATCCGGTCCCTGCAGGCTATCCATCTCGCCACCGCGGACGCAGTGCTCGGGGACGACCTCACCGCATTCGTCACGTACGACAAGCGCCCGCTGGCCACCGCGGACGCGCTCGGGCTCCCAGTCGCCAGTCCGGGTGCCTAGCGGCCGAGCAGGTACCAGGCGCCGAGGCCGGCAGCGGCGAAGGCGACCAGCATCACCAGCACGGTGAGCAGCCGGTGCGGCTTGCGATACTCGTACGCCGTGGGCTCCGCCCGACGTGGCGCGTCCACGATCTCGGTGCGCTGCTCGGCGAGCCGGGCGGACAGCTGCGGCGCCTCGGTCTCGAGCCGGTACGCCTCGGCCTCCAGCCGCTCGGCCAGCGACGCCGCGGTCGGCCACCTGTCGTCGGGGCGGAATGCCAGCGCCCGGGCCAGGATGTCGTCGATGGCGCCGACCGCGCCGTGCAGCTCGCGGGCCAGCGACGGCGGTCGCAGCTCCGGGTCGCGGCCGAGCACGTCCGCCACCGACGCCGCCTCGAACGGGGTCCGGCCGGCGACCAGCGCGTACGTGACCCCGCCGATCGCGTAGATGTCGGCCCGCTGGTCGAACCCGCCGTCGCCGCGCCCTTGCTCCGGAGCCATGTACGACGGGGTGCCGACCGCCTGCGTCAGGCCGGACGCCTCGGCGAGTCGCTTGGCCAGCCCGAGATCGGCCAGCACCACCCGGTGCGTGCCGCCGCCGCTCTCCAGGCCCGAGCTGTTCTCGGACCGGCGCAGCAGCAGGTTCGCCGGGGCGATGTCGCGGTGCACAACGCCCTCCTCGTGCAGTGCGCCGACCGCCCGGGCGACGTCCGCGCCCCACCAGAGCGCGTCGACCGGGTCCAGGGCGCCGCGGGCCAGCAGCTCGGCCAACGACCCGCCGCCGACGTAGTCCATCACGAAGTACGGCCGGCCGTCGTCCAGCTCGCCCACGTCGAACACCCGGACCACCCGGTCGCTGGTGATCCGGCGCATCAGCCGGGCTTCGGACAGGAAGCGTTCGCGGACGTCGGCGCGGGTCGCCCAGTTGTCCGCGAGCACCTTGACGGCGACGTCCACGTCGAGCGACTCGTCGTACCCGCGCCACACCGTCGCGAAGGCCCCCGCCCCGATCTGTTGCCTGAGCCGGTAACGTCCAATCAGGTCCATCGAAGGTCATTCTCTCGGACGGAAGGTCTATGGGCGAGGATCTGGAAGATCTGGCCGCCGCGGCGGCTGCCGGCGACAAGGCAGCCGTGAACGAGCTTCTGGAACGCGTCCGCCCCCAAGTGATGCGGCGCGTGTCCCGCTTCCTGCCCTGCAAGGAGGACGCTGAGGAGGCCGCGCAGGACACCCTGCTGACGGTGGCCACCAAGATCCACACCTTCAAGGGCACCGGCTCGTTCGCCGGCTGGCTGACCATCGTCGCCACCAACTGCGCCCGGCAGACCTACCGTTCGCTGAAGCGGCGTTCGCACGAACGGTCCACCGAGCTGCTGCCCGAGACGATCGACCCGCGCACCACGTCGGTGATCGCCGGCTCCCGGCTGGACCTGCTGGAGGCGCTCGACTCGCTGGAGTCCGAGCACCCGCAGCTGGTCCAGCCGCTGGTGCTGCGCGACCTCGGCGGGATGTCGTACGCCGAGATCGCCCACGAGCTGTCCTCCCCGCTCGGCACCGTCAAGGCCCGGATCCACCAGGCCCGCAAGCACGTCGCCGCCCGCCTCACCCGCTAGCGCGAGCCAGCCCCACTGTGTGCCCGAATCGCCAGGTTCGAGGCCAATTTCATGGCCATCCGTGAACACACTGGCGGCAGCTGGCGAGTCGTGAACACGCTGGCGGGATTCGAGCCGTGGTTGCCCTGCCGGACCCAGACCAGTGCGAGTCCCGGGTACCGCGGCCCGACCGCGCTGCGTCGGGTACGGTCGGCAACGGACGACCGAGACCACGGTTCTGGCGTCCTGGCCTCGCTGCGGGAGGTGTCACGAGTGCACTACGTAGGGGTCGATCTCGCGTGGGGCGAGAAGGGAACCACGGGGCTCGCAGCTGTCGACGAGGACGGAGTGCTGCTCGATGTGACTGAGCGAGGATCGGACGAAGAGATCCACGGATGGCTTCAACCATGGGTCGCCGACAACTGCCTGGTCGCAATCGACGCGCCCATGATCGTGAACAACCTCACCGGCAACCGACCATGCGAGAGCCTCATAGGCAAGCACTTCGGCCCGTTCAACGCCTCCTGTCACTCGGCCAACATGTCGAACCCGAACTTCGCTCATGGAACCCGGGCGCGGCGCATCGCGGATGCGCTCGGGCTCGACATCGATCCGGCCTCATCAGCGCCTCGCCGAGCGGTCGAGGTGTATCCGCATCCCGCCATCGTGGCGCTCTTCGAGCTTCCGAGCATCTTGCGATACAAGGCGAAGCCCGGGCGGGATCTGGATCTCCTCCGCAGCGAGTTGCTCCGACTCATCGGCCTGTTGGAGGATCTGTCGCTGGCAGACGTGCCGTTGTGCGTCGGCCAGAGCGCGGCGTGGCAACACATCACGGACGCTGTCCGCGGAGCGAGCGGAAAGGCCGGCCTCCGCCGGGTCGAGGACTCGATCGACGCGGTGGTCTGCGCGTACATCGCGCGATACGCGATCCACAAACGCGAGTCAGTCCGTGTGATGGGCGATCTCACGTCGGGATACATCCTCACACCGGTCACGCCCGAGATCGGACTCGCGTTCGATTCCGTGAGCGGTATCCACAAGGCGCAGTGAACAGTCCGGTCTGCGCGTCGCAATGCAGCGCGACCGGTCGACGACCGCGTAGCCAGCGGCACCGCTAGACCGCACGACCCGGTAGTGGAAGGCGGGGGCCGAGTGGGTCGTCGACCGGAGGTGCGGGGAGCCGGTTCACGGTGTCGGTGAGGGAGCGCTCCGGGAGCCAGAGCACGAACGTGCTGCCGACGCCGACCTCGGAGTGCAGCGCCACAGCGCCGCCGTGACTCTCGACGATCTGCCGGACGATCGCCAGACCCAGGCCGGCGCGGCGCTCGCCGGTGGACGGTACGTCGTCGCCGGCCGGCGCGCGGCGACGGCCGGCGCGAAAGAAGCGGTCGAAGACGCGCTCGGTGTCGGCGGCGGCGATCCCGGGGCCGGAGTCGCGGACCGCGATCCAGGCCCAGCCGCCGCGGCTGCCGACCGCGAGCACCAGCTCGCTGCGCGCCGGGGCCAGCCGGACCGCGTTCGAGAGCAGGTTGTCGACCGCGCGGCGCAGCGCCGAGGCGTCGCCGGCCGCGATCGGGCCGGGTGCGAGCTTGCGGACCAGCCGGAGCTCGCGATCCGCGGCCAGCAGCGCGAACTCCTCGGCGGCCTCGTCCGCGATGCCGGCAAGGTCCACGTCGGCGTCCACGAACGCGGGTGAGCTGCGCCGGGCCGAGGCCAGCAGGTCCTCGACGAGCCGGGTCATCCGCTGGATCGCCCGGCCCACGATGGCGGTCGCCTGGGCGCGCGACTCAGGCGTGACGTCGTCCTCGGCCAGCACCGCGTCGACGTTGGCCTGTATCACCGCGAGCGGGTTCCGCAGCTCGTGCGAGGCATCGTCGACCAGCTGGCGCTGAGCCGCGAACGCGTTCTCCAGCCGGTCGAGCATGTCGTCGACGGTGTCGGCCATGATCCGCAGCTCGTCCCGCGGACCGGTCAGCGCGATCCGCCGGGACAGGTCCGTCGCGGTGATCTCCTGCGCGGTGGCGGCGATCCGTCCGACCGGGCGCAACGCCCGTCCGGACAGCCACCAGCCGGTACCGAGACTGACCACGAACAGCGCGACCATGCCCGCGACCGAGTAGGTCCGCAACGTGTCCAGGGTCTGCTGGTTCACCGCGGCCTCGATGCTGGCGACGTCGGCGGCCTCGATCGTCTGGCCGGGCTTGACTCGCAGGTCGCCGTTCTCGTCGCGGTAGACCTTGCTCACCTCGAACGACTCCAGCGGACGAGCGTCCAGGATCGAGGACAGCGCCAGGTACAACCCGCCGAGCAGCAGCGCCGACAAGGCGATCAGCATGGCCGAGTACGTCAGCGTCAGCCGGAACCGGATCGTGTGGGTCCACGGAGGAAGGTTCATGTCGCACCTCTCAACCGGTAGCCGCGCCCGATCACCGTCTCCAGCAGCTGTTCCTCGTCGCCCACGGTGAGCTTGCGCCGCAGCGTCCCGACTGTGACGCGCACGCTCTGCGTGAACGGGTCGGCATTCTCGTCCCAGACGTGCTCCAGCAGCTCCTCCGCGGACACCACATGGCCGGGCCGCGACATCAGGTACTGCAGCACGCCGAACTCCTTCAGCGTGAGCGACAGCTCCCTTGCACCGCGGCTGGCCAAGTGCCGCGCACCGTCCAGGACCAGCTCGCCGACCTCCAGCTGCGAGGTCCCGCTGGTGATGTCACGGCGCAGCAGCGCCCGGATCCGGGCCAGCAGCTCGACCAGCGCGAACGGTTTGGTCAGGTAGTCGTCCGCGCCCTCGTCGAGGCCGCGGACCCGGTCGGCCAGGCTGGCGCGCGCGGTCAGCATCAGCACCCGCAGGTCCCGGCCGGACGCCACCTCGGTCTCGCCGCGCCGGATCGCCCGGCACAGATCCAGACCGCTGGTGTCCGGCAGCGTGATGTCGAGGATCGCCAGGTCGTATGCCGTGGTGGCCAGCTTCTCGGTCGCCTCGGCGCCCGTCGCGGCCGCGTCGACGGCATAGCCGGCCCGGCCCAGGCCCGAGCGCAGTGCGCTGACCAGGCCCTCCTCGTCCTCCACCACCAGTAGTCGCACGTCACCACGGTAGCCGCGCGGACGCCGTACGCCGGTCCACTCTTTCGGCGAACTTTCGCTCTGCTTTCCGGTCGTTTTCGTGCCTTCCGTGTGAAGTAGTCCCCACATCTCACGCACCGAACCTAAGGAGCATCTGATGAACCAGCTCACCGGCCGCACCCGGCGGATCCTGGCTGCCACCATCGGCGGCGCCGCCGTGGCGCTGAGCATCGGCGGCATCGCGTATGCCACCGGCGACGACCCGGCCCCCGACTCGGGCTACGCGGTGATCGAGGACGGCCCGGGTACCACGCCCGGCCAGGACGGCACCGCGCGTGAGGACTGCCCGGAGAAGTCGGGCGGTCAGAGCGAGGGCCAGGGCCAAGGCCAGGGCTCCGAAGAGACGCCGCAGTCGACCGATCCGCAGGGGCAGGCGTGACGGTTCACAGCGGCGGCGGTACCGCACCGGCCCCGGTCACCGGGAGCCGGGCCGGTGCGGACCCCCGCCCACCCCAGACGACCCCATCACAGACCCTGCAGGAGACCGCCGTGCTCGAGCGCGCGTTGTTCGAAGTGAAGCGCGTCGTGGTCGGACAGGACCACCTGGTCGAGCGGATGCTGGTCGGGCTGCTGGCCCGCGGGCACTGCCTGCTGGAAGGCGTACCCGGCGTGGCCAAGACGCTCGCGGTCCGCACCCTCGCCGAGGTGATCGGCGGCCAGTTCGCCCGGCTGCAGTTCACCCCCGACCTGGTACCGGGCGACATTGTCGGCACCCGGATCTGGCGGCCGTCCGCGGAGGGCTTCGACACCGAGCTCGGCCCGGTGTTCGCGAACCTGGTGCTGGCCGACGAGATCAACCGGGCACCCGCCAAGGTGCAGTCCGCGTTGCTGGAGGCGATGGCCGAACAGCAGGTCAGTATCGGCGGCACCAGCTACCGGCTGCCGGACCCGTTCCTCGTGCTCGCGACCCAGAACCCGGTCGAGTCCGAGGGTGTGTACGCGCTGCCGGAGGCGCAGCGGGACCGGTTCCTGCTGAAGATCAACGTGGGCTACCCGTCGCCGATGGAGGAGCTCACCATCCTGCAGCGGATGAGCGCACACCGGCCGCACGCGCACGCCGTACTCTCTCCCGAGGAGATCGCCGCGCTACAGGCGACCACCGAGGACGTGTTCGTGCACAACGCGGTCGCCGAGTACGTCGTCCGGCTGGTGCACGCGACCAGGGAACCGGCGCGATACGGCATCGGCGACCTGGCCGGCGTCCTCGAGTTCGGCGCCAGCCCGCGGGCCTCGCTCGGCCTGGTCGCGGCCGGCCGGGCGCTCGCGCTGCTGCGTGGTAGGGACTACGTGCTGCCGGCGGACGTCGCCGATGTGGCACACGACGTGATGGCGCACCGGCTGGTGCTCACCTTCGACGCACTCGCCGACGGGGCCGACCCGCGGGGCGTGGTCTCGCGGGTGCTCGCGGCCGTCGACCAGCCGCACGTCGTACCAGCTGACCAGAGCGCGGCATGAATGCAGTACTGGACGGCCGCGAACTGGCGCTGCAGGCCCTCGAGCTGTCGGTTGTCCGGCGGCTCGAGGGGTTCCTGCATGGCGACGTCACCGGGCTGCGGTCCGGGCCGGGCAGCGAGCCGAACGAAGCCAGGCCTTACCAGCCGGGCCAGGATGACGTCCGCCGGATGGACTGGAACGTCACGGCCCGGTCGCACGAACCGCACGTCCGTGCACCGTTGGCCGAGCGCGAGCTGGAGACCTGGGCACTGGTGGACGGTTCGGCCAGCATGGACTTCGGCACCGCGCTGTACGAGAAGCGCGACCTGGCGGTGGCCGTGGTGGCCGCGATCGGTCTGATCGCGGACCGTCCCGGCAACCGGCTCGGGGCAAGAGTTGCCGTCGGCAACGACCTGACCCGGATCCCGGCAGGAACCGGGGTCGCGGCACTGCGCCGGACGCTGCGGACGCTGATGGCGCTGCCCCGGCAGGCACCCGGCCAGCGGCCCGTGACCGACCTCGGGGCGGCGATCGCGCGACTCGCCGCCGAGCATCCGCGGCCCGGGCTGCGGCTGGTGGTGTCCGACTTCGTCGACGACCCGGACCGCTGGGCCCGGCCGCTGCGCCGGCTGACCGCGCGGCACGAGGTGATCGCGGTCGAGGTCGTGGACCCGCGCGAGCTGGAGCTGCCCGAGGTCGGGCTGCTCACCCTGATCGACCCCGAGACCGGCCGCCGGCACGAGGTACAGACCAGCCGGCGCCGGATCCGCGAGCGGTACGCCGCCGCGGCCGCCGCACACCGCGAACGCACCGCGGCCGGGTTCCGTGCCGCCGGTGTCGCCCACCTGACCCTGCGCACCGATACCGACTGGGTGCGTGACGTGGCCGCCTTCGCCGCCGCACGGCGGCGGGTCGCGGCCCGCCGCCCCCTCCCGAAGGGAGTGACCCGATGAGGTTCGAACAACCGATGTGGCTGTGGCTGCTGCTGGTCGCCGCCGCTCTCGTGATCGCCTATGTTCTCGCCCAGCGGCGCCGGTCGTCGTACGCGGTCCGGTTCGCCACCTTGCCGATGCTGGAGAAGGTGACCCCGAAACGCCCCGGCTGGAAGCGACACGCGCCCGCGTTCGCCTTCCTCGCCGCCGTCGTGGTGCTCACCATCGCGATCGCCCGTCCGGTAGCCGACGTCCGAATGCCGCGTGAGCGCGCCACGGTCGTGGTCGCGATGGACGTGTCGAACTCGATGGCCGCCACCGACGTGGAGCCGACCCGGTTCGAGGTGGCAAAGCAGGCCGCCGCCGACTTCGTCGAGAACCTGCCCGACGAGTTCAACGTGGGCCTGATCCAGTTCGCCGGGACCGCCAGCGTGGTCACACCTCCGAGCACGGACCACCAGGCGACGATCGACGCGATCGACGGGCTGTCCATGTCCGCGAGCACCGCGATCGGCGAGGCGGTCTATACCAGCCTGCAAAGCATCAGCAGCCTGGACGAGCAGGCCTCCGAGGACCCGCCGCCGGCGCGCGTCGTCCTGCTGTCCGACGGCGGGAACACCTCCGGCCGGCCGGTCGAGGACGCCGCCACCGCCGCGGCAGACGCCGGCGTACCGGTCTCGACGATCGCGTACGGCACACCCGAGGGAAGCGTGGAGCTCGAAGGCCGGACGATCCAGGTGCCCGCGGACACCGAGACGCTGCAGTCCCTCGCGGAGACCACCTCCGGTACGTCGTACAGCGCCGGCAGCGACGCCGAGCTGCGGGACGTCTACGACGACCTGGAGTCGTCGATCGGCTGGACCACCGAGGAACGCGAGATCACCAACCTGGTCGCCGGTATCGCACTGGTCGCCGCACTGCTCGCCGGTGTCGCCTCACTGCTCTGGTTCTCCCGCCTGCCCTGATCTGGAGAGAAGTCATGAACGCACATCTCGGGAGCCCACTCCGCGGACCGCACTTCATTCCGGGAGCACCTCCCACCCCACGCTCCAACCCCCGCCACGACACAGACTCCGCCACCCCGGCTCCCGTCGCCGCGACGACCCCCCTCGCGCCGCCGACGGCCCCTGCCGCTGGGGTGGCGGACCGCCCGCCGCGGATCGGCAGGGTGATCGCCACCGGCGTCGCCCTGTCGGTCCTGGCCGGTGGACTGGCCGGTGCCGTCACCGGCGGAGCATTCGACGACCCGGCCAGCACCCAGGCGCCGATCGAGCTGCCGCAGGCACCGCCGCCCGCCCGCGGGTCCGGTACGACGATCGCGGACGCCGCGGCCGCCGTACTCCCGGGTGTGGTGTCGGTCCGGGCCGGCCAGGCGACAGGGTCCGGGTTCGCGATCGACCAGCAGGGCCACGTGGTGACCAACGCGCACGTGGTCTCCGGCACCCGGAACGTCCGGCTGGCACTCGCCGACGGCAGCACCGTGGCCGCGGACGTGATCGGCGTCGACGAGGACAACGACCTCGCGGTACTGCAGGCGTCGGACCCGTCCGGGCTGCGTCCGCTGACCCTCGGCCGGTCGTCGGCGCTGCGCGTCGGCGACCCGGTGCTCGCGATCGGCTCGCCGCTGGGCCTGGAGGGCACGGTGACCGCCGGCATCGTCAGCGCGGTGAACCGGCAAGCCGAGTTCGGTGACAACGGCAACCGGCAGACCGCGATCCAGACCGACGCCGCGATCAATCCCGGCAACTCCGGCGGCCCGCTGGTGAACGCGTCCGGTCAGGTGGTCGGCGTCAACACCGCGATCGCCACCCTGGGCCGGTCCCGCTCCGGCGGCGCGTCGGGCAACATCGGTATCGGCTTCGCCATCCCCGTCGACCGGATGACCACCATCGTGGAGGGCCTCATCGACTGAGCCGGTCGGCGCCTTCGGCAGAATGGCGCGGTGCCCTCACGTGTCGTGCTGCTCGCCGGTCCGTCCGGCACCGGGAAGTCGCACCTGGCAGACTCGCTCGGACTGCCGGTGGTGCGGCTGGACGACTTCTACCGCGACGGCGGCGACCCCGCGCTACCGCGGTCGCCGCTCGGGATCGTCGACTGGGACGACCCCGGGTCGTGGGACGCCGAACGTGCCGTCGACGCGGTCGTCGAGCTGTGTGCGACTGGCAGCGCGGACATGCCGGTGTACGACATCGCGGCGGACGGCCGGGTCGGGCACCACACCGTGTCGACCGGTGGTTCACCGCTGGTGGTTGCCGAGGGCATCTTCGCCGACCAGATCGCGGGGCAGCTGCGCGAGCAGGACCTACTGGCCGTGGCGGTCTGCATCCGGCACCATCGGCTGGTGACGTTCGTCCGGCGGCTGCACCGCGACCTGCGCGAGCACCGCAAGCCGCCACACGTCCTGGTACGACGCGGCCTGCTGCTGCTCCGGGACGAGCCGCGCGTGGTGCGCCGGTGCGTCGCGGCCGGCTGCGAGGCCCTCACCCCGAAGGCGGCCCGGGCCCGCGTCGCCGCTGTCATCGCCGCGGCCCGCGCCTGAAACAACCGCGCTCTACCGTGGTGCGATGCAGACGATTCTGATCACCGGGGCGGCGGGGCGGATCGGGGAGATGCTCCGGACCAGGCTGGCGCGGCCGGGGCGGGTGTTGCGACTGCTGGACGTCGTACCGCCGAAGGCCGCTGCCGAGGGCGAGCCCGTCGAGGTACTGCCCGCCGCGTCGGTGACCGATCTCGAGGCGGTACGCCGCGCCTGCGGCGGCGCGGACGCGGTGATCCACCTCGGCGGCATCCCGTCCGAGGATCGCTGGGAGAAGATCCTGTCCATCAACGTGGACGGCACCCGGACCATGCTCGAGGCGGCCCGGCTGGAGGGCGTACCGCGGTTGGTGCTTGCTTCCAGCAACCATGCGGTCGGGTTCGTACGGCGCGCGGACGCGCCGGCGGACGGGCTGCCGGCCGGGACACTGCCGGCGCCGGACACGTACTACGGCTTCAGCAAAGTGGCCGGCGAGGCGCTCGGGAGCCTCTATCACCACCGGTTCGGCATCGACGTGATGTGCCTGCGGATCGGGTTGTGCGCCGAGGCGCCGCCGGACACGGCGGCACTGCCGATCTGGTTGTCCCCGGACGACATGGCCCGCCTCGCCGAGGCGGCGCTGACCGGCACCGGGTCCCGGATCGTGTGGGGCGTGTCCCGCAACTCCCGGCGTTGGTGGTCGCTGGCCGAGGGCGAGGCGATCGGGTACCACCCGGTGGACGACTCGGAGGTGTTCGCGGGCCGGATCCCGGAGGTTCCGGACGACGACCGGCTGGGTGGCCTGTTCACCAACGCGCCGCTCGGAGAGCCTATGCAAGGATCGTGACCATGACCTCAGCTACCGCCCAGGTCGGCGTCGTCGGCCTCGCCGTGATGGGCAGCAACCTGGCCCGCAACTTCGCCCGGCACGGTCACACCGTGGCGCTCTACAACCGCACCCAGGCCCGCACCGACGAGCTGGTCGCCCAGCACGGCCATGAGGGGTCCTTCGTCCCTGCGCAGACCGTCGAGGAGTTCGTCGCGAGCCTGGAGCGACCGCGCCGGATCGTGATCATGGTCAAGGCCGGTGCGGCCACCGACGCGACGATCGACGCGCTGGTCCCGCACCTGGAGCCGGGCGACATCGTGGTGGACGGCGGCAACGCGCACTTCGAGGACACCCGGCGCCGCGAAGCGGCGCTGCGCGAGCACGACCTGCACTTCGTCGGCGCCGGTATCTCCGGCGGCGAGGAGGGTGCGCTGAACGGGCCGAGCATCATGCCGGGTGGCTCGAAGGAGTCCTACGAGGCGCTCGGCCCGCTGCTGGAGGACATCGCGGCCAAGGTCGGCGACGAGCCCTGCTGCGCGTACATGGGAACCGACGGCGCAGGCCACTTCGTGAAGATGGTGCACAACGGCATCGAGTACGCCGACATGCAGTTCATCGCCGAGGCGTACCACCTGCTGCGCGGCGCCGGTCTGGAGCCGGCCCGGATCGCGGAGGTGTTCACCGAGTGGAACACCGGTGACCTGGAGTCGTTCCTGATCGAGATCACCGCCGAGGTGCTCGGCCACGTCGACGCGAAGACCGGCAAGCCGCTGGTGGACGTGATCGTCGACCAGGCCGAGCAGAAGGGCACCGGCCGCTGGACCGTGCAGACCGCGCTCGAGCTTGGCACCCCGGTGAACGTGATCGCCGAGTCGGTGTTCGCCCGCTCGACCTCGGGTCACACCGAGCTGCGGGACGCCGCCCGTGCAGTCCTGACCGGCCCGGACGGCGCCACCGAGGCGACCGACCAGCTGATCGAGGATGTCCGGGCCGCCCTGTGGTCTTCGAAGGTGGTGGCCTACGCGCAGGGTCTGGACCAGATCCGGGCCGCGAGCGCGGCGTACGGATGGGACGTCGACGTCGCCGAGGTGGCGCGGATCTGGCGCGGCGGCTGCATCATCCGGGCCCGGCTGCTGGAGCGGATCCGGCAGGAGTACGCCGCGCAGCGGCTGCCGACCCTGCTCGCCGCACCGAGCGTCGCCGAGGAGCTGAACCGCAGCCAGGACCCCTGGCGCCGGGTGGTCACCACCGCGGTCGGGCTCGGCGTACCGGTGCCGGGATTCTCCGCGGCGCTGGCGTACTACGACACGGTCCGCGCCGAGCGGCTGCCGGCAGCGCTGGTGCAGGGCCTGCGAGACTTCTTCGGCGCCCACACGTACCGCCGGATCGACGCCGAGGGCTCGTTCCACACCGACTGGTCCGCCGACCGCACCGAGTCCCCCGTCACCTGACCCCTCCTACTACCGTTCATCGGGCCCTTGTGACCAGGCGTGTCGTCACTCATCGGGCCGTTGTGACCAGCCAGGTCGGCTACGCAACGCCGTCCGAGGGCGCCGGCCTCGGGTCCACCGGGAAGACCAGTGCCAGTCATACCCGTGCCAGGACGGATGGCTACAAGGGCCCGATGAACGACGACACGCCTGGTCACAAGGGCCCGATGAACGGTAGTAGGAGGGGTCAGACGAGCATGCGGCGGAGCCAGCGTCGTAGCTCTCGCTGCTCGTCGGCCGACAACGTGCCGAGTGGTGCGTCGCCGACCAGCCGGTCGGTCGACACGGCCCGGACGTCCTCGGTCCGCGCGTAGCTGTCCGTAGGCAGACCCGACTCGGCGGAGCGCACCGGAACATGGTGCGGCAGCCTGCGGCTGCGGGTTGTCAGCGGCACGACGAGTGTCATGCCGATCGGGAACCTGCAGTGCAGCTCCGAGGCGACGATCACGGCCGGGCGGCGACCGGCCTGCTCACTGCCGACGGGGTCGCTCAGGTCGAGCAGCCAGACCTGCCAGGGCGCGACCTTGCTCACGAGCTGCCGCTCACCGCGACCGCAGACCATCGGCCGTGACCGCGTTCCACTCGGACAGCTCGTTGCGGTAGTCGGCCCACTCGTCGGGATCGGCCCGCAGCGCCTCGTATGCCGCGACGGCCGCGTGTGCCTCGTGCTCGTCGATCAACCGCTCCAGGGTCTCGGCGATGCTGCCGGCGCCGAAGTCCTGCGAGATCTCGACAATCCGGTCCCGCAAGCGGGTGTCCACCTTGATAGTCGTTGTCGCCATACCTCAGAGTATGCCAGGTGGGTATACCTCCCCAACTGATCCGGAGTCGTGGATGCGGTTGAGGAACGATTCTTCGTAAATTGTTGACACGAAACCACCGGATGGTGTGGCTTTCTCCTACGCCAGCCAGTTGCAACCGAGCTCGTACCCGACTCGAGGGGAGCCGTCCGATGAGACGTCGTTCGATCAGGAAGGGGATCGCGAGCCTTGCCGCCCTGGCGGCGGCGCTGCTGCTCGCCGCTCCCGGCCAAGCGGCCGCCGAGGACGCCCCGGAACGGAAGGTGATCCGGATCGGGGCCACCCAGTCGATGGACTCGATGAACCCGTTTCTCGCCGTCCGGCTGGTGTCCACAGCGATCCACCGCTGGATGTACGGCTATCTCACGGTGACCGACTCCAAGACGCTGCAGCCGAGCCCCGACCTGGCCGAGTCCTGGACCACCTCGCCAGACGGGCTGACCTGGACGTTCAGAATCCGCGAGGCCAAGTGGTCCGACGGCCAGCCGATCACGGCCGACGACGCCGCCTGGACGTTCAACAAGATGATGACCGACGACGGCGCGAAGACCGCGAACGGCCCGGCGGTGGAGAACTTCGCGAGCGTCACCGCGAGCGGCCAGGACCTGACGATCAAGCTCAAGACGCCGCAGGCCTCGATGCTGGAGAACCCGGTCCCGATCATGCCGAAGCATGTCTGGGAGAAGGTCACCGACATCGGTAAGTTCGAGGCGGAGTCGTACCCGGCGGTCACCAGCGGTCCGTACATCGCGGTCGAGCACAAGAAGGACCAGTACGTGAAGCTCGAGGCGAACCCGAACTACTGGCGCGGGGGCCCCAAGATCGACGAGCTGCAGGTCGTGTTCTACGACAACCCGGCGGCCGCGATCGTCGGGCTGAAGAAGGGCGACATCGACCTGATCGGCCGGCTGGCCCCGCCGGACTTCGAGGCGCTCAAGGGCGACGACAACATCGTCCAGTGGGACAACCAGGGCCGGCGCTCGTCGTACCTGCAGATCAACCACGGCGCGACCACCACGGACAACAAACCGGTCGGCGACGGCCACCCGGCGCTGAGGGATCCGCGAGTGCGGCAGGCGCTGCACACCGCGATCGACAAGCAGAAGCTGGTCGACGAGGTGCAGAACGGTCTGGCCAAGCCGGCCAACGGCTCGATCGTGCCGCCGATGTACAAGGACTTCTTCTGGGAGGCGAGCGGTGCCACGCTGGTCTCGTACGACCCCGCCAAGGCGAACAAGATCCTCGACGACGCCGGCTACAAGAAGGGCCCGGACGGAGTCCGCACGATGCCGGACGGGTCGCGCAAGCTGCAGCTCCGGTTCAGCATCCACACCGACGCCCCGATCGAGGACAAGCTCGCCGAGTACCTGACCGGGTGGTTCAAGGAGATCGGCATCACGCTGACCACCAAGCGGCTGGACTCCAGCAAGTTCACCGAAGAGACCGGCACCACCGGCCTGTTCGACATCGCGATCAGCGGCTGGTCGGTCAACCCCGACCCCGAAGAGGTGATGGCCACGCACCTGTGCAGCCGGCGGCCGACCCCGTCCGGTGAGGGCGGCGGCACCGAGTCGTTCTACTGCGACCCGACGTTCGAACAGCTGTACAAGGACCAGCAGAAGGAGCTCGACCGGCCGAAGCGCGCCGACATCCTCAAGCAGATGCAGGAACGGCTCTACACCGACGCGCCGGTCATCGCGCTTTACTACCCGAACGACCTGGAGGGCTACCGCAAGGACAGGATCGCCAAGATCACCCCGATCCCGGAGGACAACGGCATCCTGTACGGCGGCAGCAGCTACTGGCCCTTCTACACCATCGAAGCCGTGACCGGCGACGAGGAGAACGCCGACAGCGGCTCCAACGCGGGCGTGATCGCCGGCAGCGTCGGCGGTGTCGTGGTGATCGGTCTCGCCGGACTGCTGTTCGCGCGCCGGCGCAAGGGCACGGCGGACGACCGCGAGTGACCGATCTCGTCGAGCCGGTCGAGCTGGTCGGCCCCGACGACCGGGGCCCCGCTCGCTACGGCACGCTGCGATACGCGTTGTCGAAGGCGGGCGGGGCGATGCTCAGCATCGCGATGGTGATCGTCGGGACGTTCTTCGCGTTCCGGATGCTGCCCGGCGACCCGGTCCGGGCGCTGGCCCAGGGCCGCAACATGACCCCGGAGCAGCTCGACCTGGAGCGCCGCCGGCTCGGGCTGGACAAGCCGGTCGCGGAGCAGTTCCTGCAGTTCGTGCAGGACACGCTGCGCTTCGACCTCGGCATCTCCTACGAGTACAAGCGGCCGGTCTCGGACCTGATCAATGAGCGGTTCGGGGCGACCCTGCTGCTCGCCGGCACCGCGCTGGTGATGGCCGTCAGCCTGGGCATCTGGCAGGGCTCCCGCGCTGGCTGGAAGCACGGCAGCCGGTTCGACAAGCTCTCCACCGGGGCGTCGCTGGTGCTCTGGTCGGTGCCGACGTTCTGGCTGGGCCTGCTGCTGCTGATGGTGTTCGCGGCCGGCATCGGGCCGATCCCGGGTGTCTTCCCGACCCGCGGAATCGAGAGCGTGGACGCACCGGAGGGCATCGGCTACATCCTGGACGTGGCCAAGCACATGGTGCTGCCCTGCCTGACCATGGTCGGCGTCATCTACGCCCAATACCTGCTGGTGATGCGGTCGTCGCTGCTCGACGAGATCGGCCAGGACTACGTGACCACCGCCCGGGCGAAGGGCCTGCGCGACGACGAGGTACGGCGCAAGCACGCGGTGCCGAACGCGATGCTGCCGACTGTGACGCTGGTGTTCATGCGGATCGGGTTCGTGGTCGGCGGCGCGGTGACCGTCGAGGCGATCTTCAGCTGGCCCGGGCTCGGGCAGCTGTTCTACGAGGCCATCCGGGTGCCCGACTTCACGCTGATGCAGGGCACGTTCATGCTGATCGCGGTCTCGGTGATCCTGATGAACACACTGGCCGACGTGGTCTACCACGTGCTCGACCCACGGGTGAGGTCGGCATGAACAGCGTGGCGTGGACGCGGCGGCGCAGGGCGTTCGGGCGGTTCTGGGCGGCGTACCGGGCCGAGAAGGCGGGGATGGCCGGCCTGGTCGTGCTGGTCGTCGCGGTCGGGATGGCCGTGACCGCGCCGCTGTTCATCGACGAGAGCGTCACGAGCGTGGTGAACGGGACCGGTGAACGGCTCGCCCCGCCGAGCCTGGACGACCCGCTCGGCACCGACGAGTCCGGCCGGTCGATCCTGCTGATGATCTGGTGGGGTGCGCGGACCTCGCTGCTGATCGGGTTCCTGGCCGCGCTGCTGAGCATGGTGATCGGCACCGTGTTCGGGATCTCCGCCGGGCACTTCCGCGGCTGGCTCGGTGCGGTCCTGATGCGGATCACCGACTGGTTCCTGGTACTGCCGTCGCTGGTGACCGCGCTGGTGCTGGCGGCCATCCTCGGTGGCAGCACCTGGACGATCATCATCGCGATCGGCGTCACCTCGTGGGCGTCCACCGCCCGGCTGATCCGGGCCCAGACACTGGCCGTCGAGGCCCGGCCGTACATCGAGCGCTCAACCGCGCTCGGCGCGGGGCACTGGCACATCACCACCCGGCACGTGCTGCCGAACGTCGCACCGTTGCTGCTGGCAAGCACCACGCTGGAGGTGGCCAGCGCGATCGTCACCGAGTCGACGCTCGCCTTCCTCGGCGTGAGTGCGAACAAGACGTCCTGGGGCACGATGCTGCGCGCGTCGTACGACTGGGGGGCGGCCACCTCCGGGGCCTGGTGGTACATCCTGGTCCCGGGCCTGTGCATCGTCACAGTCGTGATGGCTTTCACGCTCTGCGGCCGGGCGCTGGAGAAGGTCCTGAACCCGCGACTGCGGAGGGCGGCGGCATGAGCCTGCTCGAGCTGGACGACGTGTCGGTGACCTACCGGATCGCCGACGGCGACGTGCCCGCCGTCCGTGGCGTGTCGCTGTCGCTGGCGGCCGGCGAGGCGCTCGGCGTGGTCGGCGAGTCCGGGTCCGGCAAGTCGACCCTGGCGATGTCGCTGCTGAGGCTGCTCCCCCGGGACGCGCAGGTGACCGGCCGGATCATGCTCGACGGCGAGGACGTACTGGCCATGAAGTGGGGCCGGCTCCGGGCGGTGCGCTGGGCCGAGGCGTCGATCGTGTTCCAGGGCGCGCAGCACGGGCTGAACCCGGTCCAGCGGATCGGCGACCAGGTCGCCGAGCCGCTGCTGGTGCACGGGCTGGCGACGTCGGACAAGGCCCGTAGCCGGGTCACCGAGCTGCTCTCGCAGGTCGGGCTGCCGGCCTGGCGGGCACGCAGCTACCCGCACGAGCTGTCCGGCGGCCAGCGGCAGCGGGTGATGATCGCGATGGCGCTGGCGTGCTCGCCACGGCTGATCGTCGCGGACGAGCCGACCACCGCGCTGGACGTGATGGTCCAAGCCCAGGTGCTGACCCTGATCCGGGACCTGGTCGCGGCGCAGGACATCGCTCTGCTGATGATCTCGCACGACCTCTCGGTGCTGGCCGACGTGTGCGACCGGCTGGCCGTGATGTACGCCGGCCGGGTGGTCGAGGCCGGGCCGTCGTACGACGTGTTCCACGACGCCGCCCACCCGTACAGCCGGGCGCTGGCAGCGGCCTTCCCGACCGTCGGCGACCCCGCCTCCCGGCGCGCGCCGCGCGGCCTGGGCGGCGACCCGCCGGACCCGATGGACCTGCCCCCGGGGTGCGCGTTCCAGCCCCGCTGCCCGGTGGCGGTCGACGAGTGCGCCACCGAGGACGTACTGCTCCGGCCGGCTGGCGAGCGTCGTACCGCTGCCTGCGTGCATGTCGGTGTGCCCGCTGAGGAGACGACCCGATGAGCCTGCTCGAAGCGCGTGACCTGCGGGTCGAGTTCGCCTCCCGCGGCCGGCGGGCGCGTGCCGTCGACGGCGTGAACCTCGCGGTCGGCGCGGGCGAGATCGTCGCGCTGGTCGGTGAGTCCGGCTGCGGCAAGACCACGCTGGCGCGCACCCTGCTCGGCCTGGAGCGGCCGACCGCCGGGACGGTGCTGTACGACGGGAAGCCGATGAGCTACCGGGCCCGGGACCTGAAGGGATACCGCCGGGAGGTTCAGCTGGTGCTGCAGGACCCGACCGGGTCGCTGAACCCGCGGCACACCGTGTACGAAGCGGTCGCCGAGGGCCCGCGGATCCACGGCCTGCCGGACGAGGAGCGGGTGGTCGCGGATGCGCTGGCCCGGGCCGGCCTGCGGCCGCCGGAACGATTCTTCCTGCGCTACCCGCACGAGCTGTCCGGCGGTCAGCGGCAGCGGGTGGTCATCGCCGGTGCGCTGGCACTGGACCCGAAGGTGCTGGTGGCCGACGAGCCGGTGGCATCGCTGGACGCGTCGGTGCGCGGCGAGATCCTGGCGCTGCTGCTCCGGCTGCGCGACGACCTCGGCCTGTCCGCGCTGGTGGTGACGCACGATCTCGGGCTGGCCTGGAACATCGCAGACCGGGTCGCGGTGATGTACCTCGGCCGGATCGTCGAGTCCGGCACCGTCGAGCAGGTGCTGACCGCGCCGCGGCACCCGTACACCCAGGCGTTGCTCTCGGTGCTGCCCGAGTCGCCCGAGCGGGTGGTGCTGTCCGGCGAGCCGCCGGACCCGACCCGGATCCCCGGCGGCTGCCGCTTCCACCCGCGCTGCCAGACGCTCGCCTCTGGCGCCGCCGACGAGGTCGCCACCCGCTGCCGCACCGAACCCCTGACGATCCTCCCCGCCTCCCCCGACCCCAACGTCGCCTGCCACTACGCCCTGGCCCGGCAACCCCCGTAACCCCGGTAACCCGGGGATCATCGGCCGGTTCGCGACGACCTGTGGACAACCGGTCGGCTGACCACCGCCGGTCAGACGCCGGCGTCATCCACAGGTTGTCGCGAACCGGCCGATGATCGCCGGGGAGGGGGTAGTCATGGGCGGCGGGTGGGTGCGTGTGCTCGATCGGGTAGACCAGCGCCGGCGGCAGGACGGCTTCGTCCCGGTTTCACATGGCGATGCGGTCGATCACCAGGTCCGAGGGCGCGTGCGTCCCGCCGATCGCGGTGGCGCCGGCGAGGGCCTCCAGGGCGCGGTCGAAGCGGGATGCGTCATCGGCGTGCAAGGTCATCAGCGGCTGGCCGGACCTGACCGGGTCGCCGGGCTTGGCATGCAGCTGGACGCCGGCGACCGGTGAGACCGGGTCCTCCTTGCGGGCGCGTCCGGCGCCGAGCCGCCAGGCGGCGACACCGACCGCCAGGGCGTCGAGCCTGGTCAGTACGCCGTCGGCGTCCGCGACCACGTCGTGCGTCTCCGGCGCGACCGGCAGCTCGGCGTCGGGGTCGCCGTCCTGCGCCGCGATCATCCGCTTCCAGACGTCCATCGCCGAGCCGTCCCGCAGCTTGTCCGCCGGGTCGACGTCATCGGCCCCCGCGGCGGCCAGCATCTCCCGGGCCAGCGCCAGCGTCAGCTCGACCACATCGGCCGGGCCACCACCCGCGAGCACCTCGACCGACTCGCGGACCTCGAGCGCGTTGCCCGCCGTCAGCCCGAGCGGGGTCGACATGCCGGTCAGCAGCGCGACCGTGCGCACCCCGGCATCGGTGCCGAGGGCAACCATCGTCTCGGCCAGCTCGCGGGCGTCGTCCACCGACTTCATGAATGCGCCGGTGCCGACCTTCACGTCCAGCACCAGCGCGCCGGTACCCTCGGCTATCTTCTTGCTCATGATCGAGGACGCGATCAGCGGGATCGCCTCGACCGTCCCGGTCACGTCGCGCAGCGCGTAGAGCTTCTTGTCCGCGGGCGCCAGCCCGTCACCGGCCGCGCAGACCACGGCGCCGACGTCCTCGAGCTGGCGCAGCAGCTCGTCGTTGGACAGCGCGGCCCGCCAGCCCGGGATCGACTCCAGCTTGTCCAGGGTGCCGCCCGTGTGGCCGAGCCCGCGCCCGGACAGCTGCGGTACGGCGACCCCGCAGGCCGCGACCAGCGGGGCCAGCGGCAGCGTGATCTTGTCCCCGACACCACCGGTGGAGTGCTTGTCCGCGGTCGGCCGGGACAGCCTGCCGAAGTCCATCCGCTCGCCGGACGCGATCATCGCCGCGGTCCAGCGCGAGATCTCGCGGCGGTTCATCCCGTTCAGCAGGATCGCCATCGCCAGCGCGGACATCTGCTCGTCCGCGACCACGCCCCGCGTGTACGCGTCGATCACCCAGTCGATCTGGCCGTCGGTGAGCGCGCCGCGATCCCGCTTCGCGCGGATCACGTCGACCGCGTCGTACCCCTCAGTCATCCGCACGTCCCTTGAGGTTCGAAGGCCCGAACGCGTCGGGCAGCAGCTCGCCAAGCGGCACGATGCCGCGGGCCGTCTCGACCTGCAGCGTGTCGCCGCCGTGCTCGTGCAGTAGCTGCCGGCACCGGCCGCACGGCAGCAGCAGCTCGCCGTCGCCGTCCACGCAGCTGAACGCGACAAGCCGCCCGCCGCCGGTCAGCACCAGCTGCGAGACCAGTCCGCACTCGGCGCACAGTGTGACGCCGTACGACGCGTTCTCGACGTTGCATCCGGCAACGACCCGGCCGTCGTCCACCAGTGCCGCCGCACCGACCGGGAAATGCGAGTACGGCGCGTACGCGTGCGTCACAGCCTCGGCCGCCGCGGCCCGCAGCTTCGGCCAGTCGATATCCATCAGCCCTGCACGTACGGTTCGCCGTCGGCCTTGGGTGCCCGCACCCGACCGACCAGACCGGCGACCGCGACGATCGTCGCCAGGTACGGCGCCATCAGCAGCAGCTCGCCCGGGATCGGAGTCTGGATGATCTGCAGCTGGGACTGCAGCTGGGTGGCGAAGCCGAAGAACAGTGCCGCGACCATCGCGCCGATCGGGTGCCAGCGGCCCATGATCAGCGCGGCCAGCGCGATGAAGCCGTTGCCCGCGGTCATGTCCTTGTTGAACGAGCCCGCGTACCCGACGGTGAAGAACGCGCCGCCGAGCCCGGCCAGGATCCCCGCCGAGAGCACCGCCTGGTACCGGATCCGCTTCACCTTGATGCCGACGGTGTCCGCCGCCTTCGGATGCTCGCCGACCGACCGGACCCGCAGGCCCCACCGGGTCTCGAACAGCACGAACGTCACCACCGCCACCGCGGCGTAGGTGAGGTACACGAGCGGCGTCTGGTTGAACAGGATCGGCCCGATGAACGGGATGTCCCCGAGCAGCGGGATCTTGACCGCGTGCAGCACCTCCGGTGTGTTCAGACCCGCCGCGTCCTCCTGCAGGAACTGGTCGAACAGGTACCCGGTGATGCCGGACGCGAAGACCACCAGCACGACGCCCAGAACGACCTGGTTGACCAAGTACTTGATCGAGAATACGGCCAGCAGCGACGCCATCACCACGCCCGACATCGCGGCCGCGACCAGCGCGGCCACCGCGTTGTCCGTGGTGCTTGCGACCACCGCCGCGGTGAACGCCCCGACCAGGAACTGACCCTCGATCGCGATGTTGATCACGCCTGCGCGCTCGCAGATCACGCCGCACAGCGCGCCGAGAATGAGCGGGGTGGCGAAGTTCAGCGTGCCCTGGAACTGGTTCGCCAGCGGGAAGGTCTTGCCCGAGGCGGCCCAGCAGAGGAACGCGCCGATGAAGCAGACCCCGAGGAGCGCGCCGAGCCACGCGCCGTACCGCATCGGCACCCGGCGGACCAGGTAGCCAAGCGCCGCGATCAGCCCGAGCAGCCCGAGCAGCAGGCCGACGACCTTCGCCGGCACGCCGAGCAGGTTGTTGGTGAAGTCGCCGGAGACGAGCTGGAACGTCGCCGTACCGCTGTCGGTGAACAGCGCCAGCACGAACCCGATCACGGCGAACACCAGCATCAGGCCGCCGATCCGCAGCCGTCGGACCCGCTCGGCCGGGGCCTCGATCACCGGGCTCGGCGTGGGTGCTTCGCTGGTCTCGGTGTCGGTGCTCATCCGTTCCACCCCTTCGCGAGAACGGCGCCGGTGCCGCGTTCCTTCGGCAGGAAGCGGAACACCGAGCGGACCAGGGCCGGTGCGGCGACGAAGAGTACGATCACGGCCTGCAGCACTGTGGTCAGCGTCAGCGGGGTCTGGGTCTGCAGCTGCATCTGCAGACCGCCCGCGTTCAGCGCGCCGAACAAGAGTCCTGCGAGCACGGTGCCGACCGGCGTACCGCGGCCGAGCAGCGCGACCGTGATCGAGTCGAAGCCGACCGTCGCGGCGACGCCGTCGGTGAGCGGCAGGTCGGTACCGAGCACCTGCTGCGTGCCCGCCAGTCCGGCCAGCGCGCCGGCGACCAACATCGCGATCACGTACGCCCGGCCGACACTCATCCCCGCGGTCCGGGATGCGTCCGGGTTCGCGCCGACCGCGCGCAGCTCGAAGCCGACCGTCGACCGGTTCAGCAGCCACCAGACGAAGGCCGCGGCGAGCAGGGCCAGCAGGAAGCCGGTGTGCAACCGGGTGTCGCCGATCTGCGGGTACTGCGCGTTCGGGTCGACGACCGGGCTGATCGGGTCCTCCCGGCCCGGACGCCTGAACTGCGAGGTGGTCAGTGACCACTGCAGCAGGTAGATCGCGACGTAGTTGAGCATGATCGTCACGATCACCTCGTGTGCGCCGGTGCGCGCCTTCAGCAGACCGACGAAGCCGCCCCAGATCGCACCGCCGATGATGCCGGCGAGGATCGCGATGACCAGGTGCAGGACGACCGGCAGGTGCCAGGTGAACCCGACCCAGGCGGCGAACATCGCGCCGATGATCAGCTGCCCCTGTGCACCGATGTTGAACAGCCCGGTGCGGAACGCCAGCGACACCGCCAGCCCGCCGCAGATCAGTGGGGTGGCCTGGGTGAGCGACTCGGCGATCGCGTTGAAGCTGCCGACGGCACCGACCAGCAGCGCCTTGTACGCCTCACCGACCGCGGACAGTGCCGCCGAGATGGTGTCCCACGGGGAGGCGAAGAAGTAGCTCGCCGACGCGTGCACGTCGTCGTCACCGATGATGATCAGTACCGCGCCGACCAGCAGCGCAAGCACGATCGCGCTCAGCGAGACCATCAGCTGCACCACCCAGTTGGGCAGGCCGCGCTCGGCCTCGGGCGGCGACGGGGTCGGCGGTGGAGGTGCGGTCACGACCGTCTGCTCGCTCATCAGATGTTCCCCAGCGTCGTCGGGTGCTCGGTCGCCTCGACCTCGGCCTCCCGCTTGGACGCGCCGGCCATCATCAGGCCGAGCTCGTCGCGCGGGGTGTCGGGCGGCACGACGCCGACGACCCGGCCTCGGTACATCACCGCGACCCGGTCCGCCAGCGCGGCGATCTCGTCGAGCTCGGTGGACACGATCAGCACCGCGGTGCCCTGGTCCCGCTCCTTGACGATCCGCTTGTGCATGAACTCGATCGACCCGACGTCCACGCCGCGGGTCGGCTGCGAGGCGACCAGCAGCTTCAGCGGCCGGGACAGCTCGCGGGCCAGCACCACCTTCTGCTGGTTGCCTCCGGACAGCGACGACACCGGCAGCTGGGTGGACTGGGTGCGGATGTCGAACTCGTCGACACGGTCCACCGCGTTGCGCTCGATCTCGTCAGTGTTCAGCATCACTCCCTTGCCGAACGGTGGCTTGCGGAACAGGTCCAGCACCAGGTTCTCGGCGACCGTGAACGCACCGACGTTGCCGTCCTGCGCCCGGTCCTCGGGCACGTAGCCGATCCCCGCGTCCAGCCGGGTCCGGGTCGACGCCCTGGTCAGGTCCTTGCCGCCCAGCGAGATCGTCCCCGCGGCCAGCGGGGTGAGGCCGAGCAGTGCCTCGGCGAGCTCGGTCTGGCCATTGCCCTGGACGCCGGCGATGGCGAGGATCTCGCCGAAGCGGACCTCGAGATCGACCCCGTCCACCGCCGTGGTGCCGCGCTCGTCGATCACGGTGAGACCGCGCACCTCGAGCACGGCGGCACCGGGCTGGGCCGGTTCCTTGTCCACCACCAGGTCGACCGCGCGGCCCACCATCAGCTCCGCGAGCTCCTCCTCGGAGGCGGACGGCTCGGCCTGACCGACCACCTTGCCGCGGCGGATCACCGTGATCGTGTCGGCGATCGCCTTGACCTCCTTGAGCTTGTGCGTGATGAAGACGATCGAGGTGCCGTTCTCCTTCAGCTGCCGCATCACGCCGATCAGCTCGTCGATCTCGGCCGGGGTCAGTACCGCGGTCGGCTCGTCCAGGATCAGCACCTCGGCGTCGTTCGCGAGCGCCTTGATGATCTCCACCCGCTGCTGCACGCCGACCGGGATATCCTCGACCAGCGCGTCCGGGTCGACGTCGAAGCCGTACTTGTCGGACAGCTCGGTGACCCGCTGATGCGCGCGCTTGCGGTCCAGTACGCCGGCGCCACGGGTGTTCTCCCGGCCGAGCATGATGTTCTCCGCGACGGTGAACACCGGGACCAGCATGAAGTGCTGGTGCACCATGCCGATACCGCGCCTGATCGCATCGCTCGGCGAGCTGATCTCCACCTTCTCGCCGTCGATCACGATCTGACCGCCGTCCGGCTGCAGGAGTCCGTACAGCATGTTCATCAGCGTGCTCTTGCCTGCGCCGTTCTCCCCCAGCAGGCAATGGATCTCACCCGGCTCGATCACCAAGTCGATGCTGTCGTTGGCAACCAGTGCGCCGAACCGCTTGGTCAGTCCCGAGAGCTCGAGATGCATGTGCGGTCTCCCTCCAGACGGCCGCTAGACGGCGGAGCCAGGAAGGGCGATCGGGGAACTCCCCCGGATCGCGGCCTTCCTGGCTCGAACCGTATCGGACATGCCCGCCTGAGCGGGTGGTTACGACGACTTCGGCTGCGCCTTGGAGGCGACCGGGACCTTGCCGTCGATGATGTCCTGCTTCAGCTGGTCGATCTCGCTCTTCAGCTCGGCCGGGATCTTGCTGTCGAACTCGTGGTACGGCGACAACCCGGTGCCGCTGTTCTCCAGCGTGCCGACGTACGCGGCGTTGGTGAAGTTGTTCTCCACCGCGGACTTGATCGCGTCCTTCACGGCCACGTCCATGCCCTTGTACACGCTGGTCAGCAGCACGCTGCAGTACTCGGCTGCGCTCTCACACCCGTCGGTGTCGACCCAGATCGCGTTCACCTTGCCGCCGCTGGCCTTGGCGGCCTGCAGTGCGCCGAGACCGGCCGGACCCGCCACCGGGAAGACGATGTCGGCCCCCTGCGTGATCAGGTTCTGACCGTTCTGCTGGCCCTTCGCCTTGTCCTCGAAGTCGGCCGTGAACAGGCCCTTCTGGGTGGCCGGGTTCCAGCCGAGCACCTGGACGTTCTTGCTCTTCGTCTTGTTGTAGTGCGCAACGCCCTCAGCGAAGCCGTCCATGAAGATCGTCACGGTCGGGATGTTCAGGCCGCCGAAGGTGCCGACCTTGCCGGTCTGGCTCATGCCGGCCGCCAGGTAGCCGGCCAGGAAGCTGGACTGCGCGGTGTTGAACACCAGCGGCTTGACGTTCGCGATCGGCTTCTCGTAGGCGAAGTCGACGATCGCGAACTTGATGCTGGGGTTGGCCGCGGCCGCAGCAGCGGTGGCGTCGGCGAGCTTGAAGCCGACCGGGACGATGATGTTGCACCCGGCCTGCACCATCGCGGTCATGTTGGTCGGGTAGTCGTTGTCCGACTTGGACTCGGCCTTGACCTCCTGGATACCGAGCTCCGTCACGGCGTCCTGCAGACCCTTGTACGACGTCTGGTTGAACGACTTGTCATCGAAGCCGCCGGAGTCGGAGACCATGCAGCCCTTGAAGTCCTTGTTGGCTTCATTGGTCGTGCCGCCGCTTGCCCCCTCGTTCGGCTTCTCCCCACAGGCGGCAACGGCGAGCGTCAGTGCGCCCGCGAGTGCCAGACCCCGTATGTACTTCTTCACGGACGCCTCCTTGCGTCGACAGTGGGCGGCGCGCCTGCCCAGCGCGTCGCATCCGCAGACTATAGGCGTCAAGAGCGTGTTCACGAACGTGTCAGGCTCCTCGATACCGGAAAGTAATCCGGTCCTGATGCCGGGTAATCCCTTGCCTGATGGGACAATCCTCCGATGACCACTCCGCGCAGCCTGGTGCTCACCGACATACGCTCCCGAGTCGACGCTGTGCGCGACGAGATCGTGACCGTACGCCGTGACATCCACGCCAACCCGGAGCTCGGCTGGCACGAGGAACGTACGACCCGGGTGCTGCGCGACCGGCTGATCGCGGCAGGTCTGTCGCCCCAGGTGCTACCGACCGGAACGGGCCTGATCTGCGACGTCGGTTCCGGCGACACCTGTGTCGCGCTGCGGGCCGACATCGACGCGTTGCCGGTCGCGGAGGCGGTCGACGCGCCGTACCGGTCTCGTAACGCCGGAGTGATGCATGCCTGCGGACACGATGTGCACGCGGCGGCATTGCTCGGCGCCGGCCTGGTCCTCGCCGGAATGGCCGCGGACGGGATCCTCGACCGCCGGGTCCGGCTGATCTTCCAGCCGGCGGAGGAGGTGATGCCCGGCGGCGCGCTGGGCGTCATCGCGGCCGGCGGGCTCGAAGGCGTGCACCGGATCTACGCGCTGCACTGCGACCCGCGGCTGGACACCGGCCAGGTCGGCCTGCGCGTCGGCGCACTGACCGCGGCCGCGGACCGCGTCCTGGTCCGCGTGCTCGGCCCGGGCGGCCACACCTCCCGGCCGCACCTGACCGCGGACCTGGTGCACGCACTGGCGACCCTGGTCTCGCAGCTACCCGCGGCACTGTCCCGCCGGCTGGACCCGCGCGCCGCGGCGACCCTGGTCTGGGGCCGGGTGACGGCCGGCGCGGCCGCGAACGCGATCCCGGCCCGCGGCGAGGCGGAAGGCACCATCCGCTGCCTGGACCTCACGGTCTGGAAGGAGGCGGCCGAGCTGATACCCGAGCTCGCCGCCCAGCTGGTCGCGCCGTACGGTGTCGACATCGACACCGAGGTCACGCACGGCGTGCCACCGGTGATGAACGACACGCTCGCGATCGACGTGATCCGCCACGCCGTCGACCAGACGCTGGGACCGGCCGCGGTCGCGTCCACCGACCAGAGCCTCGGCGGCGAGGACTTCGCCTGGTACCTCGAGCACGTCCCCGGCGCGATGGCCCGGCTCGGCGTCCGCACCCCCGGCATCGAGCGCGTCCCCGACCTGCACACCCCCGAGTTCACCCCCGACGAGTCCGCCATCGCCATCGGCACCACCCTCCTCACCACCACCGCCCTCCTCGACTAACCCTCCCCGGCACCCCACAGCGAACCCTCCCCTGCCTTCTTGGCAGGTCGACCCTTCTCGGCGGGTCGACCCTTCTCGGGCGGGTCGTCCCTTCTTGGCGGGTCGTCGGTCACTTTTTCCGGCTCTTCGATCTTGATGGGGCTCGGGTCTTCGGTGAGCCTCGTTAGCCCGGGGGTAGTTGGCCGGGGTTAGTTGGCCGGCGAGTTAGAAGGTGTCGGAGGGAACGTAGGTGCCCCAGGTGTCGCGGAGGGCGTTGCAGACTTCGCCTACGGTGGCGCGGGCGGCGAGAGCCTCCTTCATCGGGTAGAGGCAGTTCGCGGTGCCGCGGGCGGCTTCGCGGAGGTCGTC
>Ga0075419_10000233_pt1 | contig 32275 bp, 30 predicted proteins | sample SoiMetdeltSBSDD3_FD_76900 | JGI IMG/M metagenome (GOLD analysis project Ga0075419, IMG submission 76900) | Bulk soil microbial communities from a Populus tree surrounding site in Tennessee, USA - Soil MetaG P. deltoides SBSDD3 | ecosystem: Environmental > Terrestrial > Soil > Tree plantation... | reverse complement strand
CGACCGCCCAGCGGTGATTCTCGCCGACGAACCAGTCGCCCATCAGGACGAACGTCACGCCACCATCGTGCTCGGCCTGCTCCGTGACGCCGTCGGGGAAGGGGCGGCATGCCTCGTCGCCACGCGCACTCCCGCCGTCGCCGCGATCGCCGACCGCGTCGTCTCCCTCTAGCCAGGCAATTGAATCTGCGGGCCGGGCACCGGATCGGGCCGGCCTGATCGCCCGGCCCATAGGCTCGACGAGTGGTCGTGCGACGCGAGGTGCTGCGGGGTCTCGGGCGGCTGAACGCGACGACCACGGTCCTGCAGCGCGCTCGCCGGGCTGACCCGCTCGGCGGCATGTGGGAGGCCGCCGACGTGCAGTGGTGGTGGCGCCGCCCCCGGGCCACCGACGACCTGGCGCTCCCGGTCTGGTTCGACGAGGTCGGCCCGGTGGCGGCTGCAGGGCTCACGGCGTGGGACGACACCTGGCAAGCAGACGTCTTCGCCGTGCCGTCGATCGTTGACGAGGAAGACGTCTGGGCTGCGACGTTGGAAGCCACCGCCGGCCACCGCGGCGAGGCAGTCCAGTTGCTCGTGTGCGAGAACGACGCGCGGCTGGCGGGCCTCGCCATCCAGAGTGGATTCGCGATGACCGACGAGTTGTCGGGCACCGCATGGATGGACGCCGCCCAGCGTCCGCTGGTCGCGTACGTCGATGGGTTCGCGATCGTCGATCGCGTGACACGCGCGGATCGTCCCCACCCGATGATCGCTCGCAATGGTGAACTGGTCGAGCAGCGGCTGCGACAGTGCTCGCTGTACGAACCGACGCTCGATCTGGCGGTCGAGGACGCGGATGGCAGGGTCGCCGGCTACGCGCTGTTCTGGTTCGACGACACGACGCTGGTCGGACTCCTCGAACCGATGCGCGTCGAGGACGAATACCAGCGACGCGGCCTCGCCCGCATGTTGCTCACGAACGGCCTCGATCGGCTCGCACGCAAAGGCGCATGCCGCCTGAAGGTCGGCTTCGAGACCGACACCGCCCGCAACCTTTACCTCGGCGCCGGCTTCGTTCAGACGTCGATCGATCGGCGGCTCATTCGACCAGCACCGCACGAATGGTGCAGGCAGTGACGCGCTGGTCCGGCGCCTGAGACCCGACACTCACGTCACGGCGCGACGTGACCGGCTGACCGTCCCGCTCCGCTGCTCGGCCCGGTAACCGCCCCAGGCGGTCTCGGTGGTGTCAGAGGAGCGTCCGTTGGATGGGTCTGAGCGCCTCCGCGAACGCGGTTGGTTCGCTGACGTGGCCCAGGTGGGCGCCTGGCAGCTTGACCAGGTCGGTATGAACCTGGGCCGCGAGCCATTGCGCCGATTCGTACCTCCAGTGGCCGGGGGCTTCTTGGCGACGGTTGTCGGCGCCGGCGGCGACGACCCGGGGTGTCCGCAAGGTCGCGAGCTCCACGGGCGTCGGTTCGTACGCGACGTACGGGCCACTCGGTGCTGCTGCGCGAGGGCCTGGCGCGGCTGCTCGCCGAGGCCGGGATCGAGACGGGCGACGAGACGCGGGCGTCACGGAACTTCCTCGTGCCGGTGGACCAGGTGGAGGTGAAGGACACGTGGCACGTCGACGGCATGGCAGCCACGGGCAGCCGCGACATCATCGCCACCGACGTCGCCGTGCCCGAGGTGCGTGTGTCACTTGCCACGCCCCCTGCGCTCACGGCGGGTCCCGACGCGCCCTACCTCGTGCGCATCCCGATCCTGCCGATGCTGTCGATCACTGCGGCGATGCCCGCCGTGGGCGCGGCCCAGCGCGCCCTCGAGCTGTTCGAGGAACGGCTCGTGCGTCGCATCATGTTCGGCACCACGCGCACACAGAGCGCCCGGGTGCCGACCCAGGTGCGGCTGGCCAACCTGGCGGTGGAGATCGACGCCATCGAGAGCGAGCTGCGGTCGATCGCCGCCCGGATGCAGTTGCACGCGGAGGGCGCCGTCACCCTCGACCTCCTCGCGCAGCTCAAGATGCGCCTCGGGATCGCGCACCTCGTGCACCGCAGCCGTGACGTCGTGCGCGAGGTGCTCGGGTCGAGCGGCGCGTCCGTTCACTACCTCGACAACGAGTTGCAGCGCCTGCATCGGGACGTCCACATGATCGCGGCCCACACGGTGTTCGACGGCGACCTCGTCGCGGAGGGCGTTGGTCGCGAGCTGGTGAAGCGGCTCGAAGCAGAGCACCCGGCCCAGGAGGAGACCTCATGACCGAACCCACCGTCGCCGCATCGATCCGGGGCGTGAACCATCTGGCGCTCGTCTGCTCGGACATGGCCCGGACCGTCGACTTCTACAGCAACGTGCTCGGCTTCCCGCTGGTGAAGACCGTCGAGCTCCCGGCAGGCTGGGGCCAGCACTTCTTCTTCGACATCGGTGGCGGCGCCACGCTGGTGTTCTTCTGGTTCCCCGACGCGCCAGAGAGCGTGCCGGGCATCACCCATCCGGCCCGGAAGCCCCCGCCGGACGGCACCATCTCGGCCATCTCGTCGATGAACCACGTCGCCTTCGACGTGGCGCCCTCCGAGATCGAGCAGCTCCGGGAGCGCCTCGTCGCCGCCGGCGTCCAGTGCACGGGGGTCGTCAACCACGACGACAGCGAGTGGGGGGCGAGTCGCGACGTGCACCCGGGCGTGTTCGTGCGCTCGGTGTACTTCCGCGACCCGGACGACATCTCCCTCGAGCTGGCGGCGTGGACGAAGGTCTTCGACGAGTCCGACGTGCGGCACGCTCCGGCCACGGCCGTGCCGGCGTCGTCGCCGGCCTGACCGACCTCCGTCGGCGCGGCGGGTGGGCACCCCCCGAGCCAGGGTCCGCTCAGCGCCCGATCGCCTCGCGGCAGCGGGCTGCGTCGAGCGGCTGCCCCGCGTCGTCGAACAGGCGGGCGGCCCGGGCCAGGAGGCGGTCGGTCCCGACCTGGTCGCCCTCCACGCGAGCCAGGCACGCCTTTGCCTCGGTCACGCTGCCGTCCCAGGCGGTGCCCTCCCACAGCGCGGCCGACAGCTCCGCCGCCGCCAGGTGGCGCCGGGCTTCGTCGAGGCGACCGCCTTCCGCGCAGGCCACCGCCGAGGGGACCGCCACCATGACCTGGCAGAACATGCACGCTCCCGGGGCGTCGAGCGTCTCCACCGCCTCGTCGACCACCACCAACGCCGACTCGGCGTCGGGCGCCGCCGAGATCAGCGTCCCGTAGGTGCGTTGGAGGATGTGGCGCGCCAATGGCGACCAGCGGGCCAGCACGAGCGCCTCACGCGCCGTCCGCTCGGCCTCCTCACGGTTCCCGGCAGCCAGCTCCGCCTCGGCCAGGCGCTGGAGCGAGTGGGGCGTGCCGGTCTCCGCACCCAGCTCGCGGTGCAGCTCCACCGCCTCGGCAAGGTCCCGCCGTGCTGCCTCTATCTCTCCCCCCAGCAGCTCGGCCTCACCGGCAACGCACGCGGCGAAGGCCACGGCCCGGCGGGCCCCCGCCCGCTCGGCGTTGGCTCGCAGCTCGTGCGCCAGTGACACGACCTCGGCGTACGGCGTCGGGCCGTAGAGGAGGTACTCGGCGACGCAGATGTGGGAGTCGAAGATCGTCGCCGCCAGGTCCGGGCTCTCCCTCGTCGCCCGCAGCTCGCGCAGCAGCCGGTCGTACCACTGGCCCCGGTTGTGGGCGATCATGCCCTCGAGCGTGATGATGTCGAGCAGGACGTTGGGGGCGTCCGGGGCCAGGGCGTGCCCGCGGGCGCGCTCGACGGTCTGCTCCGCCGAGGCGATGTCACCGGTGAGGTAGGCGTGCATGCCGAGCGCCAGGAGGACCTCGCCGTCGCCCGGACCCCCACCAGGCGCCAGCCCGTCGAGTGCCTCGCCGGCCGTGGCCAGGTCGCCTGCCACCATCGCACCCCGAGCGAGGCGGGCCCGCAGGACTGCGACCTGATCGGGCGCGGCCAGCGACAGCGCGGTCCGGTAGGCGGGCACCGCGCCGGGATCGCCCGACGCCACCAGTGCGTCACCCCGCAGCCGGAGGAGCTCGACGCGCTCGGCGCGCGGCGCGTGGTCCACGAGGGCCGCGGTCCACCTGAGGACGTCGCGATGGCGCTGCGCGGCGGCGGCGTGCCTCGCCGCCTCGAGTCCCGGCGCGACCGCTGCCGCAGCCTGCCCGGCCGCCAGGTGGTGCGTCGCGACGCGGTCGGGCGGCGCGCCCAGGTCCTGCAGCCGCCGGGCCGCCGCCCGGTGGACCTCCGACCGCCGGTGCGGTGGCCACGACGCCGCGAGCCGCGCCGCCGCGTCCGGATCCGCGAACCGGAAGCCACCGTGGACCACCGGCACGATCACCCCGCTCGAGAGCGCCAGGTCGAGCATGCGGTCCCCGCGGGCGGCAGTGACGCCCGCGGTGGCCCGGAACTCGGTCAGGTCGAAGCTCGGACCGCCCAGTGCGACCCGCGCCAGTGCCTCGCGGACCTCGACGGGCGCGGCGAGCAGGCTGTCGGCGGCTCCGGCATCCGCAGGTGCGTCGAACGCCAGCCGCCGGAAGCCCGGGCCGAGAACGACGCCGGGACGGTGCGCGCACACCAGGGCGAGCCTGTGCCGGTGCCCCAGGCGGGCGACGTGGCGGACGAGCGCCAGCGTCTCGTCGTCCGCGAGCTCGAGATCGTCGAGCGCGACCAGGGTGGGACGCTCCGCCGCAGCCTGCACCACCAGCTCGCGCACGGCGACGAACAGACGTTGGCGCGTCGTGGGGCCGTCGCCCCCCAGGCAGCGCTCGAGCTCGGCACGGGCACCCGGCGGCAGGCGTTCGGCCAGCGCGGGCGCGCGCTGGACGAGCTCGTCGGCCGCATCCAGCATGCACCCGAAGGTCCGCCCGCCGGCCCCGGCCGCGCTCCCCGTCCCGACCAGGTGCCCGCGGGCGATCGCGAGGTCGACCGCCCGCTCGAGCAGCGCGGTCTTGCGGGAGGAGTGCGGGCCCTCGACGTCGAGCAGCTGGCCACGACCGGAGCCCAGGGCGTCGACCAGCCAGGCCGCACGATCCTCGACGGTGCGCTCGAGCCCGCCCCCGCTCTGGGACGTGTCGGGCGCGCCGGCCGGCATCTCGCCCCGGGACGTGTCCTCGACCGGCGCCACGAAGCGGTAGCCGCGACCGTAGATCGTGCGGATGATGCGCTGGTCGCGACCCGTGTCGCCGACGGCCCGCCTGGCGGACTTGATCCGGCTCGTCAGCGTCGACTCCGTGACGAACCGGTGACCCCAGATCTCGTCGAGCAGCTCGTTCTTGCTGACCAGCCGGTCGCCTCGGCGCGCCAGGTAGGCGAGCACGTCGAACACCTGCGGTTCGAGAGCCACGACCCGCCCCGCCCGCCGGAGCTCGTGCCGCTCGACGTCCAGCTCGCAATCGGCGAACGTCACCCGCACGTCGTCATGATCGCACGGCGCCGCCCGTCCCACCTCCGACCGTCAGGCCGGCGCCCGCCGTGCGAGCACGGCGACCGTCGCGGCCAGGAGCAGCGCAACGAAGCCGGCCAGGACGATCCATCCCTCGACCGGGCTCCCGCCGAACGCGGCGTCCTGGGCCGACGACGGTGCGCCGAAGGCGCCCAGCCGGTCGAGGTCGAGAGCCCGCCCGAGCGATTCGAACGCCCACCGGTTGGCCAGGCCGACGCTCATCGCCCGGCCGGGAGCAGCCATGTCGGGGACCGGGACGATCGCGCCGGCGAAGAGGACCTGCGGGAAGCACAGCATCGGGAGCGCCAGGGTGGCCTGCGCCACATTCGTCACCGAGGCCGAGGCGAGGAGGCCGAGCGCCAGCGCGGCCAGCGCCTCCAGGGTGAGGGTCACGAGCAGGCCGGCATAGACGCTCCCCGATGCCGGTGGCAAGCGGTCGAGAGCGCGGAGCACGGCGAGCATCCCGCCCGCCACCGCGAGGAGGACGGGCGTGAGGACAGCCACCTTCGCAGCGACGTACGCCCCCGCGTGCAGGCCGGCCAACCGCTCCCGCCGGAGGATCGCCATCTCTCCCACGATCTGGAGCAGCCCGTAGGTCAGCCCGAAGAAGAACCCGGCGAACGCCAGCCAGAACACGGTCTGGGTCGCCTCGCCCGACGAGGCGGTGGTGGCGTCGAACGCGCCCGGGCGGAACAGCACGGCCATCATCCCGATCACCAGCGCCGGTGACCCGACGAGCACCGCCAGCGTCAGGCGGTTCCGGAACAGGAGGTCGGCGCTGCGCCGGGTGAGCACGGCCCACTGCCGGAGCGGGCCGGCTCGCCGGCGGGCCCGCTGGTCACGCTGGCCGAGCTGGTTCGGCCGTTGCGGCGCCGGCGGCGCCGCCGCGATGGCCCCGCCCCGGGCGTCGGGACCGTCGTGGCGCCCGCGGACCGAAGCAAACCGGTGCGCCCACGTCTCGGGCGTGTCCTCGAGCGCCAGGCGCTCGTAGGCGACGGTGAGGTCCTCTGTCGCGAAGTGCCGCCTCGCCTCCGCGGGGGTCCCGATGAACGCCAGGTACCCGTCGCGCGCGAGGAAGACGATCCGGTCGCACAGATCGATGTCGGTCGGGCTGTGCGTCGTGAGGACGATCGTCGTGCCCGCCCCCGCCAGCCGGCGCAGGAGCCTCAGCACCTCGCGGGCGGTCGCGGGATCGAGGCCGGACGTCGGCTCGTCCAGGAAGAACACCGCGGGGCGCGTCAGCAGCTCCACCGCGATGCTCGCCCGCTTGCGCTGCCCGCCCGACAGCGACCCCACGCGCACGTTCGCTCGCTCGGCCAGGTCGAGGGCGGCCAGCGTCTCGTCGACCGTCCGGTTCACCGCCTCGGGCGGCGTGCTCGCCGGGAGCCTGAGCTGCGCGGCGTAGCGGAGGGTGCGGACCAGCGGCAGGTCCCGATGGATGATGTCGTCCTGGGGCACGTAGCCGACGTCCGCCCGGTCGTGGGCTCCCGCGATGCGCACCTCGCCGGCGGCCGGCGGCCGGACGCCGATCATGGTCTCCAGCAGCGTGGTCTTCCCCGCCCCGCTGCCGCCGACGATTGCGACGACCTCGCCAGCGGCCACCGAGAACGAGATGTCGTGCAATGTCGTGCGACCCTGGACGCGCTGCGTCACCCCGGCCACCTCGACGGCGGCCCGGCCCGCACCGCGACCCGCGGTGATGCTGTCGGTTGTCGGATCGGCGGTGCGCATGACGTCACTCCGGGCTGGGACGATCGAGTGCCCTGATCGTCCGCCGATCGCCAGGCACGAGCTTGGAGCGAGTGAGGAGACTCTCGGGAGGTTGGCGCCGTCGGCGTCAGCCCGGGTGCCGCGGGCACCGCAGTCGACGCTGCGGTCGGGCCGTCGTACGTTCGGGGCGGTGGTCTTCCGCTTCCTCGCCGACGCGGTCGTGGTCGTGCACTTCGCGTTCGTCGTGTTCGTGGCGGTGGGCGGGCTGCTCGCGTGGCGCTGGCCGCGGGTGCTGATCCTGCACGTGCCGGCGGTGCTGTGGGGAATGGGCATCGTCACGATCGGCTACGAGTGCCCGCTCACACCGCTCGAGCGGCACCTCCGGGAGCTGGGGGGCGAGGAGCCGGGGAACGTGGGGTTCATCGACCGCTACGTCGAGGGCGTCATCTACCCCGACGACCTCACCCCGCTCCTCCGGGCGATCGCCGCGGTCCTGATCGCCGTCGGGTGGGCGGGTGCACTCGTCAGGCTCCGGCGCTCGGCCCGGCGCGCGCCGGGCCTCGGGGCCTAGCGGACCCGGGTGTCGTGCACGTCCATCTCGCTGGCTCGCCTCGCCGCCAGCGCCTTCCATCGTGTCCGCCGCGGCCCGGGCGCGCCGCGGGTCACCGAGCGGGATGGCGCATTCAGGCTGCGCTCAGTTGCCGTGGCGCATCGTCCAGGACGGGCACCCGGCCCCACACCGCCGGCAGCACCGAGAGGCGACGAGATGCACTGGCTCCCTGGACACCCCGATCTTCCGCGCCGGCGACCCCGGGTCCTGCTGGGTGGTTCGATCGCGGTCGCACTCCTCGCGGCCGCGGCCTGCAGCGGGTCCGGCGGGTCCGGTTCCCGGGACGCCGGAGGCGAGCCCGCGGAGGCCGAGGGTGCCGGCGGGGAGACGCAGCCCACCGCACCCGACAGCGAGCGGGTGGACCTCGGCGAGCCCTCCTTCTCGGACCCCACCATCGTCGACAACCCGCTGTTCCCCATCGGCGACCTGCACTCGGCCGTCCTGTTGGGCAACGACGAGGGCCACGCGCTGCGGATCGAGACCAGCCTGCTGCCCGAGCCCAAGGTCATCGATGTCGACGGCCGGCGGGTCGAGACGCTCGTGTCCCAGTTCGTGTCGTACCTCGACGGGCGCATCCACGAGGTCGCACTCGACTGGTACGCCCAGGACGACGGCGGCAACGTGTGGTACTTCGGCGAGGACGTGTTCAACTACGAGGACGGCGCGGTGGCCGACACCGACGGCACCTGGATCGCCGGCGAGGACGGCCCGCCCGGGATGATCATGCCCGCCGATCCCCAGGTCGGGCAGGCCTACCGCCCCGAGAACATCCCCGACATGGTGTTCGAGGAGGTCGTCGTCACGACCGTCGACCTCACCGTCGACGGCCCGCGGGGCCCGGTGGCCGGGGCGATCGTCGGCACCGAGAACCACCTCATGGAGGGCCACTACGAGGACAAGACGTTCGCCCCCGGCTACGGAGAGTTCCGCTCCGGTGTGGGCGCCAACCTGGAGGCGCTCGCGCTGGCGGTGCCGACCGACGCCCGTCCGGGCGGCGTGCCGGCCGAGCTCGGCGCCCTCTCGACCGGCGCGTCCGACGTCTTCGCCACCGCCGCAGCCGGCGACTGGGACACCGCCACGGCCACCCTGGACGCGATGTCCACGGCGTGGGCGGCCCACCGGGCGAGCGGCGGCGCCCCGCCGCTGCTGGCGGTCCAGATGGACGAGGCGCTCGCCGCCCTCGCCGGGACCGCCCTGATGCCAGCCGTCGACGAGCGCAACGCCGAGGGCACCCGCGCCGCCGCGCTCGACGTCCGGATGGCCGCCCTCGACCTGGAACTGCAGTACCGCCCGCCGGCCGAGATCGACTTCGACCGCCTCGGGGTCTGGGCCGACCGGCTCCTCGTCGACACCGCCAGCGACGAGCCGGACCCGGGCAACGTCGCCGGCGACGTCACCTCGCTGGAGTGGGTCTGGGACCGCATGGCGCACACGCTCGACGACACCGATGTCGCCGACGTCGAGGGCCAGCTGGACGACCTCCGCAACGCCGCCGACGACGAGGACGTGGCCGCCGCAGCCGAGGCAGCCAGCCGGCTGGCCGACACGATCGCCGAGGTCCGCTCGGGCACGTGACCCGGCGCGGCGCGCATCATCCGTCCCGGGGACGGGCATCCTCGGGACGGTGAGCTCCGTGTTCGAGCCGTACGTCCAGCTCGTCGACGTGACGGCGACGTCGGCCCTGGTGGCCTGGGGCGGGTTCGTCCTGGAGGACGGCGACGGCGGGACGTGGCGGGCGCGGCGGACGGGCGAGACGTTCGGCGTGCGGTCGGCGCCGGTCGGCCGGGCCGCCGTGGAGGTGCTCGATCGCGATGGGAGCGTCGTGGCCCGCGAGGTCGTCGACGACGCCAACCAGGCGTGGATCGAGGGCCTGGAGCCTGCCACCACCTACGGGTACCGCGTCGTGATCGGCGGCGAGCCGTGGGGTGTGGACGACCGGCACGACTGGGCGCCCGGCGACCTGCGGCCGGCGACCCGCCCGCTCGACCTCCGCCTCCGGACCCACGCCGCGCCCGACGACCCCGATCCGGTGACGTTCCTCGCGGCGGGCGACAGCGGCGTCGGCATCGCCGCCGGCGAGGACGGGGCGCGGCAGCTGGCCGTGGCCCGCACGATGCAGCGCCTGGCCGACGCTGTCGACGTGCGCTTCGTGGTCACGCTGGGCGACACGATCTACCACGGGCCGGCCGGCCCGACCGACCGCAGCGGCGCCCACGACGACGACTGGTGGCTCACCTACTTCCAGCCGTACCGGTACCTGCTGGACCACCTGGCGTTCTATCCGACCGCGGGCAACCACGACGGCTCCGACGAGGAGGCCGCTGACGACCGGGCCCAGCTCGAGGACAACCTCTACCTCACGACCCGGTTCGCCCCCCGGGAGGAGGCCGGGCGCGCCTCGCTAGGGCCGGGCCTGTTCTACAAGCTGGCCCTGGGCGCGCTTCTCGAGCTCGTGTGCGTCGACACGACGTGGGGCGCCGAGCGGGGCGTGCACTGGTTCGACGAGCCGCATCACCGGGCCTGGCTGGAGGAGGCGTTCGCATCGTCGAGCGCGGACGTGGTGTGGCAGGTGCCGTTCTGCCACCACCCCGCCTGGTCGGCCGGCCCCCACCACGTCGACATGGCCGCCCAGATCGATCGCCTGGTCCCGCTCTACCGCCGGGCCGGCAGCCGCCTCACGCTCCACGGCCACGAGCACAACTTCCAGCACGGGCGGGTCGACGACCTCGACTACGTCGTGTCCGGCGCCGGCGGGAAGCTGGACCCGCGGACTCCGCTCCGCACCGGCGAGGCGGGCACGCTGTCGTGGGCGGCCGAGCCACACTGCCTGCTCGTGCAGGTCACGCCGGAGGCGCTGACGATCGTCCCCTACGGCGCCACGCCGCCCGGCGGACAGCCGGTGCCGCTGGTCCGCCGGCGGCCGGATGGGTCGACGGTGGACGAGCCGATCGTCGTGCGCAGGGACTGACGGCGGGGACGGCCCCGGGCTTCCTTCAGGCCGTGGTGATCGGAGGGCGGTGGTGGGCCGCGAAGTCCGACCACACCCGCACCCAGTGCTTCCAGACCGCCCGCGGGTAGTCGTGGCCCATGCCCTCGATCTCGACGTAGCGAGCGTCCGGGACGACCTCGGCGGTGTGGCGGCCGCCGCTCGGCTGGATCAGGGTGTCGCGGCTGCCGTGCATCACGAGGGTCGGCACCGTGACCGCCCGCAGCCCCTCGTCCCGCGACCCGTCGCGCATGGCGGCGTCCATCTGGCGAGCGACGCCGGCGGGGTGGAAGCACCGGTCGTAGGCGGCCGCGGCGCGTGCCCGGGTCTCGTCGTCATCGATCCACTCCGGCGTCGAGCCGTACACGCCGATGGCGGCCACGTGGTTGTCGATGTACTCCTGCCGCGACGCCGCCGGCGCGGCGGTGAGGAAGGCGAGGGCTTCCGGCGTGCTGTCGCCGAACCCGGGCTCGCCGGTGCGGGACATGACCGACGTCATGGTGATCAGCCGGTCGGGGTGGTCGATGGCGAGGCGCTGAGCGATCATCCCGCCCATCGACAGGCCCATCACATGGGCCCGATCGATGCCCTCGGCATCGAGCACCGCAAGCACGTCGTCGGCCATGTCGGCCAGCGTGTACCCCTCCTCGACCTTGGAGGACAGCCCGACGTCCCGGTTGTCCATGCGGATTGTGCGGTACCCCTCGGCGACGAAGAGCTCGCACCACTCGGCGGCGTAGTTGATGCACTGCGAGCTCAACCCGTTGACGAGGACCAGCGCGGGGTCGCCGGCGTCGCCGAAGGTCTCGTAGTGGATCTCGACGTCACCGTTGGACGCTCGGCTCATGGCGGCCCCTCCCCGTCGACGGAGCCCTCACCGTAACCCGCGAGGTCCGGCGGCGAGCCGTGCCCGAGCCACCACCAGGCGCTCACGGCGGTCGCGATTGCGAAGTGGGCGGCGACGGCCAGCCAGCCCGGCCGGTACCCGCCGGTGGCGTCCACCACGGCACCGAACGCCGTGGGGCTGACGATGAACCCGGCGAAGAACCCGGCGCTCACGATCCCCGTGGCCCGCCCCACGTGGGCGGCGTCGACGTCGCGCACCGCGGCGAGCATCCCGACCGCGTTCCAGGCTGCGGCGCTGGCGCCCAGCCCGACCGCCGCCACCCACACCGACCAGGCCGGTCCGGCCTCGGCGTACCAGAGGACCAGCGCCGACACCATCGACGCCAGCGCCAGGACGCCGAGCACGGGGGCGGTGCCGGCGACGCGGTCGCCGATCCAACCCCAGGCCAGCCGGGCCGCGACGCCGGTCAGCGCGAAGACGGCCAGGACCCCGGCGGCCGCGGTCTCGCCCATCCCGATCCGCTCGTCGGCGTACAACGGGATGTACGTGGTCACGGCGGCGACACCGCCCCCCATCAGGAAGGCGTAGAGCGTGAGGTAGGGCACGACGCCGGCGCGCCACCACCAGCCCACGTTGGGCGAGCGGCGTGTGGAGGGCGACGAGCCGGTTCGTCACGGGGTTCGACGCCGCCTGCACGAGGCCCGCCGGCAGCGCCAGCGCGAGGAACGCCGCCAGCGAGGAGGCCGCCGCCAGGGCAAGCAGCGCGGCGGCGCTGACGCCGAAGATCGCGGTGACGACCAGCCGGCTGTCGACGCGGTCGGCCAGGGTGCCACTCGGCAGCGAGGCCAGCGTCGCTACGACGAAGCTGAGCGTGACGAACAGGCCGAGCTGCGACCGAGACAGCGACAGGTCGGGGACGAGGTAGGGGCCCAGGGCGCCCACCACGAGCGGCGTGAGCGCCCCGAACACCATCGCCAGCGTGACGACCGCGGCGAAGGCCAGCGACGACCCCGGCCGCCGGCCGGGACCTGCTGGTCGGCTCCGCCGCGTGTCCAGACCAGCGCGTCGAGGTCCGGCGCCGCTCTCCATCTCCTGGGCAGCCCCTTGGTCGTCAGGTCTTGCTCTCGGCCTTGATCGATGCGAAGACCCGGGCGCGCAGGTGCGCGAACTCGGGCATCTCCTTCGGCCCGCGCCTCAGCTCGTGTCGCCGAAGGCGTCGCGGAGCCGCTGCTTGAGGACCTTCCCGGCCCCGCTGCGCGGCAGACCGTCGGCGAAGATCACCGACCGCGGCACCTTGTAGCGTGCCAGCCGGCCGGCGAGGTGGTCGAGCAGGGCCTGCTCGTCGAGGCCCTCGGCAGCGCCGGCGCGCAGCACGACGATCGCCCGTCCCACCTCGCCCCAGCGCTCGTCGGGCACGCCGATCACCGCGCACTCGGCCACGCCGGGGTGGCTGTAGAGGGCGTCCTCGACCTCGGCCGGGTAGACGTTCTCTCCTCCCGAGATGATCATGTCCTTCATCCGGTCGACGATGGTGACGTAGCCGTCGTCGTCGACCGCCGCCACGTCGCCCGACCGGAACCACTCGCCGTCCATCACCTCCGCGGTCGCGTCGGGCCGGTTCCAGTAACCCAGCATCACGTTCGGCCCGGCCACCACGACCTCGCCCTTCTCGCCCGGCGCGACGTCGCCGCCGTCGGGCGACACCACCCGCACGTCGGTGAAGAACGAGGGCACGCCTGCGGTGCCCGCCTTCTCGGCCGCCCGCTCGGCGCCGAGGAACAGCGCCCCCGGGGCGGTCTCGGTCATGCCGTAGCCCTGCAGGAACGGGACGCCGCGGTCGAGGTAGGTGCGGATGGTCGACAGCGGCACCGGCGCGCCGCCACACAGCAGGCGGCGCAGGCTCGACAGGTCGGCCGTCGCGAAGTCCGGGGTCTGGGCCATCGCGTTGAACATCGCGGGCACGCCGAACATGACGGTGACGCGGTGGCGCTCGATGAGCTCCAGCGCGCCGGCAGGGTCGAACTGGCCCGTCAGGACGGTCGTGCCGCCCTTCATGACCATCGGCATCGCCACCATGTCGAGGGCGGCCACGTGGAACAGCGGTGCGCAGACGAGCGCCACTTCGTCGGACGCCAGGTCGGTGTCGATCAGAACGTTGACGCAGTTCCAGGTGACGTTGCCGTGGCTGAGGGTCGCGCCCTTCGGCCGCCCGGTCGTGCCGGAGGTGTAGATGATCACGGCCGGGTCGTCGAGGGCGACGGGCTCGTCGAGCCGGGGCGGTTCGCCGGCGTCCGCCCGCCCACCGGCCAGCACCTCGAGCTCGGCGCCGAGCGCCACGAGGCGGCTGACGGCGGTCGTCCCGTCGCCGGCGACCGCGTCCGCGACGGCGGCGAGGCCGGCCGCGTGCACCAGCACCGACGCCCCGCAGTCGGCGGCGATGTAGGTCAGCTCGGGGGCGGTGAGACGCCAGTTGAGCGGCACGAACACCCCGCCGAGCGACGCGGTGGCGAACAGCGTCTCGAGCAGCGCCGGGTCGTTGGGGCCGAGGTAGGCCACCCGGTCACCCCGCCCGACACCGAGGTCCCGCAGGGCGACGGCCAGGTGGCGGCGCCGGTCGTCGAGCTCGACGTAGGTGCGGGCGGTGTCGCCGTGGCGCACCGCGACGTGGTCGGGGGACAGGCGCCGCCGCCGGGCGGGCCACGAGCCGAGTCCCTGGTCGCGCACCGCCTCACCCTCCGTCGAGGGCGAGCTGGCGGGCGGCGTTGTGCGTCACGTCGATAGCCCCTCCGGCCGACTCCGGCACGGCGCGATTGTCACCACGATTGCGCGCAAAGTCAACGGCACGGCCGTCCGCCGGATTGTCGACAATCGTGTGCACATCGTGCAGACTGCTAGACCGTGGTGGTCGACGGCATCCGGAGCATGGTGATGCGGGGCGGGACGTCGAAGGGCCTCTACTTCGTCGCCGACGACCTGCCGGCGGACCCCGCGGCCCGCGACGAGCTGCTGCTGCGGATCATGGGCTCGCCCGATGCCCGGCAGATCGACGGGATGGGCGGGGCCCACCCGCTCACCAGCAAGGTCGCCGTGGTGTCCCTGCGCACCGACGGTGCCGCCGACGTCGACTACCACTTCCTGCAGGTGGTCGTGGACGAGGCCGTGGTCACCGACCGGCAGAACTGCGGCAACCTGCTGGCCGGCGTGGGACCCTTCGCGCTCGAGCGGGGCCTCGTCGCCGCGCCGGACGGCGACACCGCCGTCGTCCGCATCCACATGGTCAACACCGGCGGCCTGGCCACCGCCACGGTGCCGCTGAGCGGCGGGCGTCCCGACTACGGCGGCACCACCGCCATCTCGGGCGTGCCCGGGACGGCCGCCGCCATCCGCCTCGACTTCGAGGGCATCGCCGGTTCGTCGTGCGGGGCGCTGCTGCCCACGGGCAACGCCGTCGACGAGGTGTGCGGCCTGGCCGTGACCCTGATCGACAACGGGATGCCCGTGGTGATCCTGCGGGCCACGGACGTCGGCATCACGGGCTACGAGGACTGTGCCGAGCTGGAGGCACACGACGCCCTGCGGGGGACGCTCGAACGCCTGCGCCTGGAGGCGGGCCCGCGCATGAACCTCGGCGACGTCGCGGCCACCACCGTCCCCAAGCTCACGATGGTGGCGCCGCCGGCCGCCGGCGGAGTCATCGCCACCCGCACGTTCATCCCCCACCGGTGCCACGACGCCATCGGCGTCCTGGGCGCGGTGAGCGTCGCCACCGCCGCGCTGCTGCCCGAGGGTCCGGCGGCCGAGGTGGCCGACCGCGACGGAGACGGCGGCGCCGTCACCGTCGAGCACCCGACCGGCAGCTTCGAGGCCGCCGTCGACCTGAGGATCGAGGACGGCGTCCCGGTCGTGGAGCGGGCGGGCATCATCCGCACCGCCCGCAAGCTCATGGACGGCACCGTCTTCCCCCGCGACACGTTGTCCCGGGACTCCTGATGGAGCGGACGATCGCGCCGCCCCACGCCGATCCCCACGCGCCGCGGGCCTTGACGCCGCCCCCGGGTGCGTGCGATGCCCACTGCCACGTGTTCGGGCCCGCGGCCCGCTTCCCCTTCTCGCCGGGCCGCAGCTACACCCCGCCCGACGCCGGCGTCGACGACCTCGCCCGGCTCCACACGCACCTCGGGCTGTCGCGGGCCGTGCTCGTCCAGGCGAGCTGCCACGGCACCGACAACCGCGCCCTGCTCGACGCCCTCCGCCGCTACCCGGGCCGCTACGCGGGCGTGGCGATGATCGACGACGGGACCGGCGACGCCGAGCTCGACGAGCTCCACGAGGCCGGGGTCCGCGGCACCCGGTTCAACTTCGTCGCCCACCTCGGCGGCGCGCCCGATCTCGACCTGTTCGACCGGACCGTGGCGCGGGTCGCACCCCGAGGCTGGCACGTGGTGCTGCACTTCGACGCCGCCGACCTGCCCGACCATGCCGCACTGCTCGACCGGATGCCCTGCCCGTACGTGATCGACCACATGGCCCGGGTCGACGCCGTCGCCGGGCTGGACCAGCCGCCGTTCCGGGCGCTCCTGGCGCTGCTGCGCGACGAGCGGTGCTGGGTCAAGGTCTCGGGCGCGGAGCGGCTCACCGCCGGGGGCGGGCCGCCGTACGACGACGTGGTGCCCTACGCCCGGGCGCTCATCGCGGCCGCGCCCGACCGGGTGCTGTGGGGGACCGACTGGCCCCACCCCAACGTGCGGCACATGCCCGACGACGGCGACCTCGTCGACCTCGTGGCCGACTTCGCGCCCGACGAGGCGACCCGGGCCCGCATCCTCGCCGACAACCCGGCGCAGCTCTACGACTTCGCCGGCGGGCGCGCCGGCTGATCAGCTCCACACCTCCTCGCGAACCGGCGATCAGGCCAGTTCCCCGGCCAGCGGCTCCAGCAGGCGGGCGTCGTACGGCCCGCGCATCGAGAAGATCACGAGGCCGACGCCGGCGGCGGCGAATCCCGCCGCGGTGTCGGCCAGCGCAGCCGGGTCGTCGTCCGCGGCCCACATCAGGTGGACGGACCGGCGGATCTCCCCCGGATCGCGCCCGATCGCCGCACAGTGCTCGCGCAGCACCGCGTCGAGCCGCGTCCACGCCCCGGGGTCCTCGGGACGCACCACGTCCCAGTGGTCGGCCCAACGGGCCACCGTGCGCAGCGTCCGCCGAGGGCCGCGGCCCCCGATCACGATGGGGAGGCGGTCCTGGACCGGCTTGGGCTCGCAGCGGGCGTCGACCAGGCGGTAGTAGCGGCCCGAGAACGTCGTCGCCTCCCGGGTGAGCAGCGACACGATGACCTCGACGCCCTCGTCGAAGCGGTCGAACCGCTCGGTCAGCGTGCCCAACGGGATGCCGTAGGCGTCGGCCTCCGGCTCGAACCACCCCGCCCCGAGCCCGAGGTCGAACCGGCCGCCGGCGATGTGGTCGAGAGTGGCCGCCATGTTGGCGGTGACCGCCGGATGGCGGAAATGCATGCCGTTGACCATGCAGCCGACGCGTAGTCGGCGGGTGGCCTGCGCCAGCGCGGCGAGCAACGTCCAGCTCTCGAGCTCGCTGCCGTCGAGCGGCGGGCTGAGCGGGTAGAAGTGGTCCATCGTCCACGCCGACTCGAACACGTCGATGTCGTCGGCCGCCTGCCAGAGCCCGAGGATCTCCGACCACGTGCCGTGCTGCGGCGGCGTCTTGACGGCGTAGGCGACCATGGCGCTACAGGGCGAGCCCCACGTAGTTCTCGGCGAACGACCGCTGGGCGGCCTCCGAGCCGGCGAGGTAGTCGAGCTCCGCCTCCTGGACCCGGCGGTCGAAGTCGCTGCTCGCCGAGAACCGGTGCATCAGCGTGGTCAGCCACCACGAGAACCGCACGGCCTTCCACACCCGGGCCAGCGCCCGGTCGGAGTACTCGTCGAGACCTGCGGTCGTGCGCCCGCGCAGGGCGTCGGCGAGGGCGACGGCCAGGTAGCCGACGTCGGACACGGCGAGGTTGAGTCCCTTGGCGCCCGTGGGCGGGACGATGTGGCCCGCGTCGCCGGCGAGCACGAGGTGCCCGTATCGCAGCGGCTCGGCCACGAAGCTGCGCAGTGGGGTGATCGACTTCTCGATCGACGGCCCGGTGACCAGCCGGTCGGTGACTTCGGCCGGCAGGCGCCCGCGCAGCGCCTCCCAGAACCGCTCGTCCGGCCAATCCTCGACGCGATCGCCACTGCCGCACTGCACGTAGTAGCGGCTCAGCATGGCGTGGCGCATCGAGCACAGGGCGAACCCGTGCTCGCTGTGGGCGTAGATCAGCTCCTTGTCGACGGGCGGCGTCTCGGACAGGATCCCCAGCCAGCCGAAGGGGTACGTGCGCTCGTAGGTCCGCGCCGTCGACGCCGGGATGACCGTCCGGCTCACGCCGTGGGAGCCGTCGCAGCCGGCCACGAAGTCGCAGTCGATGCGGTGGCTCGTGCCCTCCTTGGCGAACGTGACGAAGGGAGATGGTCCGGTGACGTCGTGGGGAAGGACGTCCTCGGCGCAGTCGACCACCGGCGACCCGGTGTCGTCGAGGGCGGCGTACAGGTCCTTGGTGACCTCGGTCTGGCCGTAGATCATGACCCCCTTGCCGGTGAGGCCCTTGAAGTCGACCCGCACGTGGCGGCCGGAGAAGCTGAGGCCGACCCCGTCGTGCACGGTGCCGTGGCGGTCCATGCGCTGGCCGACGCCTGCGGCCCGCAGCGTCTCGACGGTGCCCCACTCGAGGACGCCGGCGCGGACGCGGGCCAGGACGTGCCCGCGGGTCTGCCGCTCGAGGATCACCGAGTCGACGCCGGCCAGGTGCAGCAGCCGGGCGAGCAGCAGCCCGGCCGGGCCGCCACCGATGATGACCACCGGGACCCGGGCGGGCACACCTGCCGGCGGGCTCACAGGACCTGCCGGAGGCGTTCGAGGACCTGCATCGTCGGCAGGCACCGGGCGACGCTGGACTCGGGCTCGCGGCCCTCGCGCACGGCGTCGACGAACTCGCGGTCCTGGTTCTCGATGCCGTTCGCGGACGGGCCGACGCCCGACACGTCGACGGGCTTGCCGTACCCGTCGGCCAGGTCGTCGTAGCTGGCCACGTAGGTGCCGGTGTCGCCGATGTAGCGGAACGTCGTGCCGAGCGGGCCGTCGTTGTTGAACGACAGCGCCAGCGTGCACAGGGCCCCCGACGGCGACTGCAGGCCGACGGACATGTCCATGGCGATGCCGAGCTCGGGGTGGACCAGGCCCTGGCTGGCCCACGCCCGGTCCGGCACCTCTCCGGTCTGGTGGAGGAACAGGTCGACGGTGTGGCAGGCGTGGTGCCACAACAGGTGGTCGGTCCAGGTCCGCGGCTGGCCGAGCGCGTTCCTGTTCTCGCGGCGCAGGAAGAACGTCGAGGCGACGAGGTGCTGCAGCGTGAGCTCGCCGGCCACGATGCGCCGATGGACCCACTGGTGGCTCGGGTTGAAGCGGCGGGTGTGGCACACCATGGCCGTGACGCCCGCCCGCTCCTGGGCGGCGACGACGGCCTCGGCGTCGGCCAGGCTGTCGGCCATCGGGATCTCGACGAGGACGTGCTTGCCGGCCTCCATGGCCTGGATGGCCTGGGCGGCGTGCAGGGGCGTGGGCGTCGCCAGGATGACGGCGTCGACCGCCGGGTCGTCGAGCGCCTCGCCCAGGTCGGTGCCGTGTCGCTCGATCCCGGCCTCGGCGGCGAACGTCGCGGTGTCCTCGGGGTTCCCCCCGGCGAGCGCCACGACGGCGAGGTCGTCGATGCGGCGCAGCGCGGCGACGTGCTGGCGGGCGATCGCGCCCTCGCCGGCCAGGACGACGTTCATGCGCTGTGCCATGCCCCTCCCTCGGCTACTTTGTGCACAATACTGTTGACGATCCGGTCCGTCACCCGGTTCTGCTGACAGACTGACGAGGCCATGGTCATCACCGCACCCGTCGCCGACCGGCTGAGAGACGACATCCTCGAGGGCACGTTTCCGCCAGGTGAGCGGCTGATCGAGCTCCAGCTCGCCGAGCGCTACCGCGTCGGCCGGGCGGCGATCCGGGCCGCACTCGTCGAGCTCGACGCCGAGGGCCTCGTCCAGCGGGAGGCCAACCGTGGTGCGGCGGTGCGCCGCATCAGCGTCGCCGAGGCGGTGGAGATCACGCAGGCCCGCGCCGTCCTCGAGGGCCTCATCGCCCGCCTGGCGGCCGAGCGGGCCGGCGAGCGAGAGCGGGAGGAGCTGCGCGACCTGATCGCCGAGATGACCCTGGCGGTCGAGGAGGACGACAAGCTCGGCTACTCGAAGCTCAACCGCGAGCTCCACGGCGCGCTGCGGCGCATCGCCCGGCACCGCGTCGCCGACGACCTCGTGGCCAACCTCCGGAACCGGGCCGCCCACCACCAGTTCCGTCTGGCCCTCATGCCCGGCCGGGCGGCGGAGTCGCTGCTCCAGCACGCCGCCATCGTCGAGGCCGTGACGGCCGGCGACGGGCCGGCCGCAGAGGAGGCCATGCACGAGCACCTGGCGTCCGTCATCGTCGTGCTCCGCCAGTGGGAGGCGTTCGACTCGCGCTCGTGAGCCCTCAGGCGGGAGGATCGGGCACGAGCGCCGGATCGGCCTCGATCCGGCGGAGGTGGGTCGTCGTGGCGGCGGTCATGGTCGGCTCGACCCCCAGCTCGGACAGGAGCGCCGCTGCGGCCTCCATCTCGTGGACCCGGCGCGCCGCGTGGCGGGGCGTGCCGGTCACGAGCCGGCGGAGGAGCGCCTCGTCGGCCGCCGTGATCTCGCCGACGATGTTGGCCCAGGTCTCGCCCGCCAGGTCGGCGGCTACGGCTGCTCGCATCGACTCGATCACCACCGCCGCCAGTCCCTTCATGAACACGCTGCGGAGCAGCTTGCGGGTCGCCGCCCCACCCGGCTCGTCGCCGGCGTGCTCGACCGGCATCCCGAGCGGTGTCATCGCGGCCGCGAAGTCCCGCGCTGCCGGGCCGGAGGCCAGCGCCGGGGTTCGCAGGCCCGGGCCGGCGACGACGGCCATGAGCGCCACGTCGACGAAGCCGAGCCCGGCGTCGCGGGCGATCGCGCCCAGCCGCCGCTTCAGCGCGGGCGGGGCGGTGGCGAGGTCGGCGTAGACGGCGTTCCGGGGGATGGCGTCGAGGGCCTGGGTGAGGGCGGTGGCGGCGTCCGCCGCTGCAGTCACCGCCAGCACCACGTCGGCGGATGCCGCGGCGGGCCCGGGCTCGCGGTGCCGGACCACGCCGGGGGGCGTGGCCACCTCGGCCGGGTCGTAGCCGCGGACCTCGACCCCGGCCGCCGCCAGGTCGCCGGCGATGCGCGCACCGGCGTCGCCCAGCCCGAACACGCAGACCACCCGGGCGACGCTCACCCGATGTCCTCCACGCCGAGGGCGTCGAGCGTCGCACGCAGGCCGTAGATGTCGAGGCCGAGCTCGCCGGCGGCGAGGCGGGCCCGGGTGGCGTCCTCCCGCGCGACGCGCTCCCGGGAGCGCTCCAGCGCCCAGGCCGCCTCCTCGCGGCCCACCACCACGACACCGTCGTCGTCGGCGCACACGACGTCGCCGGGGCTGACCACCGCGCGGCCCAGCACGACCGGCACGTTGACCGACCCGGGGCTGGCCTTCACCGTCCCCTCGCACGAGACGTGGTGCGACCACACGGCGAAGCCCATGGCCCGCAGCTCGGCGGTGTCGCGCACCCCGGCGTCGATGACGAGCGCGCGCACCCCGCGGGCCATCAGCGACGTGGCCAGCAGCTCGCCGAACATGCCGTGGGTCGAGGGCGCGGTGGTGGTCACCACCAGCACGTCGCCCTCCCGGCACACCTCGACGGCGGCGTGGATCATCAGGTTGTCGCCCGGGTGGCACGACACGGTGACGGCCGTGCCCGCCAGGCGCACACCCTGCTGGATCGGGCGGAGGTGCGGGCCGGCGAAGCCCCGGCGGCCGATGGCCTCGTGCACGGTGGCCGTGCCCAGCGCGCCCAGGGCCTCGGCGGTGGCGCGGTCGGCCCGGTCGACCGACCGGACGACGACGTGGCGGGCGGTCACGGGTGCACCCGTCGGCCGCCCCGGTGACAGCATCGCCACTTCGCGGCGACAGGGCGACTGTGCTTCTGGACCTCGCTTCGCTCGGTCATGCTGCGGCCCCTTCCAGGCGCGGGAACACGCGCCGGGCGTTGGTCTCGAAGATCTTCGTGCGGTCCTCGCCGCTCAGGTCGGCGGCGTCGACGTAGCGGCGGGTGTCGTCGTAGTGGTGGCCGGTCTCCGGGTCGACGCCCCGCACCGCCCCGACCATCTCTGACGCGAAGAGGACGTTGTCGGCGGGGATCACCGCCAGGAGGCAGTCGATGCCCGCCTGGTGGTAGACGCAGGTGTCGAAGTACACGTTGCGGAGCAGCAGCTCGTCGACCGGCGGCCTGCCCATGTCCTGCGCGAGGCCCCGGAACCGGCCCCAGTGGTAGGGCACCGCACCGCCGCCGTGCGGGATGATCAGCCGCAGCGCCGGGAAGTCGGCGAAGAGGTCCGAGGTCAGCAGCTGCATGAACGCCGTGGTATCGGCGCCGAGGTAGTGCGACCCCGTCGTGTGGAAGTGGGGGTTGCATGCGGCGCTCACGTGGATCATTGCCGGCACGTCGAGCTCGCAGAGGGCCTCGTACAGCGGGTACCAGGAGCGGTCGGTCAGTGGCGGCCCGTCCCACCAGCCGCCCGACGGGTCGGGGTTGAGGTTGGCGCCCACGAACCCCATCTCGCCCACGCACCGCCGGAGCTCGTCCACCGACGGCCCGATCGAGGCACCCGGGGACTGGGGGAGCTGGCACACCGGGGCGAAGTTGTCCGGGTAGAGGTCGCAGACCCGCCGGATCAGGTCGTTGCACTGCTCGGTCCAGAACCGGCTGGTGTGGATGTTGCCGATGTGGTGGCCCATCCACGACGCCCGCGGCGAGAACAGGGTGAGGTCGGTGCCCCGCTCGCGCTGGAGGCGCAGCTGGGCGTCCTCGAGGCTGGCCCGGATCTCGTCGTCGCTGACCGCCACGGTGCCCTTGGCGCCCACGTGGCCGGGATCGTCCGCCAGCGCCGCCTTCTGCGCCTCCCGGTACTCTCCGAGCTGCGGGGGAGCGGTGGTGTAGTGGCCATGGCAGTCGATGATCATCGGGTCCCCGATCCCGTGGGCGAGCGCCCGGCCCACATTGTGGACAATCCTGTCAACATCGATGCTAGCCTCGCGACGATCGCGAGGAGGAGCGTGGGCGCCATGCCGAGACCGCGGGAGTACGACGACATCCCCGGCACCGTCGTCTTCGACGGTCGGCGCAGCCGGCGAGGGTACGCGCTGAACAAGTTCCTGATGTCGCTCAACGACCCCGCGAACCGGGCCTCGTTCAAGGCCGACGAGGCCGCGTACCTCGACCGATTCGCGGTCGACGACGAGCAGCGGGAGGCCGTGCTCGGCCGGGAGTGGCTGCGACTCCTGGAGGTCGGCGGCAACGTCTACTACACGTACAAGCTGGCGGCCTGCGACGGGATGACGTTCCAGGACCTGGCCGGAGAACAGACCGGCATGCCCGCCGAGGACTTCGCCCGGATGATGGCCGCGGGGGGCCGGCGGCCCGAAGGCGCCGAAGGCGCGGGCGGCGCCGGTCGGGCGGACAGCTGATGGCCCGCATCGTCGGCGGGGTCGGCTGTTCGCACGTTCCGGCTGTGGGGGCGGCCATCGACAAGGGCAAGACAGGCGACCCGTACTGGGCGCCGTACTTCGCCAAGGTCGAGCCCGCCCGCTCGTGGATGGCCGACGTCGCGCCCGACGTCTGCATCGTTGTGTACAACGACCACGCCTCGGCGTTCTCGCTCGAGCTCGTCCCCACGTTCGCGCTCGGCCTGGCCGACGAGTTCCCGCCGGCCGACGAGGGCTACGGCCCCCGGCCCGTGCCGGCAGTGCAGGGGCACCCCGACTTCGCCTGGCACGTGGCGGAGTCCCTGATCCTCGACGAGTTCGACATCACACTCGTCAACGAGATGCCGGTCGACCACGGTCTCACGGTCCCGCTGTCGGTCCTGTTCGGCCAGCCCGAGGCGTGGCCCTGCCGGGTGGTGCCCGTCTGCGTGAACGTCGTCCAGTACCCGCCGCCGACCGGTCACCGCTGCTACCGCCTGGGCCAGGCCATCCGGCGAGCCGTCGAGAGCTTCGGGGGCGACGAGCGCATCGTGGTGCTCGGCACCGGCGGCATGTCCCACCAGCTTCAGGGCCAACGGGCCGGCCTGATCAACGTCGAGTTCGACACCGCCTTCCTCGACGGGCTCGTGCGGGACCCGGAGGCCGTCGCCCGGATCCCGCACATCGAGTACCTCCGCCAGGCCGGGTCCGAGGGCATCGAGCTGGTGATGTGGCTCGTGATGCGGGGCGCACTCGGCGACGCGGTGGACGAGGTGTACCGGGCCACCCACGTGCCCACCTCGAACACCCACAACGGCCTCCTCGTGCTGGCCGCCTGACCTCCGCCGGGGCGGCGACCGCGTCGCAGCCCGGACGTCAGGTGGCGGTGACGACCACGCAGCAACGGGAGTCGGCCGGCGCCAGGACGGCGGTGAGGCGTGTGGTGCCGAGACCGTCGAGCACGCCTTGGACGAGGCGGTGGTTCATTGCGCACACGAGCGCGGGGGAGCGTTGGGCGAGCCGTCGGAACGGGCAGTTGCGCTGGACGACGCCGTCGGCAGCGGGGGCGGGTTCGAAGCCCAGGGCGCCGAGCAGCTCGACGAGCACCGTGGTGGCGCGTTCGGGCCCGAGGCGGCCGAGCCGCCGGGTGGCCCGGGCGTCGGCCGCCAGTTGGTGGCCGCGCTCGTAGGCGATGCGGTCGACGGCGTCGGTGGGCGTCTCTTGGGGGCGGGGGTGCTCGAGGGCATCGAGGAGGATCTCGCCGATGACGTCGTAGTGGCGCTCGGGGATGCTGATGTCGACGTCGAGGTCGCTGGTGCGGTACCGCTTGGGGGCGCGGCCGATCCGGGTGGCGGTCCCGGCCGGCCGGTCGTAGGAGGCCAGGAGCAGCCCGGCGTCGACGAGGCGGTCGAGGTGGAAGGCCGCCAGCTTGCGGGAGATGCCCACCTGGCGGGCGGCCTGCTCGCGGGTGAGGGGCGCTCCGGCCTCGCGCACGGTGCGGTACAGGCGCCCCCGCTGAGGGTCCTCCAGGGCGGCGACGGCACGCACAGCGTCGATCACGTGGCTCACGGTAACACCAGCGGTACGGGGCGAAAGGTTGCCCATTGACGGTCGCCGTAGCTTTTGACTAACACTCGTTGGTGAAAGGGGGTGCGGTGACGACCGACACGCAGTCGCCGGAGGCGACGGACGGCAAGCATCCGGTCACGACCCTCGCCGGCCCCTACGGGCATCCCTTCCACCCGATCCTCGTCACGGTCCCGATCGGGGCGTGGGTCGCGTCGCTCGTCTTCGACGTCGTGTCCCGCGCGGGCGATGACGCCGCCACCTTCGCCGAGGGCGCCTACTGGCTCGTCGGCATCGGCATCGTCGGTGCCCTCGCGGCCGCGATCTTCGGCTTTCTCGACCTGCTCGCCATCCCCCCCGGCACGCGGCCGTTCAGGACGGCGCTCCTGCACATGGCGCTGAACCTGGTGGTCGTGGCGCTGTTCGCGTTGGGGTTCGCGCTGCGCCGCAGCCGCCTCGACGAGCCCGACGGCACCCCGATCGGCCTGCTGGTGCTGTCGGTCGTCGCCGTCGCGCTCCTGGGGGCGTCCGGGTGGTTGGGCGGGATGCTCACCTACCGCTACGGCGTGCGCGTCGTCGACGAGGCCACCCAGACCGCCGCCGACCGCACCTAGAGAGAGGATCTCGACGATGGATGTCGCTGCGCTCATCGCCTGGTTGCTGACCGCCACCGGCGGGTTCGTCCTGCTCGGCACCTGGATCGCCAAGGGCGGGCACCGACGCGATGCCGCCCGCCCGAGCCGGTTCCCGCCGGGGCTCGTCTTCGGGCACTTCCTGCTGGCCGCCCTCGGGCTGGTGCTGTGGATCGTCTACCTGGCGGCCGACAGCGATGGGCTGACCTGGGTCGCCTTCGCGATCGTCGCCGTCGCCGCGCTGCTGGGCTTCGCCCTGCTGTTCCGGTGGCTGCCCCAGGTCCGCGACCGTGCCGCACCGAGCGGGGACGCCACCGCCACCGCGGAGGCGCAGTTCCCGATCCCGGTCGTCGTCCTCCACGGCCTGCTCGGCGCCACCACCCTGGTCCTCGTGCTCCTGGCCGCGCTCAACGCCTAGCGAGCGGCATACGAGCACGGCGTGACCGCGTGAGCGACAGGCCGGCGATTCGCGATCTGGGGCTGCTCGGCGACACCCGCACGGCCGCCCTCGTGGACGAGCGCGGCCGCGTGGTCTGGTCGTGCCTCCCGCACTTCGACGGCGAACCCGTCTTCGCCTCCCTCGTCGCCGGCGAGCAGGGCGGTGACTTCCTGCTGGGGCCGGCCGGTCCCGCCGAGGTGGTGCGGCGGCGCTACCGCGACCACTCGACCGTGCTCGAGACAACGTGGCGCGTCGGCGCGGCGCGCCTCGTCCTGACGGAGGGGATGGTGGCCGACGTCGAGGGGTCCCTGTTCCCGACCTTCTGCCTGGTGCGCCGGCTGGAGGCGCAGGGCGGCGCCGTCGACTGCTCGCTGTGCTTCGATCCCCGCTTCGGGTCCGAGCGCCGCACGCCCCGCGTGCGTAAGACCCCGGGCGCGCTCGTCTGCGTCGACCGGGGGACCGCCCTGGCCTTGGCGGCCGACCGCGACCTCGAGCTGCGACCCGGGCGCAGGCTGGCGCTCCGGGTCGAGCCCGGCCGACCGCTCACGGTCGTGCTCACCGCCGCCCATCGCGGTCCTCTGACGCACATCGCACCGGGTGCCGCCTGGCGCGCGCTCCTGGACGACGAGGGCGCGTGGCGGCGCTGGTCGGCCCGGATCGACGTCGAGGGCCCGTTCGCCGCCCCGGTCGAGCGCAGCCTGATCACGCTACGGCTGCTCACCTACTCGCCGTCGGGCGCACCGGTCGCGGCCCCGACGACGTCGTTGCCCGAGCAGCTCGGCGGCCACCGGAACTGGGACTACCGCTTCGCGTGGCCCCGTGACGCCAGCATCGGCATCGGCGCCTTCCTCGGCGTCGGCCTCGACGAGCAGGCCCGTGCCTTCCTCTACTGGCTGCTGCATGCCAGCCGCCTCGATCGGCCGCGCCTACCGGCGTTGCTGACGCTGCACGGCCGGCGCGTGCCGCCGGAGCGTGAGGTCGCCGGGTGGCCCGGCTACGGCGGCAGCCGACCCGTCCGGTTCGGCAATGGCGCCCGTGACCAGCACCAGCTCGACACCTACGGGTGGGTGCTCGACGCGATGTGGTTGCTCGTGCGGGCCGGCCACGGGCTGTACGGGGAGACGTGGCGGACGGCCATGGCGCTGGCCGACCACGTCGCCGACCGCTGGCGCGACCCCGACGCCGGCCTGTGGGAGGTCCGCGGTGACCCGGCCCACTACGTCCACTCCAAGCTCATGGCCTGGCTGGCGCTGGATCGCGCGCTCCGCATCGCGGACAGCCATCGCACGCCGGCCCGGCGCCGAGCGCGGTGGACGATCGAGCGCGACGCCATCGCCGCGGACGTGATCGCCAAGGGCGTCGATCCCGCCCGCGGCATCTTCGTCCGCGCCTACGGGCGCCGCGACCTCGACGCCGCGCTGCTGCTGCCCCTGCTCGGGCTCGTCCCACCCCGGTCGGCCCGGGTGGTCGGCACGATCGACGCAGTGCGGCGGGAGCTGTCCGCGGGCGGGCCCCTGCTGTACCGCTATCCGCCCGGCGACGACGGCCTCGCGGGCGGGGAGGGCGCGTTCTTGCCGTGCTCGTTCTGGCTCGCCCAGGCCCTCGCCGCCACCGGTGCCGTCGACGAGGCCGTCGGGCTCGTCGAGCAGCTGCAGAGCCTCGCCGGGCCGCTCGGCCTCTACGCCGAGGAGGCCGACCCGGCGAGCGGCGAGCTGCTCGGCAACTACCCGCAGGCCCTGACGCACGCCGCCCTGGTGGAGGCCGCGCTGGCGATCCGGGACGCTACGACGGGTCGAGCAGCAGGCCCAGTGCGATCCCGAACGCGACGTGGGCGAGCATCGTGACGACGGGCGTCTCCCGGCCGTAGTTCAACCCCAGCAGGCCCGGCGGCTCCAGCGCCGGGCCGCTCGACAGGCCGGCGCGCTCGGAGGCCATGCGCGGGTGGATACCCGGCAACAGCGGGACGATGACGAGCAGCGCGACCGCGCCGTGCAGCACGCCGAGCAGACCGCCCGCCCACCATGACGCCTCGCCCGTGGCGGCGAAGACCGCCGCGTACCCGAGCGCGAAGCACTGCCCGTTCACCAGGTGGATCAGGAAGCCGGCGACGCGCGCCCGGTCCGGGTCGGCGACCACGATGCTGCCGAGCATCAGCGGGAGGTCCAGGCGGGTGAACCCGGCCAGCTGGGCGCCGAGCAGCACCGCGGTCAGCGCCGCGGTGGCGATGAGCCCGAAGATCACCCAGCCGCCCCAATCCACCGCTCAACCCCGGGTGCCGACCACGTCCACCAATGGGCTCACGCTAGCGCGATGCCATCGGGCCGACCGCCGTGGTCATGCCGGGCTGGGCACCACGGGCCGGTCGGCCGTCATCGCCGCGAAGGCCGCGGCCTGGGTGCGGAGCTCCGTGCCGCCGTCGCCCCGGAACGACGAGCCGTGCATGATCGCCAGTGTCGCGGGCTCGAGGTCGGCCAGGCGACGGAGCGTGGCCGGCAGGTGGGGGACCAGGGCCGTCTGGTGGAACAGGTCCTCGGCCGCGATCGCCGGTTCGACGACGCCGGACTCCGTGAGGGCGGGGCCCTCGCCCGAGTGGGTGAACAGGTCGCCGGCGAACAAGGTCGCGGTCGTCTCGTCGAACCACAGGCCGCTCTCCCAGTTGTGGGGGACGTGCGGCGTCGGCAGGAACCGCAGGCGGTGCGTCCCCAGGTCGAGGACCTCGCCGTCGGCCACGGCCCGCGGCGGGCGGTCGGCCATGTCGGCGACCGACAACATGCAGGCCAGCTCGCCGTGCACGACCTCGGCCCGGGGGGAGCTCGCGAGGAACAGGTTCATGGCGCCGCACTCGTCGGCCTCGATGTGGGCGAAGGAGATCCAGCGCAGGTCGTCGAGCGGCACTATCCGGGCCACGGCGTCCGACACCAGGGGGTGGAGCCCCCGCATGCCGGTGTGGAACAGGAACGGCTCGGCGTCCCGGACCAGGAACTGGTTGAACGTGAACCCGCCGGGGGCGACGTCCGGGACCGCGGTCGAGAGCCGGAAGATGTCGGGAGCGATCTCGTCGATGGTGGTTTCCACCGGGGGTACCTTTCGTCCGGAGGCACCGCCCGCTGCGGTGCCCGCCACGTCGAGCATGGCCGTGGACGTCCCCTGGCGTCGTCGGGCGATCCCCCTAGGGGGCACCCCCATTTCCCCGACCACCGCCCGCCAGGCCCAGCCGCACGGCGACCGCCGCGGCCTCGGCCCGGCTGCGCACGCCCAGCTTGGTGAGGACCCGGCCGACGTGGTGCTCCGCCGTCTTGGGCGAGATGTAGAGCCGCTCGGCCACCTGGGCGTTCGTGAGGCCCTCGGCCACCAGCGCCAGCACCTCCCGCTCCCGTGGAGTGAGCGCGGTGGCCAGCTCGGCGCCGTCCCGGGGCCGGGACCGGCCGGTGTCGCCCCACGACCGCAGCAGCGCGGCGGCCTGGTCGCGGGCGGCGACCGCGCCCAGCCGCTCGAACCCGGCCAGCGCGGCCCGGACCTCGGCCACCGCTCCGGGGCGGTCGCCCGCGGCGTCGAGCGCCCGGGCCAGCTCCAGCCGCACCCGCCCGAGAGCCAGTGGCCGGTCCTCACCCGCCAGCAACGCCTTGGCGTCGGCGAACGCGCCCCGGGCCACGCCGCTGTCGCTTGCGGCTGCCGCCGCCACCCGGCCCGCGGCCACCGCGGCGTCGGCCCGCACCGACAGGACGTCGACGGCGGCGGCCAGGCCGGCCAGGTTTCCTGCCGCCGCGGCCGCGGCGTCGCGGTCGCCGCGGGCCAGCTCGACCTCGACCAGCGTGGCGAGCAGCGGCGCGGCCCGGACAGCGTCGCCGACCAGCTCGGACAGGCCCCGCCGCAGCACCGCGGCGGCCAGCTCAAGCTCGCCCCGGCGCAGGTGGACCCGGGCCAGCGGCTCGCACGCCGTGACCCAGTCCTCGAACGGGGTCAGCAGCTCGGCTGCCTCGTCGACCCGGCCCTGCTCCAGCCACAGGCCGGCGAGGTGGGCCACGTTCAGCGCCCGGTGCTCCGGGTTGGGCGCCTCGTCGGGCCCGAGCGCCTCGATCATCAGCGCCTCGGCCTCGGGCCACCGGCCGGCCGCGCTCAGGACCGAGCCGTACGCCACCCGGCAGTGGACGTGCAGCGCCCGCGGCCGGCCGTCGAGCGGGGCGAGGAGGTCGGCCACCAGCGCGGACCACTCCTCGGCCCGCCGCACGTCGCCGACGCGGTCGCAGGCCGTGAGCATCGAGCAGAAGCAGATTCCCGCCGTGACCTGGTCGACGTCGCCGCCCGAGATGGCGGCCAGCGCGGCGTCGAGCCGGGCGAAGCCCTGGTCGGTGCGGCCCTTGCTCACGAGGGCGAGGCCGCCGTCGGCCAGGGCCTGGGCCTCCAGCGCCGGGTCGCCGACCGCGCGGGCCACGGCCAGCGCCCGGTCCGCGCTGACCAGCAGGTCGTCGACGTCAGGCCGGTCGCAGGCCATGAGGGCGAGCTCCAGCCGCCCCTGCTCGGCGCACGGGCCCTCGCCGTCGAGCAGGGCCCGGGCCCGCTCGATCCAGCCCCGCGCCGTGGCCGGCCGATCGAGGTCGGAGCCGTGCAACCGGGCGAGCTCGATGGCGACCTGCGCCGCCTCCCGGGCCGCCCCGGCATCGCGCAGCCCGCGGAACGCCGCGGCGTAGGCCGCGCCGGCCTCGTCGTAGCGCGCGTCGTGCACGCACAGGTCGCCGTCGAGCCGGTGGACTCGGGGATCCCCGTGGCCCGCGCCGAGCGCCGCGTCGACGGCCACCCGCGCCGCGGCGAAGTCGCCCGCACCGAGCGCGGCGCGTGCCGCGTCGAGGAGGTCGGCGGAGGTCCCGGCCACCCGCGCAGGCTAGAGCGCCTGCTACGGGGGCGTCGGGGCCGGCGGTGGCGAGGGTGGCGGAGCGGCCGGTGGCGCCTCCGCCGGGCGTGGGCGCTGGTCGACGACGGCCGCGCGGCGGGCGCGGCGGCCGGCGACGACGAGGGCACCCAGGCCCACGACCGTGGCGGCGAGCCACGCCAGCCCGCCCAGGAAGGGGATCAGGGCGACCACCCGGAGGATCAGCCAGCCGATCAGGAAGGCGACGATCGGCGAGGATTCCCGCATGATCCTGCGGCCGAGGACCCAGGCGCCGGCGACGTAGCCGACGGCGTAGATCAGCCCGAGGGCGAGCAGCAGCCCGAGCCCGAGGGGCAGCCCGAGGAGCGTCACCATGAGGACCACGGCGACGATGGGCAGGCCGATCAGCAGGACCAGGCCCCACAGGATGACCTGCCCCGTCTCGTGGCTGGCTTCATCGACCGCGGCGGCGGCCCGCGGCGCCAAGAGACCGAGGAGCAGGCCCAGCAGGAGCGTCGAGATGCTGACGGCCAGCCACAGCGCGAGCCAGCCGAAGATCGACGCGGCACCGCTCCAGGCCCGCGGGTTCCACCGTTCCCACGAACCGTCGAACGTGCCGCCGCTCTGCACGACGGGCCGGTGCCGCGACACGATGTCGCCCTCGACCCGGCCGCCGTCGGCGATCGTCACACGTCCGTCCGCCGCCACGACGTCGTCCTCGGCGGTTCCCCGGATGAGCACGTCGCCGTGCAGGGCGACGAGCGCGTCCTCCACGGTGCCGTCGACGATCGCGGGCCCGTCGGCGATGACGACGTTCTCGACGGTCTCGCCCTCGCGGACCTCGGCCCGGCCGGTCAGGACGACGATGTTGTCCACGTCGTCGTCGGCCTGCGCCCCCGCGGCGGGCGCGCCCGCCCCGAGAGCCAGCAGGGCGACGACGATGACCAGGGACACACGGGTGATAGCGCGCATGGTGCCACCTCCTCGCGCGCCATGATTGCCCACGGAGGGGCGCTAGGGGAAGACCGTCCGTATGGCTCGGGCGGCCACGACGCCGCGTCGGAACTCCAGATTCGCTGCCCGCCAGCCCGGCGGGGGCCACCGTGGGCGAGACAGGAGCTCGCTAGCCCGCTGCCTCCTCGTCGGCCCGAGTGCGGCCGGACAGGATGATCAGCTCCTCGTGCAGCTCGAACCACACGGTGTGGTAGCTGTCCTTGACCGGTGCCGCCACCATCGACTGGTCCCCGCCGCCGACCAGCTCGACCGCGCGCCGGAGGCGGCGGGGGTAGACCTCGAAGCGCGGCAGGGCGGTGGTGAGAGGGACCAGTGCCGCAGACGCGGTCGCATCGGCGCGGCGGAGCCTGTCCACGACCATCTCATCGTGGCGGCGATCGCGGTGGTCGTTGATCACGAGCTGTCCGCCGACCGGACGCATCTGCCAGTCGGTGACGATCTGCTTCACCT
>Ga0075419_10000232_pt1 | contig 32377 bp, 25 predicted proteins | sample SoiMetdeltSBSDD3_FD_76900 | JGI IMG/M metagenome (GOLD analysis project Ga0075419, IMG submission 76900) | Bulk soil microbial communities from a Populus tree surrounding site in Tennessee, USA - Soil MetaG P. deltoides SBSDD3 | ecosystem: Environmental > Terrestrial > Soil > Tree plantation... | reverse complement strand
GGCGACATGAGCCACCGGACCGATCGTCAGCGAGAGCCGCTCCCGCTCGACCCCGGTCGGCTCGCGCAGCCGCAGTGCGTACCGGGTCAGCAGCCGCTCGGTCGCCGGCCAGAGCACGACGGCACCGGAGAGCAGCCAGACGGCGATCACCACGAAGCCCCACGGGTATCCCGGCATCGTGCCGATGATGGACACGATCACCAGGCTGACGAGGAACCACGGCAGGTCGGTGAGGAGCTGGCGCCCGCCGGTGGCCGGCACGCTCTGCTGCCCGGCCGGACCGAGCTCGGCCGGGTTGTCCGCCGGATCTCCAGACGCAGTCATGCAGCCTCACACCTGACTCAGTAGAGCGATACGTGGACGTGGTTGAAGTGACCACCGTTGGCGTCCGACGGATCGTAGATACCACCGCCGTTGTACGGCTGCCACGTGCCGGTCCGGGACGACCAGATCTGGCCGTACCAGATCACGTAGTGCACCCCGGTGGTGCCGGCCGTCCGGATCGCCCAGTTCGCGATCTCGTTGCCGGCGGCACGCTGCGGGGCGGACCGGCGCGCATCGTTCCCGATCATCAGGTCGCACGCCTTGCCGCGCGGATGGTCGCTCGACGGGTTCCAGACGTGCGCGTCCCAGCAGGTGATGCTCCGGACCTTCAGCGCGGCGCGCACACCGGCGACCCAGGCCGCGGTGCGTGGCGTGACCATGCCGCCGGTGCCGGTCGGGTCCACCACGGAGGCGCTCTGCTCCGGCCATACACCGTTGATCGCGCGGCCCACGATCAGCTCGCTGCTGCCTCCGCAGCCGTCCATGATCCGGTTCGGCAGCTCGTTCGGGCGCGGGCCGGAGCGGCCGGCGTACGGGTCGCCGGCACGGTCCAGGTCGATGCCCGCGGACGCGGCGATGTCGCGGGCGGTCTGCTCGTGCCGGGCGTATGTGTCCGGGAACGCCGACAGCTGCACGGCCTGGGCCGCCTCGGTGTACGGCAGCGACATCCAGCCGTCGATGTCCACCAGGCCGGGCGTGCCCGGCGGCTTGTCCCCGCCGAAGAATGCCTCGATCGCGTACGACGGGTCCTGGATCTGCGCCGGGGTCCCCCAGCCCGCCGACGGCCGCTGCTGGAACAGCCCGAGCGAGTCCGCGTCCCCGTAGCTGAGGTTCTGCAGCTGGGACTCCTGCAAGGCGGTCATCAGCGCGACCAGCGTCGCACGGCCCGGCAGCCCGCGGCTGACGGCGATCTGGTCGATCAGCCGGGCGAACGCGACCTGCACAGCACGCAGCTCGTCGGTGGGCTGCGGGTCATCGGCCCGCCCCGCCCCCGGCGGCAGGCAGTTCGCATTCGCCTGGTCGATCTTCGAGCCGAACGGAGCCAGCATCAGCAGGCCGACGACTCCGACCATCGCCGCGGCCAGGCCGAGCTTGACCAGCAGGCCCCGGCCGGCGGCCAGCTCGCCCGGCTCCGGTCCCCCCAGCATCTCAGGTCCCCGCTCCGCCGTTGACGTCGCTGATCACCCAGCTCGCCTCCCGCGGTACCAGCGTGACCAGCAGCGGCAGGTTGAGCTGTACCGGCTTGGAACCGGTGACCTGGATCTTCACCGTGACCACCCGGCTGATCCGGTTCGGGGTGTCGACCGGCGCCGTTCCCGACCTCGGCGCGGTGACGGGTGCGGCCAGCACCCGCGACGTACCGTTCGCCGTCCTGAGCGCGGTGTACGTCGAGTCCCCGGCCGCGATGAAGCTGTCCGACACCTCGCGGGTGGTGTAGCGGCCGGCCCTCTCGACCAGCTGCGAGTACGACTCCTTGGCCGGGTTGCGGGTGTAGAACGACCGCGCCCAGAGCCCGGCCACCCGGCCGGCTGCCGCGACGTCGGCCGCACTGACCCGCTGCGTGGCGACCGGTGGCAGCGGCGCGGTGGACGACGCCGTACTCGTCGCGGTCGGGCTCTCGGTCGGCACGGTCGAGGTCTGCCCTTGCGAGCCGTCGGCGGAGGGCGCCGTGCCGGGTGCGGGCGCCGGGGTCAGGAGCCCGATCGGCGGGCGATCGCCCTCGTCGCCGTGCAGCAGCCGCGGCAACGCCGCGCCGAAGCCCAGGACGACGATGACGAGGAACACGATGCCCACCACCGCGCCGCCCGGACTGGCCGGCTCGCTGCGGCGCTCGTTGCGCAGCCAGGCCATCCGCTGCGCCTGGTCCTCGCGCCGCCACTTCCGCTTCGCCCGGCGGCGCTGGCTCCGCGGCAGATCGTCGAAGTCCTCCGGGTACTCGTAGTCGGCGCGGATCCAGTCCCGCCAGCTGTCCGGTTCACGTGGGCCGTTCGGCATCGGTGATCACCTGCCGACGGGCACGTGCACCGTTGCGCCCTGCTTCGTCACCTTCGAGTACTCGCGGTAGCTGCGCGGCGCAGCCGAGATCGTCCGGTGCCTCGGTCGCCGATGGTCGCGCGCGGCCTTCGGCGGACCGTCCCGCAGGCTGGCGGAGCGGCTGTGGTCCTTCAGCTCGTAGCGCGGCGGGCGGTACTGGCCGGTGGCCGCGCCACGGACCACCTGGCGGCGGCGTGCGGCCTGCACCGCGCCGACCTTGAGCGCCCGGTCGCGGTCGGCCTTGGAACCAGCCGGCGCCGTCGCTGCCGGTAGCTGGCCGGACGAGAGCGCCGTGATCGCCTGGGGCTTGGCCTGGGGCCTGGGCAGGAAGCGGGCGCCGGTCGTGGTGCGCCGGCCGTTGATCCCGGACGGCGCCACCGCCGGACCAGCGTCGTTGATCCGCGGCCCGGTCGGCCCCATCGTCTGGTCCTGGCTGCTGGTGCGGACCATGACGCTGGTACTGCTGCTGGTCCGAGTGGTGAACCCGGGCGCCTGCCGGAAGCGCGACGTCGACGAGGAGGTCTGCGCTGCGGCCACGCCTTCGTCACCTTCCTTCCGGGCCGTTGTTGTCTGGACCGGCCGGGCGGCCTCCGCGGCGCGGTGCCCGAGCATGTGGCCGGCCGCGTTGGACAGGATCCGGCGCGTCGTCCGGCCGATCATCAGACTGCCTGTACCGGGTCTCATCATCGTCGTCAGGCTGTTCAGCACGCGGCGCAGCTGGAAGCCCGCGACCAGCACCACGATCGCCAGACAGCTGACCGGGAGCCAGCCGAGCACACCGGCCAACCCGTACACCGCCGTGACCAGGGACAGCGTGGTCCCGAACACCAGCATCGCCAGGATCGACTGCACCACGAACCCGAGCAACGCCTCGAACCAGTTCATCCCCCACTGGCGTGGCCGGCCCGGGATCACCCACAGGCAGGTGAAGAACACCCCGACGACGAGCAGCAGCAGGGCGCCGACGAACGCCATCAGCGCGGTGAACGCCAGCGCCACCGTGAGGAACGCGAACAGCGTCGCGGCGATCGCTGCCAGCGTCAGCACACCGATCCGGCCGAACGGGCTCTTGCCCTGGGTCCAGCGCACGGTCGCGGCCTCGTCGCTGCCGCCCTCGGCCGCCTTGAGCGGACCGTTGATGTAGTCCATCCGGGCGTCGGAGTTGGTGCCGCGGTCGAGGATCTCCTTGCCGTACCGCTGGCAGGCCTCGATCGAGCCGAACTCCGCGATGCACCACGGCGTCACGGCGAAGCCGCGCCAGGTCGCGTCCGCCGACTTGCGCAGCAACGTGTCCCGCGGCGTGCCGGTGAAGGCCGGCTCCGGCCAGGCGATCGGGGTCTGCACGGTCTTGTCGATCGATGCCGACGACGCCGACATCACCGCCTCGGCACCGAGCTGGCGGGCGCCGTCGACACCCTTGACCCAGGTCGTCGCCGACAGCGCGAAGCTGACGCACATCACACCAGCGGCGCCGACCCAGAGCAGCTGGCCCATCGCGCTACCGGTCGAGCGGCGCTGCATGTAGGCCGCGACCGCGCCGATCGCGAGCGCGGACGGCAGCAGCCAGCCGAGCATCGACGTGCTCGCCGCGCTGATCGTGCTGGAGGTCGCGTCCGAGACCGCCTTGATGTCGGTCAGCGAGAACAGCCACCAGCCGACCGAGATGGCACCACGGATCACCGCGACGATGTACATCATCACCAGCTGCGCGTAGCCGTTGAACACCGACGCCAGCGGGTCCCTCCAGCTGCCGTCGACGTCCAGCGAGTACGTCATCGGACCGTAGTTCTCGAACAGGGTACGGGTGTCCCCGTTGGTGAGGTCGGGGGTGGGGAGGAGGTCACCGAAGCCCGTCGGGTTCGTCGGCTGGGGATCGCCGTCGGCGGCGAACGCCTGCTGGCTGGCCACCACCGCGGTGATGGCCAGCACCGAGAACGCGACGAGCTTGCGGTGACGTCTCATGCCACGTGCTCCTTGTCCCCCACCTGGGCTGCGTCGGGCTCGAGGTCCGCGTCGAGATCCTGGTCGTCATCCTGGTCGTCACGGTCGTCGTACTGGTCGTGCATCACGCCGCTGTCGGGCTCGATCTCCTCCAGCTCGGGCACGAACTCCTCGCGTTCCGGGGTGGTCCGCAGCTGTGCCTCGACCTTCTCGCTGGGGATGTCGATCTGGACCGTCGCCACCTCGTCCCAGCGGTCTCGCATGATGCAGTGGCCGTGCCGGATGTTCTTGCCGTTCGCTGCGGTGTTGATGCCACGTACCAGCGCCTGGTACGGCGCGGTCTGCGGCCGGCCGAGCAGTTCCAGCAGCGAGTCGACCTGTTCCTTGGACCGCAGGCTGAACGCGAACAGCGTGGTGATCTGCTCGACCAGGCCGGGCAGCTTGAGGATGCTGGCCGGGTCCTGGGTGTCCAGCACCAGCGAGGCGCCGAGCGCACGGCCGACCCGGGCGATGTAGTCCAGGAAGCCGGCGCCGTCCGGCGTCTTGGTGAGCAGGTGCACCTCGGGGACGATGACCACCTTGGGCCGGCCGCGGAACTCGCGCCGGCCGGTGGTGCGGACCATCCAGGCCAGGCAGCCGCGCAGGCAGGCCATGCCGACCCGCTCGATCGGCGACCAGGACTCCGGGGCCGACTCCGGCGACGGCAGCGTCAGGCCGGGCATCTGCACGACCCACAGACCGGGGTCGGTGGTCAGCGACGAGATGCCGCTCGGCGGCCCGGCGACGATACTGCCGAGCCCGGTCTCGACCAGGTCGCGCAGCGCGTTGCCGACGGTCCGGGTAGTCTCGGAGTCCGCCGAGCACAGCCGCTGGATGACGCCCCACGAGGACGGCTCCGCGGACCGGATCTCGGCCCGGGTCGCCGCCATCACCGGCGCTTCCGCCGCACCGCGCAGGTGCGGCGGCAGCAGCAGCATCAGCTGCGACGGCACCTGCAGCAGCGCGTCGTCGACCGGCAGCACCCGGAGCAGGTCCGCGGCGCCGGAGAACTTCGAGGTGATCTCGACCACCGCGGTCGGTACGCCGTGGTCGGCCGCGACCGCGGACACGCCGCCCGCGTCACCCTTCAGGTCGAGCAGCGGCACCCAGGCACCGGCGAACGCGGAGTCCAGGCCGGCGATCATCGCGGCCGTGGTCTTGCCACGGCCGGACCGGCCCAGGAACAGCGTCGTGGTCGCGTCACCGAGCGCCGAACCGGCCGCCGCGTCGAACCGGACCAGACCCGGCGTGGAGCCGGTCAGGTACCCGATCGCGGGCCCGCGGGCATCGCCGACCGACGCGCCGCCCCAGAACCAGGACGCGAAGAACGCGGTCGACTCCCGGACATGTCCCAGGTCCGGCACCCGGATCTGGTCACCGGGCAGCGACTCCAGCCACAGGTCGCGCTGCTCGTCCGCACCGGCCGCGACGGTGATCCCCCGGTCGGCGTAGTGCGCGACCACCGCGTCCACGTACGCATCCAGGTCCTCCCGGCTGTCTGCACTGACCAGCAGCCGCGGGTGGTCCTCGACCAGGGTCAGCCCGCTGCGGTTGATGTCGCGCTTGACCTCGCGCATGATCCGCTCGGTCTCGACGATCTCGTCCGCGGTCTCCTCCGCGGAGCCCTTCGCGGCCGACCGGCGCTGCTCCTTCGCCGACTTGCGGGTCTCGTCGACCAGGTGCCGCGCGGTCTTCTTGGTCAGCACCCGGAACCGCACCGACGCCTCGACGGTCACGTCGATCTCGTCGCCGTCGTCGTCGATCGCCCTGATCTCGCTCAGCGTCCGCAGCCACTCGCCGTTCCCCGGTGTCTCCATCTCCTCGGGGAAGTCGGTCATCGCCAGCACGGTGGTGTACGCCGCGACCTGGCCGCGGGTGTCGTAGATCCGGAGGTGGTCTGTGTACGGCATCACCCGGCCGGAGGTCAGCCGGGCCAGTGACGCGCCGGTGATCAGGCCGTGCCGCGGGGCCGACGCCGCGCCGCGGTGCATCTCGCGCGACACCATCCACGCGATCACCTCGGCAGGCGCTGCCTGGGCCCGCCACACCGACGTACCGAGCTGGCGGCCCAGCTTGCGGACCCGGTCGTCGAGGTGCGCGAGCTCCTTGGCGCCGACCCGCCATGATGTCAGACCGAGGGCATCGCTGGCCGCACCGCGGACGTGCGATGTGGACCGCGGATCGCGGTCGCTGAGGTGGACGCCGAGCGCGACGTACCGCTCCGGCATCCGCATCTCGTCGATCCGGTCCGCCCGCGTCCGGGTCCAGCCGTCGTGGTCGCCGAGCCGGTAGTGGCCGTCCAGGCTGTCCACGTAGTCGCGACCGGTGAACCGTCCCCAGACGACCTTCAGATGGCAGTGCCGGTCACCGAGGATCGTGCCCGCGGCGCTCACGGCGGCATCGAGGGCGGTGTCCTGCTCCGCCTCGGTCGCCAGGTCCGTGTTCGCGACCGAGATCAGGTACCACGCCTCGGCGTGCCGCTCGGTGACCAGCAGGCCATCCGCGATCGCGACCAGCCGGGGCGGCGGCAGTCCTCGGTCCCGGCCGATGCCGACCAGGTTGAGCAGCTTGTCAGCGAGCTTCATGCCTACCTCTTCCACGTCCCGTCCCGCGGCCCATCTGGCGGCCGGAACCCTTTCGGCGGACACCCTGCAGGTAGTCGGCACCCAGCAGCCGGGCTCGCTGATTCAGCTCGATCTCCGCACCCGCGCGGTACCGCGGGTCGGCCGTCAGCGGCGCTCCACCTCCGCCTGCCTCCCACGCGGGCGGACGCTGGCCCTTCGCCAGCGCGGCGAGCCGCCGCAGCGGCACCCGCTCCGACCAGCGCAGGTACTCCGAACGATCGGCCGCACGTGTCCCCAGCCCGATCACCGGCCGGTGCGCCCGCAGCGCGTACCGCACCCACAACGCCCATTCGGTGACCCGGCGGCGGCGCTCGTGGTACTTGCCGGGGCGCCAGCCGAACGCGGTCACCACGAACGGCGGTACGACGTACAGGCTCACCGACGACTTCGTCGGCAGGCCGATGATGAGTACCAGCAGGCCGACCCAGGTCGCGAAGATCACGGCACCGAAGATGATCATCCGGCGACGCGCTCCCTCACCGAGGTCGATGCCCAGCAGGTCGTACTGCCGGGTCTCGATCTCGAAGTGGTGGGTCAGGGTACGGCCGACACGCATCAGCTACCTCCGGCGAGCAATCCCCAGAAGCCCTTCAGGACGTTGATCGTCTCGTTGTTCGCGTAGATCAGTCCGCCGACGAGCACACCGGCCGCGATGTGGCCGAACAGCTCGCCCCACTCGCGCTTGAAGTAGTGGCCGATCGACCGCAGTACCAGGATCGCGATGAAGATGTTGCCGGCGATCACCAGCACCCAGTCCTTGAAGTCGGCCCCGGTCGGTACGTTGGGGTCGGCCGGTGCCGCGGGGACCGCGACCTGCGCGGCCGTGACAACAAGTTCGTGGAGCATCATGGCGGTTACCTCCTAGATTCCGCGCTTCATTCGATGGCGGCGACGTTCCATCGTTCGGCGCCGTCCGCGGCGACGGTGCGCCTCAACGTGACTGTGTAGGTCTGGGCCAAGGTGGTCTTGCCGGCGCCGGTCCAGGTGACCGCCGCCGACGCCTGGCGTTCGTCGTCGTTGCCGCTGTACACCTGCCAGCTGCGCAGGGCCTCGAGCTTCACCGCGCCGTTCAGGCTGGTGATGGTCGAACCAGGTGCCGTCACCGCGGCCACCTCTTCGTTCGAGGTGGCGTAAGCCTTGAAGAACGCCTCCGCGTCCCCCTTCGTCTGCTGGGTCAACTCCTCGTCCGGCGCGCCGGTACCCGGCATGTCCGGAGGCAGCGCCGCCGGCCAGTCCGAGACGAACGTCGGTGCGCCGCTCACCACGACCCTGGTCGGGGTCCGGGCCACCGGCACCGAGAGCCGCTGCCAGGCCGGCGTACCGGCCTTCCACTCGCCGCTCGCATTGCTGTACGGCGTGACCAGTACCCGGACATCGACCTTGCCGGTGATCCCGTCCGGGTCGACCTTGACCTCGCCCGGAAGCGCCGTGCTCGCACTCTGCCGGCCCGCGCCGTTCCAGCCGACCGTCTTGTCCAGGCCGGCGGCGAGATCCATGCCGATCGCGGCGGACCGGGCGTCGGGGGCGTCCTCGCTCCAGGTCAGGTACGAGGTCGCGAACCTCCCGCCGACTGCGCGCGCCTCGTCGCGAGGGAAGCTCGCCTCGACGTTGGCCGGTGGGGCGTCAGACCCGGCCGGACGGATCCAGGAGCGCACACCCGTCGCGGCAGCGAGCAGCAGTACGACGACAACGAGGCCGCGCAGGAAGCGGCGGCCCCAACTTGCCAAGGACGACTCGGACTCGGTCGTCCACGGAATGTCGGGACGGGACTCCTCGAGCCTCGGCGGCGGTCCGGTGCGGATCCCGTTACGGACCGGCTTGGTCGCCGTCGCCGTGCTCCCGTCGCCGCGGCGCTGCGGCGGCGTATCGCGCTCCCACCAGTCCTCGTCGCTGACGGTGTCCTGGACGGGTCCGCGCCGCTTCGGCGGACGGCGCTTGGAGTCCGACCAGCGCTCGCCCTTGGGCGGTAGGTTGAGCAGGCTTCGCCACCAACTCATCTCATCCCACCCCTCGAAAAGCGGCTATGCGAACGGGCGATCCCACGGCGGTCAACTTTGTGCGGACAGTAGCCGCGAGAATACGTCACGCGACTTGTCATGCGGAATTCCGCGTGCGCTATCTGGACGCCGACGGTACAGCGCCGATCAACCTCTGGAGGGCAGAGGGATAACTGTGAACCTATGAGACAGTCGTGACTGCCATCCATTTCGATATACAGAACCACTCCTCCGGGCCGACGCGGCCTACCCCTCGCCAGCATCGTCGGTCACATGGTGCGGCCTGTCCACCCAGTGCACATAACCAGACCACAAACAGTCAACCTGCAGCCATCGACATGCGCCACTCGAGACGCGTCGTGCCCTGCGGCGCCGAGGCGTTCACGACCATGGGACACTCCTGGGAGGGAACATCACGCCATCGATCCAGCACACAGAGTAATCGACACCGGCAGTTCCGGCCCCGGGGAACACCGGGTCGGCCTCCGCGGTTGTGAAACAGTGATACATCACGCGAGGCGGAGGAACGCATGGCAACGGTTGAGCTGACCACAGAGAACTTCGACGAGATCGTCGGCGGCGAGGGACTCATCCTGGTCGACTTCTGGGCGGAGTGGTGCGGTCCGTGCCGCATGTTCGGCCCGATCTACGAGAAGGCCTCCAAGACTCACCCCGACATCACCTTCGGCAAGGTCGACACCGAGGCGCAGACCGAGCTGGCCCAGGCGTTCCAGATCACCTCGATCCCGACCCTGCTGGCGGTCCGCGACCGCGTGGTGCTGTTCTCCCAGCCCGGCGCGCTGCCCGAGCCGGCCCTGGCGAACCTGATCGAGCAGCTGCAGGCGGTCGACATGGAGAAGGTGCACGCCGAGATCGCTGCCCAGCAGCAGAGCTGACGACGTCGTTCGACCTGGCTAGCGCTCTTCGGGCGCAGGAACACGCCGACCGCGACCGGACTCGATAGGGTCGGCGGTGTCATCCGATGAATCAGGAGACACCTCATGGAGACCCGTCGTCTCGGCCGTCTCGGCCACCAGAGCTCAGTACTGATCTACGGCGCGGCAGCGCTCGGCGCGGTCGACCAGGATCGCGCGGACGCCTCGGTGCAGGAAGCCCTCGACGCCGGCATCAACCACCTCGACGTGGCCGCCGACTACGGTGACGCGGAGCTGCGGCTGGGCCCGATGATGCCCCGCATCCGGGATCGCGTGTTCCTCGCCACCAAGACCGGGCGGCGCACGTACGACGAGGCGTGGGCAGAGATCAACCGCTCGCTGGAACGGCTGCAGACCGACCGGCTGGACCTGATCCAGATGCACGCGGTGTGCGACCTGGAGAACCTGGACCTGGTCACCGGCAAGGGCGGCTCGCTGGAGGCGGCCGTACGCGCGAAGGACGAGGGCATGGTGTCGGCGATCGGCATCACCGGCCACACCCACGAGGCACCGCGGGTGCACACCGAGGCGATGCACCGGTTCGACTTCGACAGTGTGCTCACGCCGCTGAACTACAACCTGTCCAAGGACCCGGCGTACGCCGATGACTACGCAGGCCTGGTCGAGGCGGTGCAGGCGTCGGACACCGCGCTGATGACGATCAAGATGATCGCGCGGCGGAACTGGTCCGACGGCGAGGAGAAGCGCTACGACACCTGGTACCGGCCGTTCGACGAGCAGCGCTACATCACCGCGGCGACCGCGTGGCTGCTGAACGGGCACCCGGAGATCGCTGGCCTGGCGACCGCGGGCGAGACCCGGTTGCTGCGGCAGATGGTGCAGGCCGAGTCCGAGCGGGCCGGGATGTCGGTGGCGGACGCGGCCGCGATCCTGGACGAGGTCGGCGACTACCGGACCGTCTTCGACGACGCGATGCCGATCTGACCTGGCGTTACCGCACGCAACTCGCCGGAACGTGCCGGATAGACCTGCGCGAACCGTCCGACGGGCGTACGGTCCTCCCAACGGGCTGTCAGGGCGGCCCTGCACGGAGGTCGAACTTGTCCTGTATGCGTCGAGGAGCGAGTCCGCTGTCGGACGGCGGCTGAGCATGCCGACTGTTCACGGGTGGGAGCGGGACCACCTGGAGCTGGTACTGGGCGAACCGCTGATGGTCGACGACCCGTTGATCACCATAAAGCAGGCAGCCGCCTTGCTGGAGGTGAGTACCGACCGGGTCCGCCAGCTGGTCAGCACCGGTCAGCTGGTCGCGCACAGCGGCACGGGCTGGCGGCGGCTGCAGCTGACCGAGGTGCTGCAGCTGGCCGGTGAGTCGCGGATCAGTGTCGCCGAGGCGGCCGGCATCCTCGGCGTCAAGCCTGCCCAGGTCCACCGCTTCGTCCACGCCGGCCTGCTCGCCGACCACGGCGGCTCCCTGCCGGTCAGCCGGGAAGGCGTCGATGCGCTCGTGGTACGACGGCACCAGTGGCTCTCGATCGCCCAGGCCACCGAGCGGCTGGGCCTGTCGACCGGCACCGTTCACGAGCTGCTGCGAGACGAGGTGCTGACGCACACGCAGGACAGCGGCAAGCCGGTGTACCGCGACCAGGTCGACGCGCTGCTGCGCCTCGGCCAGCTGCGCCGGTCCACGCTCGGCGACGTGATCACGGCTGTGCACGAGGCGGAACGGACCCGCACGCCGGGATCGAGGCTGTGCGTCGGTGTCGGCCACCGCGGACCGGCCGCGATCGTGATGCCGGTCGGCCTGCTGGACCTCACCACGGCTCCGCGGCTGCGCAACGCCGTGTTGAGGAGCCTGGCCGAGCAGCCCACCGCGGTGGTCGTCGACCTCGCACTGCTGCGGTTCGAGGCATCCCATCTGCTCAGCATCTTCGCGGTCGCGGCCCAGCACACCCAGCGCTGGAGCGGTACGGAGCTGATGCTGGTACCCGGGCCGTCGCGCAACGGACGGCCAGAGCTGAACGTCGGCCCGGTGTCCCGGTTCGTGCGGGTCCATCCCAGCGTCGAGGCTGCCCTGCAACGGCTCCGGGCCGGCGTGCCGCCACCCCGACGCCTGGTGGTGCGACGACTGAGCGCCGACCGTGCCGCCGTACCGGCCGCGCGGGAGCTGGTCTGGGAGACCTGCCGGGAATGGGGCTGCCTGTCGTCCGTCGACGATGCCGAACTGATCGCCGCCGAGCTGGTCGGCAACGCCGTGTTGCACGCCCGTACCCCCTCGACGCTGCGGCTCGAGCTGCGCCGCGGTCTGCTCACCGTCGCGGTCACCGACCACAACCCGGCGCCGGCCGCGCTGCGGCCGCGGCCGGAGCCGGATGCCGCCACGACCGTCGGTCTGGGCCTGCACATCGTCGACCAGCTGTCCACCTCGTGGCGCAGCGTGCCGACCGTGTCCGGCAAGACGGTCTGGGCGACCGTGCGGATCAGCGCGTAGCGACGACCACAGTGGCGCCCAGCTCCTCGGACCGGGCCACCCGCGCCGCCAGACCGTACGACCTCACCGCGTCGACCGCGACAGGCGCCTGCCGCTCGCTGGTCTCGAACAGCAGCCGGCCGCCGGGCGCCAGCCACTCGGGCGCTCCGGCAGCCACCCGGCGCAGCTGGTCGAGCCCGTCAACGCCACCGTCCAGGGCGATCCGGGCCTCGTGCAGCCGCGCCTCGGGCGGCATCAGCGCCACCTCCGACGTCGGTACGTACGGCACATTGGCCAGCAGTACGTCGACCCGGCCGCGCAACTTCTGCGGCAGCGGCTCGTAGAGGTCCCCCTCGTACACCTGACCGCGGGTCGCGACGTTGCCACGGGCACACCGGACCGCGGCCGGGTCGAGGTCGGCGGCGTACAGCTCGACCCGCTCGACCATCGACGCGAGCGCCAGCCCGAGCGCACCGGAGCCGCAGCACAGGTCGAGCACCACGGCACCGGACGGTGCGTGGGCGGCCGCCTCCCGGACCAGGAACTCGGTCCGCCGGCGCGGCACGAACACGCCCGCGCCGACCGCGAACCGCAGCCCGCAGAACTCCGCCCAGCCGAGCACGTGCTCGAGCGGGTAACCGGCGACGCGCCGGTTCACCATCGCGGTCAGCTCGTCCGGCGTCCGTGCCTCGGCGACCAGCAGCTCCGCCTCGTCCTCGGCGAAAACACAGCCGGCGGCACGCAGCTTGCTGACGATAGAAGGGACCGACATGGCAGCGCCATGCTACGGCGCTCAGTAGTGCACCCAGCCGCCGTCCACGTTGATCACCTGGCCGGTCACGAACGAGCTGTCGTCGCTGGCGAGGTACACGAAGGCGCCCGCCAGGTCCTCGGCGAACCCGCGCCGCTGCAAGGCCTGCAACGGCAGGATCCGCTCGGCGATCCGAGCCGGGTGCGGCTCCGCAGCGACCTCGTGCTCAGTCCGGATCGCACCCGGCATCACCGCGTTCACCCGGACGCCGTCCGGGCCCAGCTCGCGCGCCAGCGCGCGGGTCAGTCCGATCACTCCGGCCTTGCTCGCGGTGTAGTCGATCCGTCCGGGCGCCCCGGTCTCCACCATCACGCTGGTGACCGTGATGATCGCACCCGAGCCACTGTCCACCAGGTCGTCGTATGCAGCCCGGGCCAGCAGCCAGGTGGCCCGCACGTTCACCGCCCAGACCAGGTCCCACTGCTCGACCGGGATCTCCCGCCACGGCGTCGGAACCGACGCGGCCGCGTTCGCGACCACGATCCCGATCGGGCCGAGCGCGTCCCGGGCGGTCGCGACCAGGGTGTCCACCTGGTCCGGATCGGCCAGGTCGGCGGGTACCGCGACGGCCGCACCTCCCCCGGCGACCAGCTCGTCGACCAGTGCGTCGGCGAGCCGCTCCATCTCCGGCACCGGCTGGTACCCGACCGCGACCGCGGCTCCCTCGGCGACATACGCGCGAGCGACGGCGGCGCCGATCCCGCGCGAGCCGCCGGTGATCAGCGCCACCCGTCCGGCGAGCCGGCCGCTCACCGGAGACCTCCACACCCGCTGTGCATCTGCGCCATCCTGTGCCCCAGCCTGGGCCCGATCGACGATGGCCGCAGGATAGGTCACCCGCCGCTGCTGGAGTGGTCGCCGCGCCGTGGCCGAGCCGGTCGGCCGGCGACGGCAACCAGAGCAACAGCTTGCTCAGGGTCTCGGCGCCGTACCCGCGCCGTAGCGGGCGACGCAGAACGCGCTCAGCCGGTCCGCGAGGCCCGCGATGGTGCCGGTGGCGTGGTGGTTGCTCTCCCACGCGGCGTACAGGCTGATCTGCAGCGGTCCGCCGGGGCCCGCGACCCGCAGCGGGTGCAGGCCGAACCGGGCGTCGTCGGACACCACCGCGACGCCACGCCCGGCCGCGGCCAGCGCCTGCGCCACCTGCGGCGCGCCGAACTCGAGCAGGGTGCCGTAGCCGAGCCCGGCCGTGTCGACCGCATGGTCCAGCGCCCAGCGCGGGTGGAAGTCGGTGGTCGGCACCAGCAGCGTCTCGTCGAGCAATGCGGCCAGCCGGACCGTTCGCCGGCGGCTCCACCGATGCCCGTCAGCGGGCACGTACGCCCAGACCGGCAGGTCGGCCAGCGGGAGCCGGCTCAGGTGGTCCGGCGGCGGCACGGTTCCGATCACCAGGTCGGCTCCACGGCCGAGCTCGGCGTAGATCGTCCGCGGCAGCGCCTCGACCACCGCCGGCAACGGGTCGTCCGGTCCGATCGTCGCCAGGAAAGGCGCGATCACGTCGGTGAGCGTCGTGCCGGGAGCGGCGATCGTGAGCCGCTCCAGCCGCCCTGTTGCGATCACGGCGGCCGCCTCGCGGGCCGTGTCGGCGCGATGCAGCACGTCCCGCGCGATCGGCAGGAACTGCTGCCCGGCCGCGCTCAGGCTCAGCCGGCCGTCGCGACGGTCGAACAAGCCGATGCCGAGCTCGCGCTCGAGCTGGCGCAGCTGGCGGGACAGCGACGGCTGCGCGACGTGCAGGACCCGGGACGCGGCGGTCACCGATCCGGCGTCGCTGACCGCCACCAGGTAGCGCAGGGTGCGCAGCTCCACGGTATGCCTCCCAGGCATGGCCTTGCTCAAGATCAGGTCTTGGACAGCATGACACGGCCGGGCTGAGCATGGAGAGGAGTCCCGACGTCGTAGGAGTCCGTCATGTCCGTAGATCAACCCGTCGAGCAACCCGTCGACCAGCCCGTCGACCAGCACCGCAAGCTGGTCACGGAGATCCCCGGTCCGCGCTCGGTGGAGCTGCACCGGCGCAAGACCGCCGCGGTCTCGGCCGGGCTCGGCACAATGCTGCCCGTGTACGTCGAGCGGGCCGCCGGCGGCATCCTGGTCGATGCCGACGGCAACCACTTGATCGACCTGGGGTCGGGGATCGCGGTGACCACGGTCGGGAACTCGGCGCCGCGGGTGGTCGAGAATGTCCGTGCGCAGGCCGGCGACTTCACCCACACCTGCTTCATGATCACGCCGTACGAGGAGTACGTCGCGGTCTGCGAGAAGCTCAACGAGCTGACGCCCGGCGACGGGGAGAAGCGGTCGGCGCTGTTCAACTCCGGCGCCGAGGCGGTGGAGAACGCGGTCAAGATCGCCCGCGCGTACACCGGGCGGCAGGCGGTGGTCGCGTTCGACCACGCGTACCACGGCCGGACCAACCTGACGATGGCGCTGACCGCGAAGAACATGCCGTACAAGAAGGGCTTCGGGCCGTTCGCGTCCGAGGTGTACCGAGTGCCGATGGCCTACCCGTTCCGCTGGCCCGGCGGTCCGGAACGCTGCGCGGACGAGGCGTTCGAGATCTTCACCTCCACCGTGCACGCCCAGGTCGGTGAGGAGAACACCGCGGCGGTGATCATCGAGCCGATCCAGGGCGAGGGCGGGTTCGTGGTGCCGCCGCCGGGCTGGCTGAAGCGGGTCGCGGACTGGTGCGCCGCGCACGACGTGCTGTTCGTCGCCGACGAGATCCAGACCGGGTTCTGCCGTACCGGTGACTGGTTCGCGAGCGACCGCGAGGGCGTCGTACCGGACCTGGTCACCACCGCCAAGGGCATCGCCGGCGGACTGCCGCTCGCAGGCGTGACCGGCCGCGCCGAGGTGATGGACGCGGTGCACGCCGGCGGGCTCGGCGGTACCTACGGTGGCAACCCGGTCGCCTGCGCCGCCGCGCTCGGCGCGATCGAGACCATGGCCGCCGACGACCTCTGCGGCCGGGCCCGCGAGATCGAGGCGCTGTTCCTGCCCCGGCTCCGCGCACTGGCGGACAAGTACGACGCGATCGGCGACATCCGCGGGCGCGGCGCGATGCTCGCCGTCGAGCTGGTCAAGGACGGCAAGCAGCCCGATGCCGCGCTCACCGCGGCGGTCAGCGCGTACTGCCACCGCAACGGCGTCGTCACCCTCACCGCCGGCACGTTCGGCAACGTGCTGCGGTTCCTGCCACCGCTGGCCGCCTCGGACGAACTGCTGTCCGAAGGGCTCGACGTCCTCGAACAGGCCTTCGGCGGATGACCGACCGGCAGTATCCCTGATCTCGCGTTGCATCGTCAGCCCATCACCGTTCCGCTCGAGTAGGCGTTGATCTCCCGCATGCGGGAGAAGCTACCCAGGTCGATGAGGTGACCGGTGTGCTGGCACCTGTAGGCCACCGGTTCGCCGTCGTGGTCGTGGCCGTTCTCCACCGAGGTGATCAGCGCGGTCATCATCCGCCCGACCACCGGGGCGTTCTTGAACTGGTTGCCGCTGGTTCCCATCGCGACGTAGTACCCGTCCAGCTCGGTCCGGTCGTAGATCGGCGTCCAGTCCGACGCCACGTCGTACACTCCGGCGATGCCCTTGGGCTGCGACGGCACCCGCAGCCCGGGGAACCGCCGCGCGGCGCGGGTCACCTGGCGCTCGAACACGCCCGGCGTCCGGCTCGGGTTGTAGCTGTCGGCATCGTCCAGCCACTCCAGCGGGTCGCAGTCGGGTTCGGTGCCGCCGACCATCATCACGTCACCGGGCGCCGCGCGCACGTAGATGCCGAGGTCGGGGTCGGCGATCACCGGCCCCAGCGTGTCGCCGTCGTTGTAGCCGGGCGGCGCGGTGACGTGATGCACCTCCTGCCGCATCGGCCGGACGGTGATGGTGAAGTCCGATCCGATCCCGGCCACCGCGTTCAGCCGGGTCGACCACGGCCCCGCACAGTTCACCACCACCGGTGCGTCGAGACGGTCGCTGTCGTTCAGCGTCACGCCCGCGACCCGGTCCGAGGTCTGCCGTACCTCGGTGACGGCGTGCTTGAACAGGAACCGCACGCCGTGCCGGACGGCGGCATCGGCGAGGTTCTGCGCGGCCAGCATCGGGTCATCGACGAAGCCGGCGTCGGCGTTGAACAGCGCGCCGAGCTCCCCGTCCGCGTCGGCCCAGAACGCCTCGTCGCCGATCCGCTTCGGCGGCCAGTGCCGGCCGGGGTCCATCGCCGGCACCCGCTCGCGCAGCACGGCGGTGTCCCACTCCTCGTACGGCACGCCGACCTGGTCGAACAACGAGATCGTGCGTTCGCGGGACAAGATCGGCGCGTCCAGCATCACGATGCCGGTACGGCGCAACGACGCCAGACCGGACCCGATGGCGGTGCGCAGGTGGTCCGCCCACTCCGACCAGCAGTGCATCGACTCCCAGGCTGCGGCGACGCCGTCGAAGGTCGAGTAATGGAACCGCATCACCGCGCTCGACGCGCTGGTCGAGCCCTGCCCGGCGCCTGCGCCTTTGTCCACCACGACGACGCGCAGGCCCTGCAGCGCCAGCTCGTACGCGACCGCGGAGCCGATCACGCCGGCTCCGACCACCACCGCGTCGACCGATTCGGCCATCGTTCCTCCACTGTGCGCGAGGACCAGCCGACGCTCGGCGGCAGCCTCCGCCCGAGGCTCGCTCAGCCGGGCGCCGGCTGGGATCGGTTACCGGACGCCGTACAGGTGCTCGATGGCAAGCTGGTCCAGCTGCTCGAACGCCATCCCGCGGCGGCCGGCCTTCTCCGGGTCGAACTCCTCGGCACGGAGCGTGGTAATGGTCTCGCCGGCAGCCAGCGTCGGCTGTGCGAGCTGGTCCAGCCGAGCATCCAGTAGCGCCTGCTGTACTTCGGGGTCGGCACGGAACGCCTGGACCTTCGACCGCAGGATCAGGTAGTTGCGCATGCACCCGGCGGCCGACGCCCAGACGCCGTCCATGTCCTCGGTGCGCGGCGGCTTGAAGTCGAAGTGCCGCGGCCCCTCGTATCCACCGTTCTCGAGGATGTCGACGGTCCAGAACGCACCCCGCGCGTTCCCCGCGCCGAACCGCAGGTCCTGGTCGAAGCGCGGCCCGTTCTGCCCGTTCAGATCTGCGTGGAACAGCTTGCCGTGCCACAACGCCTGGGCCAGCCCGTGCGCGTAGTTCAGACCGGCCATCTCCTCGTGCCCGACCTCCGGGTTCAGCCCGACGAGCTCGGAGTGCTCCAGCGACTCGATGAACGCCAGCGCGTGCCCGATTGTCGGCAGCAGGATGTCGCCGCGCGGCTCGTTCGGCTTCGGCTCGATCGCGAACCGGATGTCGTAGCCCTGCTCGATCGCGTACGAACCCAGGACGTCGAAGGCCTCCTTGTACCGGTCCAGCGCGGCCCGCACGTCCTTGGCCGCCCCCGACTCGGCGCCTTCCCGGCCGCCCCAGGCCACGAACGTCTGCGCCCCCAGCTCGGCGGCCAGGTCCAGCTGGTCGGCCGCCTTCCGGATCGCGAACCGCCGCACGTCCCGGTCGTTGTTGGTGAACCCGCCGTCGCGGAACACCGGGTGCGAGAACAGGTTCGTCGTCACCATCGGGACGACGATCCCGGTCTCCTCCAGCGCCGCCTTGAAGGGCTTCAGCGCCGTGTCCCGCTCACTCGCCGACGCACCGAACGGAAACACGTCGTTGTCGTGGAAGGTGATGCCGTAGGCACCGAGCTCACTCAGCTTGTGCACGGCCTCGGCCGGGTCCAGCACCGGCCGCACCGCACCACCGAACACGTCGACGCCCTGCCAACCGACGGTCCACAACCCGAAGGAGAACCTGTCGTCCCGGATGGGCGTGAAGTCGGCATCGGTCATGGTGAGGTCCTCATCTCTTGGGGCAGTAACGACGAAGGCGGCGCTGCCTCCACCGCGAGTCACACAGGCGACGTCACTTGCTGAACCCGGCGGTGAGGCCGCTCAGCAGCTGCCGCCGCCCGATCGCGTAGAGGATGACGATCGGCAACGTGGTCAGCACAACCGACGCTAGTACGGCCGGCACGTTGATCGAGTACTGGCCCTGGAACGTCCACAGTGCGAGCGGCAGTGTCCGCTTGTCCGGGCTCTGGGTCAGGATCAGCGGAAGCAGGAAGCCGTTCCAGACCGCGAGGCCGTTGTAGATGCCGACCGTGACGAGCGCGGGCCGGGTGAGCGGCAGCGCGAGTGTCCGCAGCATGCCCCACTCGGTGGCCCCGTCGACCCGCATCGACTCGAACAGTTCCTTCGGCACGTCCCGGATGAAGGTGGTCAGCACCAGCACCGACAGCGGGATCGCGAACGCGATCGACGGCAGCATCAGCGCGAGCAGGCTGTCGTACAGGTGCATCCGGATGATCAGCAGGTAGACCGGGATGATCGTCGCCTGCAGCGGGATCGCCAGGCCCATCAGGAACAACCCGTTCGTCAGTGCCAGGAACCGGCTGCCGGCTCCGCGGACGATCGCGTACGCCGCCATGAACGCGATCGCGCCCGCCGGGATCACGGTGCCGGCGGCAACGATCACGCTGTTCACGAAGTACCGCGGGAAGTCGGACTCGATCACCAGCCGGTAGTTCGCAAGCGTCGGGTCCGTCGGCAGCGACAGCGGATTGTGGGTGAAGTACACGCTCTGGTCCTTGAAGCTGGTGACCACGATCCAGTACAGCGGAACCATCACGATCACCAGCCACAGCCAGCCCGCGGTCCCGCCGATCCAGTTCATCCGGAGCAGCTTGCGCCCGACCGAGATGCCACCATCGCCACCACCACCGGCCGGCCGTGCCGTCGCCCGCGCTTCGCTAGTGGCTACGGCCATGTCACATGCCTTCCATCTGGCTGTCTGTCGTGCTGCCGCCGAGCCGGCGGAGCAGCAGCGCCAGGAAGAGGCCGAGCAGGACGATGACGACCGCGATCACGCTGGCCAGTCCCATCTGGTTCGCCTGGAACCCCTGCTGGTACATGAGCAGCGCGAGGACGCGGGTCGAGTCGCCGGGTCCACCGGCGGTCAGCACGAAGATCAGGTCGAAGAAGGTCAACGACCCGATCACCATCAGGGTGGACGACGTGATGATCGTGTACTTGAGCTGCGGCACCGTGATGCTGAAGAACTGCCGCACCCTCCCCGCACCGTCGATGGCGGCCGCCTCGTACATCGACGTCGGGATCTGCCGGACACCGCCTTGGTAGATGAGCGAATGGAACGGGATGAACTGCCAGGAGACGATGAAGATGATCACGCCGACGGCGAGCTTGGCCTCGCCGAGCCAGTCCTGGGTCAGCAGGCCAAGGTGCAGGCCGGGGCCGAGGCCGAAGTTCGGGTCGAGCAGTGCCTTGTAGGTGATCGCGATCGCCGCCGAGCTGAGCAGCAGCGGGATGAAGAAGAGGACCGCGAGGAAGGAGCGGTACCGCTGCCGGCCGGCCAGGAACACCCCGAGAAGCAGGCTGATCGGGGTCTGGACGAGCCAGGACAGGATCATGATCTCGAAGGTCACCCACAGCGCGTGGTACAGCCCAGGATCCTTGAGCGCGACGCGCCAGTTCGACACGCCGGACGGGTGGATCGGGCCGAGACCGTCCCACTGGGTGAAGCTCAGCACGAGCACGCCGACCAGCGGGACGACGCCGAACAGGATGAACATCGCCAGGGCGGGCAGCACCATCCACGCAACGGGGCCGCTCCGCCCGACCCCCGTGGCAGAGGATCGCACCACGCCTCGGGCGCCGGGCGGAACGACCGCCGTCACTTCCCGAGCACCGCGTTCATGTTGCTGGCGAACTGCTGCGGCGTGACGGACAGCTGGAACAGCTTCGCGATGTTGTCGAGCAGCGCCTCGGCGGCGGCCGGGCTGAGCGCCTGGTCCCACGACTGCGCGAAGCTCTTGGCGTCGGCCGAGGTGTCGTAGACGAAGTTCAGCCAGGCGTTGTCGTTCTTGTCGGTGACCGACGCCAGCTTGGCCTTGGCGCTCTTCACGACCGGGATGTTTCCGGTCTTCACCCATTCGTCGACCGACGCGTCATCCAGGGTGTTGGTGGACAGGAACTTCTTCGCGGTCTCCTTCTCCCCATCGGACGCCTTCGACGAGATCGACAGGTACTGAGCCGGGTTGCCGACGGTGTTGCTCGGGTCGCCCTTGCCGCCGTCGACCGGCGGGAAGTTCATGTAGCCGAGGTGGCCGCCGGTGACGAAGTCACCACCGGAGGACTTCATGTTGCCGTACGTCCAGGCGCCGTGGAGCATCATCGCGGCCTTGCCGGTGTATAGCAGCGCCTGGTCGGCGTTGGAGTCCGCGGTGATCGAGGAGAAGCCCTTGATGAACCCGTTCGCCTTCACCAGGTTCTGCACCTCGGTCAGCCCCTGGATCGCCGACGGGTCGTTCCAGGCGTCGGGTTTGCCGTCGAAGACGGCCTGGAAGACCTCCGGACCGCCGATCCGGTCGAACAGGAACTCCAGCCACATCATGTTGGTCCAGCGGGACTGGCCGCCGAGCGAGAACGGCGCGATGCCCTGGTCGTTGAACTTCGGCACCAGGTCCATGATGTCGCCCCACGACTGCGGCGGCTGGGCGCCGACCTTCTCGAACACCCTCTTGTTCCAGTACAGCACGATCGGCGTCGTGGTCTCGACCGGCATCGCGTAGATCTTGCCGCCGACCGTCGCCGCCCCGAACGCCGACGGGAAGATCGAGTTCTTCAGGTCGGCGTTCTGCCCGAACCAGTCGGTCAGGTCGTCGACCTGGTTGGCGTCGACGTAGCTCTTCAGGCCGCCACCGCCCCAGCCCCAGATCAGCGTCGGCGCCTGGCCGGCCCCGATCGCGGTCTTGATCTTCTGCTTGAACGCGTCGTTCTGGAACTCGGTGATCTTGATCTGAGCGCCCGAGTTCGCGGCGTTGAACCGCTTGACCTGGTTCTCCCGGATGCCCTGCTGGGGCTGAGCGGTGAGGAACCAGTACGTCGCTCCGGTAGCGGCGGCGGCCGCACCTTCGGCGGAATCGCCGGAGCTCTTCGGCCCCGACGTACCGCAGGCGGCAAGGCCGGCGGCGGCGGCGCCGCCCCCGACCAGTTGGAGGAATCTGCGTCGGGATGTCGTCATGGGCTCCACGGTGATCTCCGTACTCCGTGCCGCGGCTCGCCACGGCGTATGGATCGTCAGGTGCGAGACCGCCCGGTCGGACGCGATGCCGGAGGAATGCCGACCGCTCCATGAAGTCCGAAAACACCTGCCGATTGAGACTACGTTTCGTAACGTAGATTTCGCCCGTGTGACTGTCAAGGTCGTTGAACTCACGATCCGGAAACGTCAGAGTAAAGTTTCAGATGCGCCATACTGCGAGGATCGCGGCGCATGCGGAACGTTCGTACCATGCTGTGACGATCACCCGAGAGATCGAAACCTTTCGAAATCTCTCACCGTCATCGGCCGAGCAACAGGGAGAATTTCGTGACGACCTCTACCTCCGCGGTGCCTCCCGAAGAGCGCCCGTGGCAGAACACCGCTCTGCCCGCGGACAAGCGCGCCGAACTGCTGCTGCAGGCGATGACGCTGGAGGAGAAGGTGGCCCAGCTCGGCAGCCGCTGGGCGGGTAACGACATGAGCGACGCCGAGATCCCCGAGGACGAGACTCTCAACATCGCTCCCATGCAGGACGTGTTCGCAGCGGGCGGGTCAGTGCCGCTCGAGGAGGCGAGCCGGCACGGACTCGGTCACCTCACCCGGGTCTGGGGGAGTGTCCCGGTCACCGTCGACGAGGGCGTCACCGAGCTGATCCGGCAACACAAGACGGTCCTGGCCGGTTCCCGGCTGGGTGTTCCGGCGCTCGTCCACGAGGAATGCCTGACCGGTTTCACGACGTACGGCGCCACCGTCTACCCGATCCCGCTCGCCTGGGGCGCGACGTTCGACCCCGACCTGGTCCAGCGGATGGCGATCGCGATCGGACACGACATGGCCGCTGCCGGTGTGCACCAAGGGCTCTCGCCGGTCCTCGACGTCGTCCGGGACTACCGCTGGGGCCGGGTCGAGGAGACGATCGGCGAGGACCCGTACCTGGTCGCGATGGTCGGCTCGGCGTACGTCCGCGGGCTGCAGAGCTCGGGGGTCATCGCGACCCTCAAGCACTTCGCCGGGTACTCCGCCTCGCGGGCCGGCCGCAACCACGGGCCGGTATCGATGGGCCGCCGAGAACTCCTCGATTTCATCCTGCCGACTTTCGAGACCGCTATCGCGACGGCCGACGCCGGCTCGGTGATGAGCTCGTACTCCGACATCGACGGTCTGCCCGCAGGCGCCAACTCGTGGCTGTTCACCTCGCTGCTGCGCGACGACTGGGGCTTCGGCGGCACGGTCGTCTCCGACTACTGGGCGGTGCCGTTCCTCGCCACCATGCACCGGGTCGCCGCCGACGCCTCCGCGGCCGGCGCTCTCGCGTTGAGCGCCGGGACCGACGTGGAGCTCCCGGACACCATCGGCTTCGGCGCCGGCCTGGTCGAGCGGGTGAAGTCCGGTGAGATCTCGGAGGACCTGGTCGATCGTGCGGCCCGGCGGCTGCTGCTGCAGAAGGTCCACCTCGGTCTGCTCGATCCTGACTGGACACCGGAGGGGTCGGTCCGGCAGGGAGACGTGGACCTCGACTCCACGACCAACCGCGGGCTCGCCCGCGAACTGGCCGAGCGCTCGATCGTCCTGCTCGACGCCGGTTCCGCGTTGCCGCTGCTCGGCGACGACCGGCCGGTGCTGCGTCGGGTGGCCGTGGTCGGACCGTGTGCGGGCGACCCGCGCACGTTCATGGGCTGCTATGCGTTCCCGAACCACGTGCTGCCACGGTACCCAGACAAGTCGCTCGGCATCGAGGTACCGAGCGGGGTCGATGCCTTGCGCAACGAACTTCCCGGGGTCGAGCTGGTCTACCAGCAGGGCTGCGCGGTGCTCGGCGACGACCGGTCCGGCTTCACGGCTGCCGTCGATGCCGCTCGTCACGCCGATCTGGTCATCGCCTACGTCGGGGATCTGTCCGGGCTCTTCGGCCACGGCTCGTCCGGTGAGGGGTGCGATGCCGAGGACCTGCGGCTGCCCGGCGTCCAGGGTGAGTTGCTCACACAGTTGCTCGACACCGGGAAGCCGGTCGTCGTCGTGGTGGTCTCCGGCCGGCCGTACGCGCTGGGGGCCTACGCGGATCGGAGCGCCGGCCTGGTCCAGGCGTTCCTCCCGGGGCAGGAGGGCGGCGCCGCGATCGCAGGTGTGATCAGCGGACGCGTCGTACCGAGCGGGAAGCTGCCGGTGCAGATTCCGCGGCATCTCGGTGGGCAGCCCGGTACGTACCTGCAGCCGCCGCTCGGCAGTGCGGAGAGCGCGGGGATCAGCGGGCTGGACGCCAGTCCACTGTTCGCGTTCGGCCACGGTTCGTCGTACACGTCCTTCGAGGTCGGCGATCTGCGGCTCAGCGCGGCCGAGGTGGGGACCGACGGATCGTTCACCGCGACCGTCCGGGTGCGGAACACCGGCTCGCGGGACGGCGACGAGGTGGTCCAGCTCTACCTGCGCGACGTCCTGGCGCAGATCGCGCGGCCGGTGAAGCAGCTGACCGGGTTCGCTCGGGTGTCGCTGGAACCGGGTGCCGCGACCGACGTCACCTTCCATGTGCATGCGGATAGGACCGCCTACACCGGGCCCGAGCTGCGCCGCATCGCCGAACCCGGCGACGTCGAGGTGATGGTCGGGACCTCGTCCGCGGCCCTGCCCTGCCGCGGGACCGTGCGCCTCACCGGTGATGTGCGGACGGTCGGTCACGATCGTACGATGATCACTCCTGTGGACCTGCAGCCGATCACCGGCGACGTCCCGTTCACCGGAGGAGGAGCGTGAGGAGGTGCCGCGGTTGAGCGGTCGCGTCACCTTGGCCACCATCGCGGAGTCCGCGGGGGTGTCGGTCGCCACGGTCTCCAAGGTCCTGAACGGCCGGAGTGACGTCTCCGAGTCGACCCGTGAGCGGGTCCAGGAGATCCTCCGCCAGCACGACTACGTCGGCCGTCGGCCGGAACCGGTCGAGCGGACCGTCGTCGAGCTCTTCTACCAGGGGTTCCTGAACGCCTACTCGGTCGAGGTGATCCAGGGCGTCGTCCAGGCCGGGCAGGCCGCCGACGTCGACGTCGTGATCACCTCGCACCCGCCGCGGGAGACCCGCAGCAGGGGCCGGGCAGCGCCGTGGATCCGCGACCTGTCCACGACCAGCCGGACCGCGGCGATCGGCATCACCAGCGCGCTGACCGGGGCCGACCTGGCCGCGCTGGCCCGGGCCCGGCTGCCGCTCGTCGTAGTCGACCCGATCAACGTCGCCCAGCCCGACGTGACCAGTGTCGGCTCGACCAACTTCGCCGGGGGCATGGCGGCGACCCAGCACCTGCTGTCGCTCGGCCACCGCCGCATCGCATACCTGGGCGGCCCACCGACATCGGGCTGCACCCAGGCCCGGATGAACGGCTTCCGCGGCGCCATGGAGGCGGCCGGGCTCCCGGTCCCCAAGGACTACATCTGGCTGCGCGAGTTCCTGTACGACGACGGCCTTGCCGGCGGCGCCGCACTGCTCGACCTCGCCGAACCACCCACCGCCATCTTCGCCGGCAGCGACGAGGTGGCCCTAGGGGTCATGGAGGCCGCCCGCGCCCGCGGTCTGCGCGTCCCCGAGGACCTCAGCATCGTCGGCTTCGACGACACGCAGGTGGCCCGCCTCGCCTCACCACCCCTGACCACCGTCCGCCAGCCGCTGCGCGAAATGGGCGCCGTGGCCCTCCGTACCGCGCTCCAACTTGCCGCTGGCGAACAGATCGACTCCCACCACGTCGAGCTCGCGACCCGCCTCATCATCCGCGACTCCGCCGCCGCCCCCACCCGGGTACCCCGAGCCGCCGCCTCCTGACCAGCCAGGACCGTGCGCACCAACGTGGCACGAGTCAGCCCATAGTGTGGCCGCATGTCTGGGCGACTCGCGGGCGAGAGGGTACTGGTGACGGGTGCGGCGCGCGGTATCGGCGCCGCGATCGCGGAGGTCGCGGCCCGCGAGGGTGCGGCCGTCGCGCTGCTGGACCTCACCGATCCCGCCGAGTCGTCCCACGAGCTGGCGCGGCGGTACGACGTACCGACCGCGGGCGTGCGGGTCGACGTCTCCGACGAGCCGGCGCTGGTGGCCGCGATCGAGCAGGCGGCCGGCACTCTCGGTCCGGTCAGCGTCCTGGTGAACAACGCCGGCCGGAACGCGAAGTTCGACCCGCTGACACTGTCCACCGAGGACTGGGACGCGGCGTTCGCGGTTCTGCTGAAGGCGGCCTGGCTGGCGGCCCGTACCGTGCTGCCCGGGATGATCGCCGCCGGCCGCGGGTCGATCGTGAACATCGCCTCGATCCATGCCCGGATGACCGCGGAGGGCTTCTTCCCGTACGGCGCGGCCAAGGCCGGGCTGGTCGGGATGACCCGCAACCTCGCCCTCGACGTCGCCAGGCACGGCATCCGGGTGAACGCCGTCAGCCCCGGCTACATCGGCTCGCCACCTGTGCAGCAGATGTTCGACGACGACCCGGCGGAACGGGACCGGGTGCTCGGCGTGCACCCGCTGGGCCGGATCGGTACCCCGCTGGAGATCGCGGAGGTGGTCTGCTTCCTGGCCTCGCCGGCGGCAAGCTACGTGACCGGCGCCGAGTGGGCCGTCGACGGCGGTCTCGGCGTCCGCTTCGCCTGATCGCTCAGCGCAGCTCGCCCCGCACCGGCCGGCCGGGCCGGGCATCCGTCTGGAGGTCGCCGTCGCGCACCACGAAGGTGCCGCCCACGAGCAGCTGGCGGACACCGCGGGCCGGCCGCGCGGGCTCGCGGTAGGTCGCGGTGTCGGTCACCGTGGCCGGGTCGATCACGACGATGTCAGCATCCGCGCCGACGCCGAGGTGACCCTTGCGGCGCGCCACCGGCGCCACCTCGTCCAGTACCCGGGCCGGCAGGTACGAGCAGCGCCGGAACGCCTCCGGCCAGGTCCAGGCTCCCGCCTCGCGGACCATCAGCCGCAGTGTCTTGGTGAACGTGCCGGCGGTGCGCGGGTGGGTGGTGCTGCCGGACGGTAGCGGCCACGCGTCGGTGTCCCGGGCGCCGTCCGGCATCCGGATCGGCATCGCGTCGCTGGCGACGATCGAGTCCGGGAACTCGAACGGCCTGCGGACCATCGCGAACTGCTCCGGGTCGCTCTCGTCGAAGTACTCGATGATGCACTCGGCGGACGGGTCGATCCGGCGCAGCTCGCGCAGCCGATCCGCGTCGGCGACCCGCTCCCCGGTGGCGGCGACGATCAGGCTCGACGGCCGCCGGCCGCGCCGTTCCAGCCACTCCGGGCTGAGGAACCGCGCCCCGATCGCGGTCGCGCCCGCGCCGTACGGGTAGGCCTCGACGGTGACCCGGGAACCGTTCGCGCGGCTCTTGTCGAGCAGCGTCAGCACCCGGTCGATGTGCTTCCCGGAGGTGCTGTTCACGTGGCAGTGGTGCATCGCGGCGCCGGTCTCGGCCGCGGCGATGGTGATCTCCTCCGAGCCGTCGACCGGTGTCGAGGGATCGGACTCGACCAGCTCGCGGACGTGCGTGTACACCGGCACGCCGGCATTCGCGGCCACACCGGCGAGGGCGCGGAACTCGGCGGGATCGGTGTTCGGCGCGTACCCGAGCAGCACCCCGACGCCGAGTGCGCCACCGGCCAGCTCGTGCTCGAGCAGCGACAGCCACGCCGCCAGCTCGCGCGGCGACGACGACCGCTGCCACTCCGGGTTGCCGAGCAGCTCGAGCGTCCCGGTCATGCTGGCGTCCGGCTCGTGGCCGAGCAGCACCTGCGCCCGGGCGCCCGCCCAGGACGCCGAGAAGCCGTAGTTCAGCGGTCGTCCGGCGGTCGCCGCGCGCCGGTACGCCAGCTCCACCGGCATCAGGCCGGCCTCGAGCTCCAACGCCGTGGTGACCCCGTCCATCGCCTGCAACCGGTGCCCGGCGACCGAGTGCACGTGGCTGTGCAGGTCGACGAACCCCGGACCGACCACGAGCCCGGCGACGTCCACGACCGTCGTACCGGGGGGCGGCTCGAGGTCGGGGCCGACCGCCTCGATCCCGCCGTCGCGCACCAGGACGTCGGCGACGCCGTCCCAGCCGCTGCCCGGGTCGCAGACGTGACCGCCGCGCAGAAGTGTCGTCGTACCGGACGGGTTCGGCACCATCTGGTTCTCCTTCTGCTGCGTCAGGCAGACGCGGTACGCCGGGTCGCGAGCAGCCTGATCTCCACCCGGACATGCTCTCAAGTCCTCTGGATCCGCGCTGGTACGGTCCCCAGATGCCGGACCTGACGCGCGATCTCGGACCCGGAACTGTCACCATCTCGGGCGAGGGCGCGGTGGCTGCGGTTGCTCACCCGACCCGCGCTCACTCGATGCTGCTCGAGGAGGATCCGGCCGCACCGGAGGCCGCGATGCACGACCCGTCCCGCCGGTGGGGCAAGGGCTTCGTGGTCACCGACCGCGCCGCCCGCCGGTTCGACCAACCCGCGTCGTTGAGCTGGTCGGACGACGGCGTGGAGCTGGTGCACGACCTCGGCGACCTGGAGCTGTCGATCGGTCGCCGGGTCGCGGACGCCTGGACCGAGAGCTACCAGCTGCGCAACGTCGCGTCGTACCGGGTGACGATCGGGTCGGTCGCGGTGAGCACGCCCTGGCGGGATGTGTACGGCTCCAGCCGGGAGAGCCTGCGCCGCGCGGTGCACGCGCACCTGTGGACCGGCGGCGCCGACGCGTGGGTGTGGGCCGTGCCGATGGACGGCTCGGGGCCCGGGCTCGGGCTGACGCTGACCGAGGGCGAGCTGTGGGCGTACTCGGTGGAGTCCCGGGACACCGAGACCGGCAGCAACGTGCGCGGTCACCTCTACCTGCACGTGACCGACCATGCCCGGGCATCGCACGCGATGGGCGGTCAGCCGCAGATCAGGCTCGACCCCGGTGCGACGTACCGGTGGAGCTGGCGGCTGGACTGGTACGACAGCCTGGCCGCCTTCCATGCGACCCGGCAGCCGCTGCTCGACGCCGACGTGCTCACCGCACAGGTCGGCGAGTCGATCACGCTCCGGCTGGCCCCCGGCGCCACCACCTCGACGCCGCAGCCGGTAGCCGGCTCGACCGCCGGGATCCAGCACGTCGTCGCATCCGACGGCCGGCGGCGGTCCCGGATCAGCCTGCTGTTCCACCCGCCGCTGCGGGAGCTGGTCGAGCAGCGGGCGCTCGGCGGCGACCACTACCTCGCCTTCGGACTCGGCCCGCTGCTCGGCACACTCGCGACGCGGCTGACCACGGCCGGGCGCGACGACGACGCCACCCGGATGCGCGAGCACCTGCAGCGCCATGCCGGCACGTTCCTGGCGTACGGCGACGACCTGCCGCCGCACGAGGTGAACTACGAGCAGTCGATGGTCGCCCCGCTGCTCGAGCTGCTGGTCGCCGCGTACGGCGCCGCGCCCGGCACCGTCGACGGTGCCGTCGACGGGGGCGAGCTGCGCCGGCGGCTGTCGTGGCTGACCGCGTTCGCCGCGGACCAGCCCGACGCGCGGCTGCGGCACATCCCGATCCGGCACTGGGACGGCTACTGGTTCGGCCGGCAGCGGCTGTGGGGCGACGTGTTCCCGCACTACTGGTCGGTGCTCAGTGCCGACGTGCTGCTCAGCTGGCCCGACGAGCTCGCCGACCCTGCCACGCTCGAGCGGCTGCGCGCGGCCGGGTGGGCGATCCTGCGTGCCAACCTGGCGAACTTCCGGCCGGACGGCTCCGCCACCTGCGCGTTCGTGTACCCGAGCTGCGTCAACGGCGTGCCGGCGCACATCGCCGACCCGCTGGCCAACGACCAGGACTGGGCCCTGGTCTACGCGCTGCGCCTTGGCCTGGGGCGCACCCCCTAGGCTCTGGTCCGTGCAACCGCTGCGGATCTGGCTGGTCGGCCACGGCACGGTGGGCCAGTGGCTCACCCGAGCGCTGGACGCACACGCCGACCGGCTCGCCGGTCGATACGGCGCCGCGTTCACCGTGACCGGGATCGCGAGTGCACACGACGGTTTCGTGTATGCGGAGGACGGGCTCGACCTCGCGCTGGTACGCGAGCTGACCGCCGCCGGCGGTTCACTCGCCGAGCTGCCCGGCGTACAGCACTGGCCGGCCGCGATCGACGGGCTGCGCGCGACCGAGGCCGACGTACTCGTCGAGGTGACGCAGAGCCCCGCCGGCGACGGCGAACCCGGGATCACCCATCTGCGCGAGGCGCTGGGCCGTGGGATCCCGGCCGTGACCTCGAACAAGTGGCCGGTCGCCCTGTACGGCGTGGAGCTCGCCGAGCTCGCACGGCGAAACCAGGTGTCGTTCCGCGCCGAGTCCACGGTGATGTCCGGCACGCCGGTGCTGAGCACCCTGACCGCCGGTCTGGCCGGCGCGGTACCGCTGGGGGTGCGCGGGCTGCTGAACGCGACCGCGAACGCGATCCTGACCCGGATGACCGACGGGACGTCGTACCCGGACGCGCTCGCCGAGGCACAGGCGGCGGGCCTGGCCGAGCGTGACCCGGGCGCGGACGTCGACGGCCCCGACACCGTCGCCAAGCTGATGATCCTGTCCGCCCTGGTCTTCGGCCGGCAAGTGCCCGCCGAGCAGGTGTCCTGCCGCGGCATCACCGGCGTCACCCGCGACGACCTCGACCGGGCCGCCGCCACCGGTGCCCGGATCAAGCACGTCGCCACGCTCGAGTTCTCCGGGCGGGACGGCACCGGCGAGGTGACCGCCCGGGTGCAGCCCGAGGTCGTCGGCCGCGACGACCCGCTGGCGGCCGTCGACGGCACGACCAATGCCGTCCGGGTCCGCGCGGACCCGGTCGGCTACGTGACGGTCACCGGCCCGGGAGCCGGGCCGGAGCTTGCCGGACAGGGCGTGCTCAGCGACCTGATCGCGGTCGCCAGCACGACCCGATGACCGGCGCGATCCGTCGCTAGGGCCTGCTGGTCGTCCCGCAGGCTCGCGAGGCCCTGGAATGCGAGTGCGGCGACGACTCCCACCTGGCAGGCTGTGCCGGTGGATCTCGACTCCGGCGCCGGGCTGCTGCACCGGCTGACGTCGTACGTGCCCGACCGCGACTGGGACGTCCCGGCCGACGACCCACGAGTCCGGCACGACCTGGCACCGAACGACCTGAGCACCATCCCGCCTCCGATGAAGGGCTACCCCGACGGGCTGCCGGTACTGCCGCTGCCCCGCGACCTGCCCGACCCCGGCGTGCCGGCGACGGCCGCGCTGGCAGGTGTCGCCGCAGCGCGGCAGCCGCTCGACGCCGCCCAGCTCGGCCGGGTGCTCTTCCTCGGTGCCGGCGTCGTGCGCACCGCGGAACGCCCGGGCCGCACCGTGGTGTTCCGCGCTTCCGGCTCGGCCGGTGCCCGCTTCCCGCTGGAGGTGTACGCGAGCACGCGCGGCGTCGACGGGGTCCCGGACGGCGTGCACTGGTACGACGGGGCGCGGCACGCACTCGTCCAGGTCGCACCGCCCGCCAGCGGCGCGGTCACCACGCTCGTGGTCACCGGGGTGCCGTGGCGCACGGCCTGGCGCTACGCCGAGCGCGGCTACCGGCACCTGTACTGGGACGGCGGGACCTTGCTGTCCCAGATGTCGGCCGCGGCCGACAGTGCCGGACTCGCACCGCGGCTGCGCTCCCTGTTCCCGGACGCCGCGGTGCGGGACCTGGTCGGCGCGGATGGCGTGCACGAGTTCCCGCTGGCGCTGCTGTCACTCGGCGACGGCGAGCCGGCGATCGGTGCGACCGGCCCGGCGGCCCCGGGCGAGCTGCCGCCGGTCGAGTTCCCGCTCTACACCACGGCGCAGCGCGCGGGTGACCGGAACACGCTCGGCGCGCCGTGGCCGAACGGCGCAGCGCTGCCGGACCACCCCCCGTCCGACTCGCTCGACGTCGTCATCCGGCGGCGCGGCTCGCAGCGGCTGATGGACCGGTCCCGGACGCTGCCCCGGCAACTGCTGGAGTGGCCGATGACCGTATCGCTGCGTGGTCTCGACGTCCCGCACTGGGTGGTCGCGCACGGCGTCGACGACGTGACGCCCGGGGTGTACCGCTGGCCCGATCTGGCGACTCCGCTGAGGGAGGCGGACCTGCGCGACGAGCTAGAACGGATCTGCCTG
>Ga0075419_10000230_pt1 | contig 32500 bp, 23 predicted proteins | sample SoiMetdeltSBSDD3_FD_76900 | JGI IMG/M metagenome (GOLD analysis project Ga0075419, IMG submission 76900) | Bulk soil microbial communities from a Populus tree surrounding site in Tennessee, USA - Soil MetaG P. deltoides SBSDD3 | ecosystem: Environmental > Terrestrial > Soil > Tree plantation... | reverse complement strand
CCAACTACTCCAACTACTGCTTCTTCCAACCCACCCAACCTGGGCCGCGCACGACCTGGCCGGGTTTCGCCCCGGTGTGCTCGCCGTCGCGCAAGACCTGCGTGCCGTTCACGAAGACGTGCACCATGCCGACGGCGTACTGGTGCGGCTTGTCGAACGTCGCGAGGTCGTTGATCTTCGCCGGGTCGAACACGGCGATGTCGGCGAAGCAGCCTTTGTCCAGGCAGCCGCGGTCTTTAAGTTTGAAGCTCTCGGCCGGCTGGCGCGTCAGGCGGCGGATGGCGTCCTGCAGTGTCGTGACCTTCTGGTCGCGCACATAGCGTCCCAGGAAGCGCGCAAAGGTCCCATATGCGCGCGGATGAGGATTGCTCAGCAGGAACGGGCCCTCGGGCGCCGGCGTCTCCGCGTCTGAGCCGATGTTCACCCACGGCTGCGACAGGCCGAGCTTCACGTTCTCTTCCGACATCAGGAAGTAGGCTGTGCCGACGCGCGTGTGATCCTCGATCACGAGATCGATCGCGGCGTCCTCGGGCGAGACGCCGCGCATCTTCGCAACTTCGGCGAGCGTCTTGCCGGTCAGCGGCTTGAGCTTGTCGGTCTTGAAGCCGATCAGCAGCACGCGCTCCGGCGAGCCGGCCGCAAGCAGCAGGCTTTCCCACTTCGCGTTGGGGTCGCGCATCTCGGCGATGACTTTCTTGCGCACGTCGGGCTTCTTGAGCTGTGCGACCCAACCGTCGATGCCGCCCTGCTGGACCCACGTCGGCATTGCCGCGTCGAGACCGGTCGCGCCGGCCGTGTACGCATACATGTCGGCGGTGATCGGCAGGCCTGACTTGCGCGCGGCTTCGATCTTCGCGATCGCCTGCGCCATCTTGGGCCAGTTCTTCTGTCCCGCGGCCTTGAGGTGATAGGCCTGTGCGTGCACCTTCGCCTCGCGCGAGATGCGGATCAGCTCGTCGAGCGCCTCGAGGAAGCGATCGCCCTCGCTGCGCATGTGCGAGATGTAGCCGCCGCCGAACTCGCTGGCGGCCTTGCAGAGCGCGATCAGCTCGTCCGTCTTCGCGTACGAAGCCGGCGCGTAGATCAGCGAGCTGCCGACGCCGAGCGCGCCCTCGCGCATGGCCTGGCGCACCACGTCCTGCATCTGCTTCAGTTGTTCGGCCGTCGGCGTGACATCGTCATAGCCGACCACGTACTCGCGCACCGAGGTCGCGCCGACGAACGAAGCGACGTTCGGCGAAACGCCCTTCTTGACCAGGAAGTCGAGATACTCGCCGAGCGTCTTCCACGTGACGTCGTAGCGGATGTCGCCCTGCGTCTTGATCATCTCCTCGCGGATGCGATCGTTGACCGGGCCCATCGAGTTGCCTTCGCCGAAGATCTCGGTCGTGACGCCCTGCTTGATGTCGCTCATGCCGCGGCCGTCGTGGATCAGCGATTCGACGGCCCAGGAGAGCGTGTTGATGAAGCCGGGCGCGACTGCGAGACCTTTCGCGTCGACTTCGCGCGCAGCGGTGTAGCCGGTGAGCGTGCCGGTTGCGACGATGCGGCCGTCGCGTACCGCGACGTCGCCGCGAATCGGCGCACCGCCGCGACCGTCGTAGATTACGCCATTGCGGATCAGCAGGTCGACGCGATTGTTGTCGTTTTGGGCGTGAACGCCGCAGGCGAGGACCGCGAGGAATACAAAGCAAAGCAGCCGCAGACGCGGCAGGAAACCAGTGCGCACTCTTCCCCCTTTCGCTCAGCGTGGTCGGGTTGGAGCGCGCACTCTATCGCAAATCGTCTACGCCACGGCCTTGTCGATCAACGCCGTGAGATCGGATTTGCGCGGCAGGCCCACCTTCTGGGCGAAAACTTCGCCGTTCTTGAACAAAACCACCGTCGGCACGGCGCGCACGCCCAGGCGGTACACCGTTTGCTGGTTGTCCTCGATGTCCACCGTCGCCACCGTCAAGCGGCCGGAATACTCGTTGGCGATCTCGTCCACCATGGGCTTCATCGCCTTGCAGGGACCGCACCACTCGGCCTCGAACTTCACGAGCACGGGCGTCGCCGCGCCGAGCACTTGCTCGGCAAAGGTCGCGTCGGTCACAGGAATCAGCTTGCTGTCGGTCATCGAACCCTCCACGGTTTGCAACGGCTACAAAGGTGCCTGCGCGCGGCAGCAACGGCAATCGAACTTCGCGATGCGGGCCATCGAAGCTGTCGATGGATCGCGTCCGGGTGCTAGAGTCGCAACGTGAGCCTGTGCCGCGCGGATAAAGTGTTGCTGGCGGGCGGTGCCGCCGTCCTCGGATCGTCGGCGCTGCTGACCGCGACGCCGCTCGCGTTCGGCGCGTCCGCGGCGTTTCTCGCCGTGCTGACCGACGGCATCTTCCGGCCGTCCTCGAGCGTGCTCTATCCGACCATCTCGCATGGCCCGCGCAATCGCCCGCGGGTCGCACTGACGTTCGACGACGGCCCCGATCCCGAGGTCACGCCGTCGATCCTCGACACGCTCGAAGCTGCCAACGCGCGCGCGACTTTCTTCGTGATCGGTCGCCACCTGGAGAAGCATCGCGACATCGCTGCACGCGCCTTGCGTGAAGGCCACGAGCTCGGCAATCACTCGTGGATGCACTCGTATCTGCAGAATTTCTATCGCACCGACCAGCAGCAATCGGACGTGGAGCGCAGCACGAGGCTGATCCAGGAGTTGTCAGGCTCGAATGCGGAGCCGCTCTATCGACCGCCCATAGGATTGAAGAGTCCGCCGCTCGCGCGCGTCGCGCATGCACGCAGGCTCAAGGTCGTCGCATGGTCACTGCACAGCCGCGACACATTGTCCCGGGATCCCGGCGCAACTGCTGAGCGCGTGCTGTCGCGCATCGCACCCGGCGACATCGTGTTGATGCACGATGGCCACGAGCGTGACGACAAGCATCGGCGGATCGCTGCCGCAGCATTGCCGCTGATCCTGCGCGGCTTGCGTGAGCGTGGACTCACCTCAGTTCCCGTTTCCGAGCTGCTGCGCGCGTAGCAACTCTGGGGCGTGCCCCGGGGAATGCTCCGACATCGGGAACAACAGCGCTTCCCATGCCTTGAATCAATACATCCGTTGATTCTGCACTCAGGAGGCACACAAAGTGTTTGCATCCCGGCGAAGCCCATTGTTCTGGAGACGGCGGCGCGGTCAATACAGTATCGGCGCAACCGCCGGCCTCGCGGCGCTGACGGCCGCAGCGACTGCAGCAGTCGCCTATTTTTTCGACCCTCAGTCCGGTAAGCGCCGCCGCGCATTGCTGCGCGAGCAAGCCATCAGCGCAGGGCAGCGTGGGCGCGAGCTCGCGAGCAAGATCAGGATCGGACGCGGCGATGGCGTCTTCATTGAAAAGACGATTCAAGTCTACGCAAGTCACGACGAAGCCTGGTCCTGCTGGCGCAAGCTCGAAGACTTCCCGCGCTTCATGAGCCACGTCCGCGAGGTCACGAAACTCGACGAGCGGCATTATCACTGGAAAGTGGACGGCCCCGCCGGTGTGCCCGTCGAGTGGGACGCAGTGATCACTGCGGAAGTGCCCGGCGAGCTGATTGCGTGGCGCACCGTGGAAAATTCGGCAGTTCAGAGTGCTGGCGTGGTGCAGTTCGAACCGTCGAGCTACGGCCGCACGCGCATTCACGTACGACTGTCTTACCGTCCCCCGGTGAACCGTGTCGGTCACACTGTAGCGAAGATTTTCGGCCGCGACCCGCAACGGCAGATCGACGACGATCTGATGCGCTTCAAGAGTTTCTTGGAAACCGGCAGGACGCCGCGTGAGAACGCAGCAGCCGCCGAGGCAGCTGCCGCGGAGCTGCGGCACTAGCGGCCGGCTGTCGCTTTTTCCTGCTCCCGCGCGCCGGCGAGGATTCCTCGCAGCGCATAGTTGCCTTCGTGGCAGGCGTATTCGTAGATCGGCTCGTCCGTGCGATAGAACGGCAGCTCGCCGGTGAACGAGCGGGTGAAGGCGTTGGCATCCTCGACCGTGAATCGATAGTGGATCTTGTCGGGTGCGACGCGCGTGAAGCGCTCGATCACGCGCGCGTCGCGCGTCGCACCGCGAAAGCTCTCGTGGTCAGTGAAGTTCGTGGTCTCCACGACCAGCGTCTCGCCTTCCCAGCGGCCGATCGAATCGCCCATCCACTTGCGCACGTTGCTCGCGACATGCGTGCCGCCGAGCCGCACCACGCGCGCGTCGTGCACCATTTCCACCAGGATCATGACTGAGTCCTCGCTCTGCACGATCTGGTAGTGATTGTTGTACAGCACCGGCAGCATCGGCGGGCCCGAGCTCGAGCCGAACGCAAGCAGACAACGCTCGCCGAGCGGCCGCGCTTCCGGGCCATCGAAATTCCCGCGCGGGCGCGCCGCCATCGACTTCTGGCGCTCGGCGGTGAGCGGCGGAATCTTGCCGTCAGGCGGATCGATCAGCAGCGACGTGCGCTTCTCGCCGTCGATGGTCACGACCTGCGAGCCGCGATCCAGCCAGAAATTGTTGTAGCCGCAGCCGCGGCCGAAGTCTTTGCAATCGCCGGGAAGCTGCTGCTTGAGATCAGTCGGCCGGGCGGAGGTGCTGACGAGTGAAGCCTCGGCGTGTTCCAGCCGCGCGGCTTCTTCCTGCGTGAGTGCGCGCCGGCCGCCGTACTCATTGGGCCGCTCGAGGGGCGTGATCGTCGCGCTCGTCCACATTCCCTGCAGATCCGGATGGCCGTCTGCAGTGCGGGGCGCACGCCATGGCGGCTGCTGAGCGAATGCACTGGCGCACAGCAGTCCGCTCAGCAACACGATGAGCATCCGCGCGTTCACGAGCCCCCCTGTGGGTCAGGCTTCAGCCTGACTCATTAGAAGGCGTACTTTACACCCACTCGGAACGTGCGCGGCTCTTCTGCGCGACTGACGCGGCCTTCCACCTGCTCGCCTGGCGGATCGAGACCCGCGACGTTTGCACCGTAGAAATAGACGATGTCCTTGCCGTCCTCATCGAGGATGTTGAGTGCCTCTGCGTACAGCGTGAAGCGACCGGGCTTCCACGCGCCACGCAGGTTCACGCCGGTCTCGGCGTCCGCCCGAATCGAGTTGTCTTCGATCAGCGGATACTTGCCGAGGTAGCGCACGCGCAGGCTGGCTTCCCAGACATCGCGCACCAGCGACACGCCGAATTCTCCCGCGTTCTCGACGGCACCTGCGACGTAGCTGCCGTCCGGGCTGTCGACGTAGCGTGCACGGCTGCCCGTCCATACCGCATCGATCGCGACCCACGACAGCGGCCGCCAGAACGCCACGACTTCATAGCCGCGACGGTCCGTGGCGGGACCGGGCTCGACGGAGTTGGAATCGCCGACGAACTTCAGCTCGCTGTCGAGCGACAGCCACCAATACGTCGTCGTGATGTTGAACGCGCCGAACTCGAAGCGCGCGCCGACCTCTTCACCTTCTCCCTTGCTCAGCCCCTGCACGGGCGTCACGGTGTTCACGACGCCGCGCGCGTCGTTGGAATGAAACCCGCGGCCCCAGTTCCCATACAGCTCGACGCGAGGATTGAGGCGATAGGCAAGCGCGAGCTTCGGCGATACAGCGCTGTCGTTCGCCGAGCCTTCATCGAGACCCGGCATGTGAGTTCGCACGTCGAAATCATAGTAGTCAGCGCGCAGCCCCGCAGTGATGCGCAGACGGTCGAGCGCCTGCCACTGCGCCTCCGAGTAGACTCCCAGCGAAGTTTCGGTGACGGAGTGGCGGCTGATGTCTTCGAGCACTTGCCCCGCTTCGGTGTGCTGCAGCCCGACGTTGCCGATATCGTCATAGCGCGTCTCAGCGCCTGCGCTCAGTGAGAGCGTGTCGCTCAGCTCCAGCTCGCGCTGAAATCGTCCGCCGCCGATCCAGCGGCGATCGAATTGATTGATCTGAAAGTCGTACGTCGCGTTCGACAGCATGTTCCAGTCGTAGTACTGCGCCCAGAGCGACGCCCGCCAGCCGTCGCCGAGCAGGCGCGCCGCGCCGATCCAGCGCAGCGTCTCGCCGGTCGCCGTCGGGTCGAGCGAGCAGAACGCGTCCTCGCACACGCTGGTGCCGATCGCACGCTCCGGGATCTGCTCGGTCGGCCGCCATTCCGCGTGATAGCCCGACAGGCTGAGCTCCAGCGTGCTCGAACCGAGCGGGCGCACGTACTTTGCCCAGAGCGACTGGTGCTTCAGGTCTTCCGGCAGCTCCCACGGGCCGTCGTACGCCTTCCACTGCGCGATTCCCATCAGCTTGCCTGCACCGACGTCGATCGAAGTGCCCGCCGCGACGCGCTGCCAGCCGAAGTCGCCGTCTTCGAGCGCAAGGAACGGCCGGACGTCGCGCAGGGTCGTCATGAACGACGAGCCGGCCATCGAGAAGTCGCCGATGTCGGCGCGATAGGTGCCCTTGCGGTAGTCGATCCGGTCGATGACCTCGGGGATCAGGCCGTTGACGTCCAGGTAGCCCTGGCCATGGCCGTGCGTGCGCATGTTCATGGGCACGTCGTCGATCAGCGTGGTGAAGTCCGTCCCGTGGTCGAGGTTGAAGCCGCGCAGGAAATACTGGTTCGCCTTGCCTGAACCGGAATGCTGGACGGCAATCAGCCCGGGCACGGCCTCCAGCAGCTCCGCGACCCGCAGCAGGGGTCGGACCGAGAGATCGGCGCCTCCGACAGCGCCCTCGCTTGCGGCACCGGCCTTGCCGATGAGCGCCTCGCCGCGGGCGAACACGACGACCTCTTCGAGAACATCGTCGTCGGCGGCCATTGCCGCCGTGCAGGCGAGCATCGCCGGCACGCACGCAACCCAACCCGTGATTGACCTCAACGTCCTTCTCCGTTCGCCTTTAGGTGCAGAGAACGGACTCTAGTCAGCACCGGGCCAGTTATTCACCGTTAGTAACGGTTAACCTTGACTCTTCTTGATCCATTCACGCACGCGCACCTCGACGACATCCAGCGGTAATGGACCGCCGAGCAGCAGCGTGTCGTGGAACTGGCGGATGTTGAAGCGCTCGCCGAGCGCCTGCTCGGCCTCGCGGCGAAGCTGGCGGAAGCGCAGCTCACCGACTTTGTACGCCAGCGCCTGGCCGGGCCAGGAGATGTAGCGCTCCAGCTCCGTTTGAATGTTGTGGGGAGCCAGTGCGGAGTTCTCGGTGAAGCAGCGTCGTGCCTGCTCGATGTCCCAGCCGAGCCAATGGATCCCCGTGTCGGCAACCAGCCGACAGGCGCGCCACATCTCGTACGAGTAGCGACCGAACAGCTCGTAGGGATCGCGATAGATCCCCATCTCCTCGCCGAGGAACTCGGAGTACAACCCCCAGCCTTCGGTGAACGCGGTCACGCTGATGTTGCGGCGGAAGTACGGCAGCCCGCTGAGTTCCTGCGACAGTGCGATCTGCAAGTGATGACCCGGGACGGCCTCGTGCACCGTCAACGCGGGCAACTCGTACAGGGGGCGCTGGTCCAGGCGCGACGTGTTCACCATGTAGCCGCCGGCCTGTCCGCCCTGCATGCTGCCCTGCCAGTAGCGACCGGTCGTATAGCCCTCGGCGATTTCGGCGGGTACCGGGCGCACACCGTACGTGAGACGCGGCAGCGTGGCGAACAAGCCCGGCAGGCGATCGTCGGAGCGCTTCGCGATCTCGCTCGCCTTCTCCAGCAACTCGGTCGGCGTGCGCGCATAGAAGCGCGGATCGGTCCGCAGCATCTTCTGGAACTCGGCGAAGCTGCCTTTGAAGCCGGTCTGCGCAATCGCCTTGTCCATCAGCCCACGAATGCGCGCGACTTCGTCCTGTCCGAGCTTGTGGATCTGGTCGGGCGTCATGTCCGTGGTGGTGTGACGCCGGACCAGGAAGCGATAGCTCGCCTCGCCATTGGGTGTCGTGCGCCAGGCAAGTGCCGGCCGCGCCGCGGGCACATATTCGCGCGCGAGGAATTCGGCGAACGCACGCTGCGCCGGATAGATCTTGTCGCGCACGAGCACGAGCGCCTTGCTGCGATATTCCGCTTGCGCCACTGCCGGAATGCTCGACGGCATCCGCGCGAACGGCAGCAACAACGAATTGTCTTCGGGCTTTCCTTCAACCTGCTTGCGCGCAACCTCCAGCACACGATCGACGACGATGCGCGGCTGCGTGTAGCGCGTCTTGATACCGCGCTTCAGGTTCGCAACGTTCTGCTCGTAGAACGCCGGTAACGCTGCGAGTCGCGCGAGCCACGCATCGGCATCCTCGCGCGACGCAATGGTCGTGGTGCGTCCGAGGTAGTCGCCCAGCGTGTGGAAGCCGCTGTCGTTCTCGAACGCGATCCGTTCGAAATCGAACCCCAGCTCCTCGACCGACTCTTTGACGATGCGCGTCAGCAGTCGGTGATTGACCGCAGACTCGCCCGCGAGCTGCTGCGCATCGATCTTCGCGAGGCGCTCGCTCAGTGCAACGAGCGCCTTGCGTTGCGCCTGATCTGCTTCCGGAGTCGCGTCGGGCAGGCGCCGCAGCGCTTCGCGGTCGCCCTCCTGCCCGGCGCTGATCGGATCGTACTGACGCTGGAAGCGCTCGAAGTCGGCAATCACTCGCTGCAGCGATTCATCGGGCGTCTGCGCGCCCGACTGCAGGGCGACGAGCATGAGCGATGAGCAGAGGAGCGTGCGGATGACGCTACGCACGGTCAGCGGCTCAACGTATCGCGCACGGCTTCGTGGAACGCGCGGCGGAACTCGGACAGCTCCTTGCTCTGCGCGCTCGGCCACAGCCCGTGCGTCACGATGATGATGTTCTGCGGCTCGTAGATCTCGATCGATTGACCGAAGATGCCGCGCGCACCGAAGTCACCCGGACCGATGAGCCACCACTGGTAGCCGTAGCCTGGCATCGACGGCGACGGCGTGGTCGCATCCTTCATCCAGGTTTCCGGGAGGATCGAAGTGCCGTCGGCAAGCGCGCCCTTGCGCAGCGCGAGCAAGCCGAGGCGGCCGTAGTCACGCAGCGTCGCGCTCATGCAGCAGCCGGCGTGCTCGGCGCCATATTCGTCGGCCAGCATCCAGAAGCCGTTCGCTTCCATCGCAAACTTCGACCAGATTTTCTGGCTCGCGTAGCTCGCGAGGTTGTTGCCGACTGCAGCGCGCACGATGGCGCCGGCCAGGTGCGTCTCGCCGGTGTTGTAGTTGAACTTCGAGCCCGGCGGTGCGACGCGCGGCAGCGCGCCCATGTATGTCACGAGACCGAGCGAGCCGCCCTGTGCCGCGACGGCACCGATGCGCGCCACGTCCGACTTCGGATCCGTGTAGTCCTCGTTCCAGCCGACGCCGGAAGACATCTGCAGTACCTGGCGAATGGTCACGCCGTCATATGAGGTGCCCTTCAGCACCGGCAGGTATGCAGTGACCGGATCGTTCACGTCTTTGATGTAGCCGTCCTTGATCGCAGCACCCACCAGCATCGACGTCAGCGACTTCGCAACGGAGAACGACGTCCATTTGCTCGTGGCCGTGTGACCGAGCGCGTAACGCTCGTACGCGATCTTGCCGTTGTGGATCACGAGCAGGCCGGCGACGTGGTTGTGCTCGAGGTAGTCCGCGATCGTGTAACGCTTGCCGGCGACTTCGAACGAGACCTTCGACAGGTCCTCGAGCGCGACCGGCAGCGGATAGGCCGGATGTGTCTTGGGATCGCCGCGGTTGAGCTCACGCGTCAGGAAGATCCGATCCATGTTCGGATAGCTCGCGCGCTGCTGCTCCGGCGTCCAGAACAGCACGCGGTCGGGAGGGCCGAGCGCCTTGGAATCCACCGGAGGCGTATCGGCGTGAGCAAACAGCGGCAGCGCCGCCAAAGTGGCGGCACAGAGCAGGAAACGCATGAGAACCCCCTTTATTTGTTGGGGGATATCTTACTTCGTGAGCTCGGCGGCCGGCAGGCCGTTCTTCAGGACACTCGCCTGGAAACCACGCTCGGACAGCAGGTAGCCGCACGCGGAGCTGCGCCGCCCGGTGTCGCAACACACGACATAGTGCACGTTACGGTCGAGGGCCTTCATCTTCAGTCGCAGCGATTGCGCTGGAATGTTCAGCGAGTTCTCGGCCCGATAGTGGTCGTACTCAGAGGGGAGCCGCACGTCGAGCCATTGGCCGCCGCCGGCGACGATGCGTTTCGCTTCCGGCCAGTCGACCCATTGCAGCAGCGGCTCGTGCAGCAGCGTGCGGAAATCCTGTTTCGCCAGCCGCATCAACACGCCGTCGGTCAACATCGTGATCGTCGCGTTGCGCTTCGCTTCGGAGATCAGCGATTCCTCGCCGAACGTGTCGCCCATCTTCAGCTCGGCGAGCTTCACGCCGTCCTTGTTCAGCGGCGACTCGCGCGCGACCGAGCACGAGCCTTTCACGACGACGTAGAAATAATCGCCGGGATCGCCCTGCTTGATGACCACTTCGCCAGCGCGATAGTCCGCGCGCTGCATGCGCATGAAGACCGCCTGGATGTTCGACGGCGGGACTTTGTGGAAGGCCTTGGTCTGCAGCAGCGCCGTCATCCAGTCATCCGCGCTCGCGCCCTCTTCCACCGTGTCGCGCAGCTCGATGACCTTGTAGCTGCCGGTCTGGTCCCACGTGACCACGACGTCGAGAAACTCGCTGTCGATGTGCAGGTATTCGATGCGGTCGGAAGTGACGACCGCAGAGTACGGTCGCGGCAACGCATGCGCGAGCGGGTTCTTCGCCTTCGGCGTGCCGCTGCGGACCTGCCCGATCACCTCGCCTTCGGCCATCAGGTCGACGGTGCCGCTCAGCAGGTAGTACGTCTGCTTTTCCTCGTCGCCCTCGGTGAACAACAGACGGCCTTTCGGCGCCTGCAAGCGGTTGGTCCGCTTGGCCAGCGCGGCCAGGTTCTCCGGCTTCATGGCATCGAACGGCGAGAACCGCCGCAGCAGCGCCAGATCCGACGGACTTGCTGATAACTCCATGCACCAGTCTTCTTATCTGCGAATGCCTGGAAGTATAGGCAGACCCCTGACGGCGGGGGGCGACAGAACTCACAACTGCCGGCCCCGGCTGCGGATCTTTCGGCTAGGCAAGTCCACGAATCTGCGCAGGTTGTGACCCGCGTCAAGGCCGTTCACGTGGAGTTCACCCCCCGGAACGCATGCTGGCGACAACCGTTTAAATACGGGGTGCGGAGATTTATGAACGTTCAGGTGTTTTCTCGGAATGCGGTTGTCTGGCTGGCGGCCCTCATCGGCCTGGCAGCGGGTCACTACGCCCGCGCGCAGGAGCCGGTCGTCGATCCGCCCGGCCGCGTCGCGCGCCTGAGCCTCATGGACGGCGAAGTTTCCGTCGCGCCGGCCGGCACCGAAGAGTGGGCCGACGGCGTGCTGAACCGCCCGATCACCAGCGGCGACCGGCTCTGGGTCGGCACCGACGGCCGCGCTGAATTGCAGATCGGCACCGCCAGCGTGCACCTCGATCGCAGCACCGGCTTCGAGTTCATCGAGCTCGACGACGACGTCATGCAGATGAGCCTGACCGAGGGCGTCACCACGATCCGCATCCGCACGCTCGGGGACCGCGAGAAGATCCAGGTCGAGACGCCGAACGCGACGGTGCAATTCCTCCATCCCGGCGAATACACGGTGCAGGTCGATCCCACGACCGACCGCACGATCGTCCGCACGCGTAACGGCGAAGCGGAAGTCACCGGCAGCTCCAAGTCGTTCCGTGTGCGCGCCGACCAGGAAGGCGTGTTCACCGGTCTCGACGGCCTGACTGCCGACATCAACAGCCTTGCGCCGCGGACCGCCTTCGAATCCTGGGCGAACGACCGCGACCGGCGCGGCGATACGTCCGAGTCGGCGAAATATGTCTCGCGCGAAGTCGTCGGCTACGAAGACCTCGACGGCGAAGGCGACTGGATCGACGAGCCCAGCTACGGCTACGTGTGGCGTCCGCGGTACGTGGTGGCCGACTGGGCGCCCTATCGCTACGGCCGCTGGTCGTGGGTCGCGCCGTGGGGCTGGACCTGGATCGACGATGCACGCTGGGGCTTCGCGCCTTTCCACTACGGTCGCTGGGCGTTCGTGAGCCATCGCTGGTGCTGGGTGCCGGGTCCGCGTTACATCCGTCCCTATTACGCGCCGGCTCTCGTCGGCTGGATCGGCGGGCCTTCGGTGAGCTTGTCCGTTTCGTTTGGCAGCGGCGTGGGCTGGTTCCCGCTTGCCCCGCACGAAGTGTACGTGCCGTGGTACCGGCACACGCCGCGTTACGTGCGTCACGTGAACGTGTCCAACACGATCATCGTGAACAACATCAACGTCACCAATGTCTACGGCCGGCGCGGAGTACGGCCGCGCTATACCTACGGGAGTGTCGGCAACGCAGTCACCACGGCATCGCGTGATGTCGTCGTCCGCGGCGCTCGCGTCGGCTCGCAGCGCGAGCACGTGAGCGATCACGACTTGCGCCAGTGGCGTGACAACGTGCGGCCGGGATCGCTCGCGCCCGAGCGCGGCAGCATTCTCGCAGGCCAGCCGCGGCGCGAATCGCCGCCGCCCGCAGCGTTCGCGCGCGAGAATTCCAAGCGCCTCAACGGCGGTGATTTCCGTGCGCAGCGTGTGGCTGCGGAAGAGATCAAGCGCGCGCAGTCGGGCCAGCGCAATATCGCCCCGGAGAATCGCGTCGCCCTGCGCGAGCCTGCACGCAACGTCGAGTCGCCCGAGAACCGCGGCCAGGAACGCGTGCAGAGCACGCGCGGTGAATCGCGCGGCGAAACGGCTCTGCGCAACCAAGGCCGGAGCGATGTCCGTTCGCGCACGCCAGTGCAGGCGCTGCAAGGCAGTCCGTCCACCGAGAGTCAGCCGAATCAAAGCAGCAGCAACGCGATTCGCCGCGCGCGCGAGACGTTCGAGCAGCGGGACACGCCTCAGCGCAGCGATATGCGCCGCGAGGTCCGTGAGCAACCGCGAGCGCGTGAACTCAGCCAGCAACCTGAAGTTCGGCAGGCCCCGGTCGAGCGTCGCGAGTCGTCGCCGTCCTTCGAGCGTCGCGAATCTCCCTCCATCGAGCGCCGTGATTCGCCGTCGTTCGAGCGGCGTTCCTCACCACCGGTCGAGCGCCGCGCATCGCCGCCGGTCGAACGATCGCAGCCGCGCGAAGTGTCGCAGCCGCGTGAAGTGCGCAGCAGCCCGCCGCCCGACAACAGCAACTCGCGCCAGCACAGCAATCAGAGCAGCAGCCGGCGCAACGACGGCGACAGCAGCGGCGACGGGCCGCGCGGTCGCGAGAACCGCCGGCCGGACTGAGCACGGCCAGCCGCGCTGCGCGGTTGCGGAAATTTACAATCGTGCAGTGTGACGATCGGCGCACACTGCGCCCATGCCTCATCGCCGCGCCCTGCTCTTCATCTTCATCACGATCCTGATCGACTCGATCGGGTTCGGGATCATCTTGCCGGTGCTGCCCAAGCTGATCATGCAGGTCAGCGACGCGGACCTGAGCCAGGCCGCCCGCTACGGCGGGTGGCTGTACTTCGTGTATGCGATCGCGCAGTTCTTCTGCGCGCCCGTGATCGGGAATCTCAGCGATCGGTTCGGGCGGCGGCCAGTGCTGCTGCTGGCGCTGTTCGCGCTCGGCGCCGACTACATCGTGATGGGCATCGCCCCGGCACTGGCCTGGCTGTTCGCCGGGCGCCTGGTGGCCGGCATCGCCGGCGCGTCCTATACGCCGGCCTACGCGTACATCGCCGACATCACTCCGCCCGAAAAGCGTGCGCAGAGCTTCGGGTTCGTCAGCGCGGCGTTCGGTCTCGGCTTCGTGCTCGGGCCCGCGATCGGCGGCCTGCTGGGCTCGCTGGGGCCGCGCATGCCGTTCTTCGTCGCCGCGGGACTGGCGCTGCTCAACGCAACGTTCGGCTTGTTCGCGCTGCCAGAGTCGCTGCCGCTCGAGCGCCGGCGTGCATTCGAGTGGTCGCGCGCCAATCCGTTCGGGACGCTCATGCAGTTGCGCAAACGGCCGGTGGTTGTCGGCCTCGCGGGCGTGATGTTCCTGTGGGTGTTGGGCCACCAGGTGTTGCCGAGTACCTGGGCGTTCTACACCATGCTGCGCTTCGGCTGGTCGGAAGCCGCAGTCGGTCTCTCGCTCGCCGCTGCGGGCATCGTGATGGCGATCAGCCAGGGTGGGCTGACGAAGGTGCTCGTCCCTGCGCTCGGGGGTGAGCAACGTGCGGCGCTGGTCGGCCTGCTGAGCGGCGCGGCGGTTTATCTCGTCTACGCCTTGGCGCCGTACGGCTGGGTGATGTACATCGGCCTCGTTGCCTGGGGCCTGGCCGCGATGAGCTGGCCGTCGTTGAACGCGCTCATGTCGCAGCAGGTCCCGGCGAACGCGCAGGGCGAGCTGCAGGGAGGACTCGCCAGCCTGTCGAGCCTGGCCGCCGTGCTCGGGCCACCGCTCATGACGCAGCTCTTCGGCACATTTTCGGATTCTGCCGGCGCGCTGTATTTCCCGGGCGCTCCGTTCGTCGCCGCCGCGCTACTGGCGCTCGCCAGCGCTATCATCCTGCTCAGGATATGCGGCGAACACTCTTTATCACTGGCGCGTCCGGATTCGTCGGCGGCGCAATAGTTCAGGCACTCGCGAATCGCTTCACGATCCGCGCCCTCTCACGCTCGGAAACGAGCGACGCCGCAATCCGCACGCTGGGCGCGACACCGATCCGCGGCGAGCTCGGCTCGGTCGCCGCGGATGCCATTGCTGGCAGCGAAGCTGTCATTCACTGCGCAGCGTTCGTGAAGCAATGGGGCACGCGGGAGCAATTCTGGAACGCGAACGTCGAAGGAACGCGTCAGTTGCTGCAGGTGGCGCGCCAGGCCGGCGCGCGTCGCTTCATCCACATCGGCACCGAGGCTGCGCTGTTTCACGGCCAGCACATGCGCGACATCGATGAGCGCTATCCCTATCCGGTGCACACTCCGTTCCTGTATCCGGAGACGAAGGCGGCCGCGGAACAGCTCGTGCTCGCGGCGAACGCGCCGGGCTTTGCGACGTTGTCGATCCGCCCGCGCTTCGTGTGGGGCCCGGGCGATCAGACGATCCTGCCGGTGCTGGAAGCGATGGTGCGCAGCGGACGCTTCGTGTGGATCGACGACGGGCATGCGCTTACCTCCACCACGCACATCGCGAACCTCGTGCATGCGGTGGAGTTGGGGCTCGAGCATGGCAACGGCGGCAACGCGTACTTCGTGACTGACGAGGGCGTGACGCCGATGCGCGAATTCCTCACGGCACTGCTGGCGACGCGGAACCTGAAGCCGCCGGCAAAGACGATCCCGGGATGGCTCGCGCGGACACTCGCCAGCGTCACGGAGACGGCGTGGCGAGCGTTGGGCAAGACGTCAGATCCACCGCTGACGCGCTTCGCGGCGGCGATGATGTCGCGTGATTGCACGATCACGATCGACAAGGCGCGGCGCGAGTTGGGATATGAGCCGGTGGTCTCGCGCAGCGAAGGGCTCAGGGAGTTGTCGGGATTGTCGGGCTAAAGCCCGACCTACAGCTCCCGATCCTTACTTCTTGGTAACTTTCCAGGTGCCGCCGGCGAATGCCTGGTCTCCGCCCTTCGCAACCAGGCTCCAGGTCCCTTCGCCCGCGCCGCCGTTGAACGTACCGGTGATCGCCACGTCCGCCTGCGTGTCGAGCGGAAACTCGTAGCGCGCCTTCATGTTCTGGCCTTCGAAGCTCAGCTCCTTGAACTTCGCCGTGTAGTCGCCCTGCTCGGTGCCGACGGATACGCCGCCCGCGGGCTGGCCGTCGCTGCCGCGCTCGATCGTGAGATCGAAGCGACCGGTGCCGCCGCCTTCCCACGAGCCATTCCACGTTCCCACGAACGCAGCGATATCCGATTGCGCCACCGCCACGACGCCGAGCAGCGCGAGCGCCGCCGCTGTTACCCACTTACGCATCATCGTCCCCCTGCTTGATTTACGAATGCAGCATCAACTCGTGAAACAACCGCACGCCGCTTTCGCGCTTCCGCGAATACGGGCCGCTGCGATAGGCGCGCGAGTGCAGGTTGAAGTGCACCGCTTCGCAGATCTGCGCGTCCTCGGCCTGCACCTGCTCGCTGAAGCGCGCCAGCTCGATCCAGCGTTCGTTCGTCTGCGGATCCGGGAGCGGCTCGAACGCGAACCACTCGAAGCGCACGACGGTGTTGTCGGCATCGATTGGAATCACCACGTTCGACTGGAGCTGGCCCTCGTAGATGTTCAGCATGACGTTCGGGAACAGCCAGTAGTAGTACGCCTGCCCGTCGCCGACTTTGCCCTTGTAGTGCTCGCTGCCTTCGCGCACCGGCGCGTGCTGCAGCGTGTGACGCGGGCCCAGCTCGGTGACGTACTGCCGATAATCGATCTCGCGATTGAGCGCGGGATGCACCAGCGGGATGTGGTAGCCCTCGAGGAAGTTGTCGACGTACACCTTCCAGTTGGCCTTCACCGGGAAGTCGCGAGCCGCAACGTAGCCCATGCGCTCCAGGCCGAGCGGCGCGCAGCGCTCGCTCACGCCGGGAAACATCTCGTCGAATGCGGGCGTCGCGGCGTCGAGCGCGGCGAACAGCAGCGGACCGAAGCGATGCACCTTGACGCTCTGCAGCCGGATCTGCGTCGGATCGAACTCCTCCGCGCCCTCCATCTCCATCGTGCGCAGGAGCTGGCCGCCCAGATCGTAGGTCCAGCCGTGATAGCGACAGACGAGGCGCTGCGCCGTGCCGCAACCGTAGGCGATGGGCCCGGCTCGATGGCGGCAGACATTGAAGAAGCCGCGAATCGTGCCGCCGTCGTTGGTGAACAGCAGCGGCTCGTTGCCGAGCCGCGTCGTGAAGTAGTCGCCGGGATTCGCGAGCTGGCCGACGTGGCCGACGATCTGCCACGAGCGCGCGAAGATGTGGTCGCGCTCGGAGCGCAGACGTGAGGGGTCGATGTAGAAGTCGGCCGGCGGCGTCAGCATGCGCCGCAGTTTAGTCTATTTCTTCTTGGCCGCCGCTTCCTGCTCCTGCGCGCGTGCGCCGGCGAGGATTCCGGGCAGTGCGTAGTTGCCTTCGTGGCAAGCGTATTCGTAGATGTTGTCGCGCGTCGCGTTCATCGCGACTTCGCCGCTGAACGGCTGCGTGAACGTGTCCGGGTCCTCGACCGTGAAACGGTACAGGATCTGGTTCGGGTCGATGCGCGTGAGACGCTCGGTCACCTTCAGGTTCTGGGTGCTGGCGCGGAAGCTCTGGTCGGGACGGAAGTTCGTGGTCTCCACGACCAGCGTCTCGCCTTCCCACCAGCCGATCGAGTCGCCCATCCACGTGCGGATGCTGGACGGCCGATGCTTGCTGTTCAGCCGCACGACGCGCGCGTCGTGAACCATCTCGACCAGGATCAGCACGGAGTCCTTGCCCTGCACGATCTGGTAGTTGTTGTTGTAGAGCAGCGGGATCATCGGCGGACCCGCGCTCGAACCGAACGACAGGATGCAGCGCTCGCCGAGCGAACGCATCTCCGGCCCGTCGGCAGCGCCGCCGCCGTCGCCGGCGCGACGGCCGGCCATGCGCTGCGCGAGGCGCTGCTTGCCGGCTTCGGTCAGCGCCGGCATGCGCCCGTTCGCCGGGTCGACCAGCATCGAGCTGCGCCGCTCGCCATTGACGCTGATCAGCTTCGTGCCCGGGTCGACCCAGAAATTGTTGTAGCCGCAATTCGCGCCGCTGAAGCCGCGGCCGCAGCTCGCCGGCAGGTCCTCGACCTTGGTCTTCGGGTCGGTCGGCGCATCGGCCGTCGCGTTGAACTTCGCTTCGGCGTGCTCCAGCTCATCCGCTTCCTGTGCGGACAGCACCAGTCGCTCGCCGTATTTCTCCGGGCGCTCGAAGGGCGTGATCGTCGCGTTGGTCCAGTTGCCCTGCAGGTCCGGATGGCCGTCCGCCGTGCGGGGCGCGCGCCACTTGGTCGCGGGCGCGGTGTTATCTGCAAGAGCGGCCGTCGTGCACAACGCGGCGCTCAGGATTGCGCCCGCGATCAGTTGGGTGTTGCTCATTCGCCGAAGCTTAGCCACGCTCTAGGCAAAGTTCTGTCATGAAGTGCCGGCACGGTGTCGCCGGGATTATCCTGACTCGCGTTTTCATGGGGGATTTCACTGTGCGGACTCAACGATCATTCGGTCTCGTCGTCCTCGTTCTGTGCATCGGCTTCGGTGCAGCGCAGGCGCGCAACGTCAACGTTCCGGAGGCCAAGCCGGAAACCGTCGGCTTCTCCAGCGAGCGCCTCAAGCGGCTCGACGCGGGCATGAAGGCCATCGTCGACAACAAGCAGCTCGCCGGCGTTGCGACGATGGTCGCGCGTCATGGCCAGGTCGTGCAGACGATGGTTTACGGGCAGCAGGACATCGCGAGCAATGCGCCGCTGCAGAAGGACACGATCGTCCGCATCTACTCGATGACGAAGCCGATCACCGGCGTCGCCATGATGATCCTGTACGAAGAAGGCAAGTGGAAACCGACGGATCCGATCAGCCGCTACATCCCCGAGTTCAAGGACCTCAAGGTCTTCAAGAGCCTCGACGCGGACGGCAAGCCGGTCGCCGAGCTGCCGGGTCATCCGCCGACCGTGGGCGAGCTGATGTCGCACACGGCCGGCTTCACGTACGGGCTGTTCGGCAGCTCGCCGGTCGACAAGATGTATCAACAGGCGAACGTGCTCGGCGCGTCGTCGCTGAAAGATTTCATCGACAAGGTCGCGCCGCTGCCGCTTGCGTATGAACCCGGCCAGGGCTGGGTGTACAGCGTCAGCGTCGACATCCAGGGTTACCTGGTCGAGAAACTGTCCGGTCAGCCGTTCGCAGATTTCCTGCGCGAGCGCATCTTCGAGCCGCTCGGCATGAACGACACGGCGTTCTTCGTGCCGCAGAACAAGTTGTCGCGGCTCGCGACGATCTACCAGTTGACGCCGAGCGGTCTGGCGCCGATGCCGCGCGATCCGAACGTGAGCACCGCGCCGGGATTCCCATCTGGCGGCGGCGGACTGTACTCGACGATGGGCGATTACCTGCGCTTCGCGCAGATGCTGGCGAATCGCGGCGAGCTGAACGGCGCGCGCATTCTCGCGCCTAGCTCGGTCGCGCTGATGACGAGCAACCACGTGCCGGAGGCCGTGAAGGCAGCGGGCAAGTTCGGCATCGGCGCCTATCGGCAACAGCCGGGCTTCGGCTTCGGCTTCGACGTCGCGATCTACGAAGAGCCGACGCGCCTCGGCACGAGCGTCGGCAAGGGCACATTCCTGTGGGACGGCATCGCCGGCACCTGGTTCTGGGTCGACCCGACGAACGACATCGTGTTCGTCGGGATCATCCAGCGCTGGGCCGGGCCTTCGCCCGGCCCGAACATCGAGGACCTGTCGCGCGCGCTGACGATGCAGGCGCTCATCGATCCTTCGAAGTAATTCAGCGCGCCAAAGCAAAAGGCGGCCCGCATGCGCGAGCCGCCTTTCTTTTTTTCTCTCTCTTCTAGAACTTCTGCCCGAACTTCAGCCCGATCGTGCGCGGCTGGAACGGCACGATGTACGGCTGCGCCCCGCACAGAGCTTCGCTGCGATCCGGAGTCAGAATCGAGCACTGCGTGGTGCGCGTCACTTCCGCCAATTCGTCGAATGCATTGTTGATGTACAGCTCGAACGAATACTTGCCGTTGGTCATACCAGCGGACAAGTCGACCAACGTGTAAGAAGGCTGCTCACCGACGATCTCCTTGTCGGGCGAGCGCAGGTCCGAGAAGGTCCGGTCCTGGGCCACGACCGCGCCCTGCACGTGCGCGTCGAAGCTGCCGATCGGGAACTCGTAACGCGCAACGAAGTTGGCCTTCCACTTGGGCGTGACCGGCAGCTCCGTGCCTTTGGCCGCCTGCAGCGAGCTGTCCGGCGGCGCGTTCGGGGCATCGCAATCGGTGACCGGGCTGCCGTCCGGGAAGGTAGTGCCGCAGTAGTTCTCCAGCAGCTCCGAATCGATGAACGCCGCGCCGGCCGAGAGGCTCAGTCCCGAGGTCACCGCCCAGAACGCCTCGAGCTCGACGCCGTCGACCCGCGCCTTGGAAGCGTTGCGGATCGTTGTCAGGCCGTTCAGATCCAGGAACGAGAACTGGAAGTCGTTCCAGTCCTGGCGGAAGATCGCGCCGTTGAAGCGGAACCGCCCGCCCCACGTGGTCTTGAAGCCGATCTCGTAGTTGTCGAGATAGTCTGCCTTGTACGGCGGGAGCGGTGCTGCACGGTTCACGCCGCCCGGCCGGAAGCCTTCCGAGTAGGTGACGTAAACCATCTTCTCGTCGTCGAAGCGGTACGCAGCGTTGATCTTGTAGATCGTGTCCTTTTCGTCGACGCGCTTGTCGAGGTTCTTGCAGGGTGCGGTGCCGGTCTCGTTCACGAACGGCTGCCAGCTGGACGTATCGTGCCGTGCGTCTCCCGCAAGGCGGCTGCAGAGCGTCTCACCGTTGCGGCCGCTGCCGCTGAAGTCGTCCGAATAGCCGAAGTAGCCCTCGAGCGAGTTCTCAGCCTCGAAGTAGCGCGCACCGCCAGTCAGCGTCAAGTTGTCGGTTACATCGAAGCTCACCTCGCCGAAGATCGCACTGTCGCGGTCGATGCGCTCCTGCTCGGTCAGCCAGATTGTGTTGTCCCAGCCCGTGACGTCGAGGAAGTCCGCCATGTTGTTCACTTTGTAGCGCTGCTCGATGTGATGCACTTGCCGTTGCGCGAACAGGCCGCCGACGAAGCGGACGCGGTTCTCCGCGGGCGAGGTAAAGCGCAGCTCGTGCGTGTAGCGCTCGTAGCGGTCCTTGCCGATGATGTACTGCGAGGGGTCGATCAACTCGTAATCGTTGTCGTAGAAGTACGCGCCATACCCGAGCGTGCGGTCGTAGTGATAGGAGTAGTCGGAATAGTCCGATTGGGTGTCCACGCTGCGCTTGAGGTAGGAGCCCGCATAGAGCAGATCGAAGTTTGCGATCTTGCCCTCGACCGTCAGCGCCAGCTGCCGCCAGCGGTCCTTCGAAGTATCGGGGAACGCGTGCGAGACCTTGAACTTGCCGATCGATGGATCGTAGGCGAAGCTGCCGTCCGCATCCTGCTCCTGCAGCATCGCCGACGGCGTGATCGTCCAGCTGTCGTTCAGATCGTACTTCAGCGCAACGCGGCCGCCAGTCGTATCGGCTTCGTTGAAGTCGTCCTTCACGAGCGGCGCATTGCTCGCGACGATCCCCGAGGTCGGGAACGTCCGCTCATGGAACACGTTGTCGATGTAACCAGGGTCGTTGCGCTTCCAGCCGACCAGACGGACCGCCGCGCTGGAGCCGAGTGGAATGTTCGCGAAACCTTCCACCACGTAGCCCGTGCCGCCGTCGGTCACGGTGTTGCCTTCCAGGTCGTAACCGGCCGAAAACCCGGACACGTCGGGCTTGTTGGTGATGATGCGCAACGTGCCTGCCTGCGAGCTCGCGCCGTACAACGTTCCCTGCGGGCCGGCCAGAGCCTCCACGCGCTGAATGTCGTACAAATGCACATCCAGTGCACCCTGGATGGTGGTGATGGGTTGCTCGTCCAGATAGATGCCGACGCTCGGCTGCGAGCCGGAGTGATTGCCGTCGCCGCCGCTGGCGACGCCGCGCATGTAGACCTGTGCAAAGCCCGGGCCGAGGGTCTGGTAGGAAACGCTCGGCAGATGCTTCACGTAATCATCGAAGTCCTGGATGTGCAGCTGGTCCAGAGTTTCCGTGCTGAACGCCTGGATGCTGACCGGCACATCCTGCAGGTTCTCGGCGCGCTTCTGCGCGGTAACGATGACGTTCTCCAGAACGCCTTGACTGGTCTCCTGCGCGGCGGCTGGGTGCACGGCTACGGCTACAGCCGCGGCCAGCGACGCCCCGACAATCTTCAGATGCGTACGTTGCGAATTCCGCTTGAGCTTGCGCTGTCGGCTTCTGGTCATCGCTCTCTCCCCCCAATCGTTATGTACAAGAGTGTAAGCGAACGTCGGTGCGCTTCAAAAGTCCGGTACGTTCGGATAGTGCTGCAGTACGGAGCCGAGCGCGCTTTTCAGCGGACTCAGCCAGGGCTCGTAATTCACCCAGTGATCGACTCCCTCGCGGTAGATGGGTCGCCGCACCTGCTCGGAGCTGGCGGTGCGCACGGCGCGCTCGTTCTCGTAGAAGCGCAGGCACCGCTGGTCGAACGGCAGCCCGCAATAGTCGAGGACGCGCCGCACTTCGCCCTCGGTGTCTTCGATCATGCGCTCGTAGATCACGCGGTGCACCCGGCCGGGTAACACGGTGTCGTAGTGCGCCATCAGCTCCACATAGTCGCGGTAGTAGCGGCCGATCTCATCGAGGCTGTAGGTGAAGTGTTGACCCCGGGCGAAGTGCTGCTTGTAGCACGAGAAGCAGCAGCCCAACGGATGGCGGCGCGCGTCGATAATCCTGGCGCGCGGCAGAATGAGATGAATCAAGCCCACATGGGCGAAGTTGTTCGGCAGCTTGTCGATGAAGAACGGGGCACTGCCCTTGCGATAGATACGGGTCTGCGCCAGGTAGCGTTCGCCCAGCGCACGTAACGCAGCGGCGTCCAGCCCGGCGAGAGATTGCGGATAGTCGTCGGTCCGCGCACGTGGGCGTCCGCCGCCGAGGCCGCGCACGATGTCGACCAGGTCCGGCAGCTCCATCGTTCCTTCCACCAGCGGATGGCTCGCCAGGATCTGTTCCAGCAACGTCGAGCCGGACCGCGGCAACCCGACGACGAAGATGGGATCGGCAGCCGGCGCACCACAACCGGCGCGCTGCGCGAAGAAGTCCGGCGTGAAGAGTAACTTGGCACGCCTGACCTGCTCCGAGTTCCAGTCTGCGTCGTAGTCCACGGTGGCGCGTCGCAACCGATTGCCCTGCTCGTAATGCTCGAACGACGCAGCGAACTGCGCTGCGTCTTCGAGGGCTTTGCCGAGCGCGAACTGAAAGTGAAAGCGATCTTCGTCGTTCAGCTCGGCGCGCTGCAGCTGCGCGCGCATCGCAGCGATGTCCGCCTCCGCGAAGCGAAAGGTCTTCAGGTTCGCGAGGCTCCAATAAGCCTCGCCCAGATGCGGCGCCAGCTCGATGCTCTTGCGATACGTGCTGACGCACTCATCCTGGCGACCTGCGGTCTTCAACGCATGACCGTAGCTCATCCAGACCTTGGCGTTGCCCGGATACTCGGCGAGCACGTCTGCATATACAGCAATCGCCTGCTCGTATTCACCGATACTGATGAGGATGGCAGCCCTCAGGTTTCGGTAGCCGGGATTGCGCGGTTCGGCTTCGAGCGCGCTGTCGATCTGCGCCAGCGCCGCCTGTGCCTTGTGCTGTCGATGCAGCACGAACGCGTAGTTGTGACGCGCCCCTACGAAGCTGGGCGCGAGCTGCAGGCAGCGTTCCAGCATGGCCTCGGCGTCCGCGTATCGCCCGAGTCGCGCCCCGACCTCCGCCAGCATGCGCAACGCGGGCACGTCCGTCGGATGCTGCTTCAAGTGTGCGCGCAACAAGGCTTCCGCGATCGCGATCTTGTTATCGCAGAGTGCCTCCGCAGCCTGCAGCAGGCGCGGATCGCGCGTCGAGAACTTGATGTGCTGCGCGTACGCGTCGTCGGCGCCGCTCGCATCACCTATCGCAGTAAGGTGATCGCCCAGCGCGCGCCATGCGTCCGGCATGTCGGGTTTGAGACTCACTGCGCGTCGCAAGGCTGCGACCGCGCCTTCACCGTTGCGGCGGGCACCGAATGTCAGGCCGAGCTCGTAGTGCGCAGCAGCCCAGTTGGGCTGCGATTGCGCGAGCGGCTCGAGTACGGCTTGCGATGCGGCCGCATCACAGGCACGTCGATGTGCCACGCCGAGCAGCAGCGTGGCGAGCGGATGCCCCGGGGCGACCTTGAGGATTTCCGTTGCCTGTTCGGCTGCGAGTCGCGGCTCCGAGGTCAGCAGGCGCTGCGTGTGAGCGAGCGCGGTTTCCAGTGTTCCGACCGGTTCTGAGGTGGCACTCATGCGAAAACTTCGGCGTCGGGCGCGGGCATGATAGCGCGATCGCACGAACTGAGGTCCGAAAATGGCGAGCCGTCGTGAGCCCGGAGCGCGCACAGTGCGCCGCATGTCCGCGCCCGCATTGATTTTTACGGTCGATACACAGCCGAGCCCGCTCGGCCGCATGTTGGTCGTCAGCGACAGCGAACAGCGGCTGCGCGCGCTGGATTGGGAGGATCACGAGGAGCGGATGCGGCGCGGGCTCGCGAGAATCTACGGCCGGGGCACGGTTGTATACGAGCGCGGTGTGGTGCCCGCCACAACTCGCCACGCGTTGCAGAGCTACTTCGCGGGCAAGTTGCAGGCCATCGACGAGATTCCCGTCCAAACCGGCGGCACGCCGTTCCAAAGCAACGTATGGCGCGCCCTGCGCAGGATCCCCGTCGGGACGACGCTCAGCTATGGGCGCCTGGCCCAGCGGCTGAAGTGTCCGCTGGCGGTGCGCGCCGTCGGTTTCGCGAACGGCTCGAATCCCATCAGCATCGTCATTCCCTGTCATCGCCTCATCGGCGCGGACGGTTCGTTGACCGGCTACGGCGGCGGGCTCGAACGCAAACGCTGGTTGCTCGAGCACGAAGGTGTCCGCTGCAGCGACGAGAGTTGAGGACGTGCTAGATTTCGCGACCGCTTGTGGGTCACAGCGAGATCGCAACACCATGCACGGAATCCGCTACCTGCTCTGCTGCGCCGTCCTGGTCGGCGCATGCGCGAGCCCGCCTCAACAGAACAAGCCGCAGGAAAAAGCGACCGAGGTCGATGCTGTCCCGGCGGAGCCCGTCAATCCTTATCCGTCGACTTACCGAGTTCGTCCAGCCACGACGACGCTGATTCGTGGCGCGACCGTGCTCACGGGCACCGGTGCGCGGCTCGACAACGCCGACGTCCTGATCGCGAACGGCAAGATCGAAGCCGTCGGACAGAATCTCAACGCACCGGCGGATGCACGTGTCATCGACGCGAGCGGCCGCTGGGTCACGCCGGGCCTCATCGACGTGCACTCGCATCTCGGCGTGTACCCGAGTCCGGGTGTCAACGCACACGGCGACGGCAATGAAGCGACCGACCCTGTCACGCCGAACGTGTGGTCCGAGCACGGAGTGTGGCCGCAGGATCCGGGCTTCGAGACCGCGCTCGAAGGCGGCATCACCTCGCTGCAGATCCTGCCGGGCTCGGCCAATCTCATCGGCGGCCGCGCCGTGACGCTCAAGAACGTGCCGGCCACGACTTACCAGGCGATGAAGTTTCCGGACGCGCCGCAGGGACTGAAGATGGCGTGCGGCGAGAATCCGAAGCGCGTCTACGGCGGCCAGATGCGCGCGCCGAGCACGCGCATGGGCAACGTCGCGGGTTACCGCCAGGCGTTCGCAGATGCGCAGGACTATCGCGAGCAGTGGCGCAAGTACGAGCGCGAGGTCGCGGAGTATCAGAAGAAGAGCGCGGAGAAGAAGGACAAGAAGGACTCGGAGGAAGCCAACGAGCCGCCGGTGCCGCCGAAGCGCGATCTCAAGCTCGAAACGCTGGTCGGTGCGATGAACGGCGACATCCGCGTCCACATCCACTGCTACCGCTCCGACGAGATGGCGATCATGCTCGACCTGTCGAAGGAGTTCGGCTTCAAGATCTCGGCGTTCCACCACGCCATCGAGGCGTACAAGATCGCCGACCTGCTGGCGGCGAACGGCGTGTGCGGCGCCGAGTGGGCCGACTGGTGGGGCAGCAAGATGGAAATGTTCGACGGCATCCAGGAAAACATCGCGCTCACCGACCTGCCCGCGGGCGGCTGCGCGATCGTGCATTCGGATTCCGACGAAGGCATCCAGCGCCTGAACCAGGAAGCAGGCAAAGCGATGTCGCGCGGCACTCGCGCCGGTCTGAAGATTCCACCGGAGCGCGCGATCCGCTGGCTCACCGCGAATCCCGCGCGCGCGCTCGGCATCGACAAAGTCACCGGCACGCTCGAGCCGGGCAAGATGGCGGACGTCGTGATCTGGAACGGCACGCCGTTCAGCGTGTACGCGCTCGCCGAGCAGGTCTTCATCGACGGCCAGGTCGCCTACGATCGCGCCAACCCGCCGCAGCGGCCGAGATCCGACTTCCTGCTTGGACAGCCGGGCGCGGGAGAACAGCCATGAGCACGCCCATGAGAAAATTTTGGGCAATCGCACTGCTGAGCTGCGCCACGCTCGCGAATGCGCAGACGGTTCTAATCCGCGGCGCCACGGTTCACACCGTCGCCGAGCAAGGCGTCCTCACCAATACCGATGTGTTGATCCGCGACGGCAAGATCGCCGCCGTCGGCACGAGCCTCAGCGCGCCCGGCGACGCGACCACAGTCGATGCGAAAGGCCGCGCGCTCACGCCCGGCTTGTTCGCCGGACTCTCGGCGATCGGCGTCGAAGAAGTGAGCCTCGAACCGACCACGGCCGATGCCGGCGTGATCCTCAATGCACCGGCATTCGAAATGCAGTGGCGTCCCGAGTTCGACGTCACGGCTGCGTACAACCCCCGCTCGGTGCTCGTACCGGTTGCGCGCGTCGAAGGACTGACGTGGACGGTGCTGACACCGGCCAGCGCTGAAGGCGGCACCATGCTCGCGGGTCAGGGCGCCGCGGTGACTCTCGATGGACGTTACGATGCAGTGCTGACCGCCAGCCGCTCGCTATTCATCAACCTCGGTGGCAACGCGAACGCGCTGTCGGCCGGCAGCCGCGCGGGTCAGTGGATGCTGCTCGACCAGGCGATTCGCGAGACGCGCTCCCCGAGCGCGCAGGACGAGCACGTGCTGCTGCATCCGGCGGGACGCGAAGCACTCGCGAAGTACTTGTCGGGCGGACGTGTCGTGTTCGGTGTCGCTCGCGCCGCCGAGATTCGCCGCGCGATCGCCTTCGCGAAGCGTTACGGCATGAAGCCCGTGATCGCCGGCGGTGCAGAAGCGTGGGTCGTCGCCGACGAGCTCGCGCGCGAAAAGGTACCGGTGCTGCTCGATGCGCTGGAAAATCTGCCGTACAGCTTCGATGGCATCGGCGCACGGCTCGACAACGCCGCCCTGCTCCACCGCGCCGGCGTGCGCATTGCGTTCACGCAGTTCAACGAGAGCCACAACGCACGCAAAGTTCGCCAGCTCGCCGGCAATGCCGTCGCTCACGGGCTACCGAAGGATGCAGCAATCGCGGCGTTGACAGCGCAGCCTGCTGCGATCTTCGGACTTGCGGGCGACCGTGGTCGCATCGCGCGCGGGCAGGTAGCGGATCTCGTGCTGTGGAGCGGCGATCCGCTCGAAGTGACGAGCGCCGCGGATCAGGTGTGGATCGCGGGACGGCCCGTGGAGATGCAGTCGCGGCAGATAGAGCTGCGGGAACGGTATCTGCAGCGCTTGCAACGCCTGGAATAAGAGTCGGGCTTCAGCCCGACTCCCAGATCTTGTCTGCTTTCATCGCAGTCACGAACAACGACCGCGACTGCAATCCCGTCTTGCCCATCCCCGATATCTCCACCAGCGACTCGAACGCTTTCGCATCACCAGCGCGCTGGCACAGCTCACGCACGTCATGCCGCTGCGACAGACTCTGCGCGATCTGCATCACGCCGATGTCCCGCGTGCCGGCGATGACGACGACGCGATTGCCGCTCGGTCCGGCAAACGTCGAGAAGTATCCGTAGTCGCGGAACTCGCCGCCGCTCGCCGCACCCATCGCCGTGCTCAGATAAGTGTGATCGGTCTGCGTGTCGACGAGCTCGTCATACGAGCCGCCCGGCGACACACGCGATGCCGCGAACACGCGATCGCCCAGCATGCCGAGCCCGCTGACGTAGCCGATGTACACGATGTGACTGTTCTTCAGTGCGTTCGCGTCGAGCTGCGACATCAGCACGACGCGCACCGGCTTCGTCGTGCCGAGCACCGGCACGATGTCCTGCAGCGCGAAGGCGCTCGCCGCAGGCAGATACGTGAGATCCAGGTTGCGATAACGCTGCATGAGCTGCGGATTCAGCTCGGCGTGATCGCGGAAGTCTTCGTGCGAGTTGATGAAGAACTCCCGCACCAGCCTGTCGATGTGCCCGGTCCGCGGATTCGCCTCGCCGAGCAGGTAGTAGTCGCCGATGACGATCGTGATCGGCAGATCGTCTGCCAGCAGCGGCGCCCACACCGCACTGTTGCGCACTTCACGCATGTCCCATTGCGCGCCGCCCGCGCTGAAGCCGGTGCCGAGCAATGCTCCGACGACGAGCGCGCAACAGATCGCAACACCGATGCCGATCCAGCTCGCGCGTCGCGACGGCGCACGCGGAGTCGGTGCCGCTACTGCTGGTGCGGTCGGTTCGACAACCGGCTCCAACAGCAGTCGGTATTCGCCCTTCGGGATGACGATCTTGCCGCTGCCCGGCGCGCGCGCGCTGAACTCCTCCAGCCGGCGGCGCAGCTTGTGGACGTAGACGCGCACCACTGCGTCCTGCGACACATCGAAGCCGGGACTCTTGCCGAACACCTGCAGCGCGATTTCCGTTTCCTTCGGCGCGTCGCCTTGCAGCGAGCGCGCGAGCAGGAAATCGAACAGGCGCGACAGCGTGCCTGGCTTGCCGAGGAGACCGCTGGCGCGGAACTGCTCGGCGTGGTGCATCAACTCATCGGGTGGGGACACGGCGGGAACCTCTGGACCCGCGCATCGTAGCACCGGCGTCGTCAAGGAACGTCAGAAATAGCGGAAGCCGATCGCATTCCACTGCAGCAGCGTAGCGACGAAGCCGATGAACAGCGCGACCGCAACAGAATGCCGCAGCCGCCGGCCGATCGACCACGTGCGCTCGCGCCAGACCGGCACGAGCGTGGCGATGCCGAGCACACTCAGCCCCGTCGCGACGACGCCCACCGCCAGCGTCAGCTTCAGCAGCGGATGCGGATAACCGTAGACGAACTGATCCTGACCGGCCGGTCCGAGGAACGGCACCATCCACGCGATCATCAGCAGAATGAAGAGCAACCAGGCCGTCGCCGTACCCGTCAGCACCTGTGCCGAGCGACGTTCAGCGACCGAGTGCGGCGGCACCGGCTCACGCCGCAGCGCCGTTGCGATCAGCACGCCGACGCATGTGAACAGCACCGTAAGCAGCATCAACGACAGCCACTGCAACGATGAGAAAAACCCGACGCGCTCGAGCGTGCCGATGTGCATCACGAGATGGCTGATCGCCCCGCGCTCGTTGCGAACGAATGCAAGCGTCGCGTCGCCATCGGGCTGGCGGAACAGGTCCTCGCCGATTTCGACGTAGCGCAGCGGCGGACCGCCGAGCGCGATGACGAGATCGCCTTCCTTCGTCGCCGCCACGTTGACGGTGCCGACGTTGATGATCTTCTCGAACTGCGTGTACGAGCGGCGCGCCGTGCGATAGGCACCGGCGTATTGCTGCGCTTGGCTCGCGCGGTCTTCCGCCGTTGGCGGCGCGACGTCCGTCGGATGCTGGAAATACTCCGCGAGGATGCGCTCGGGCAGCGCCTGCACCATGCGGAAGGCCGGAGCGCTGTTCGCCGCCACGAAGACGCCGAGCGTTCCCTGCTCGCCGAGGTCGTCAGTCACCATCAGGAACGAACGGAAATGCAGCGTCGCGCCGCCGTGCGAGAGATTGTCCACGCCCAGGCGCGCGCTCACGCCGAGCGGCGTGTTGAAAAAGCCGTGATGCATGGCCGGCATGCCCGGTGCGCCCTGGAACGACGGCTGGCGCATTTGCGTAAACGTATCGGCTCGGAGCACACCCGCCGCTTCCAGTCGCTGCGGGTCGAGCAGCGCGAGCATGTAGCGCGCCATGTCCGCCGCCGTCGAAGCCGCGGCGCCCGCAGGCGCCATCGAGACGATGTGCTCGTGAGGAATCGTCTCCCACGCACCCTTGCGCCACTCGATGTTCTGCGCCATGTGCACGGCAAGATCCGCGGACATCGGTTGCGGCAGGCCTTCCGTCGGTGCGTACTGCTCGCGGAACGTCGTGTGCGCAAGGCCGAGCGGCGTCAGGATGTTCTGCTCGACGTAACTCTCGTACTCCATGCCGGAGACCTGCGCGACGATCGCACCGGCGAGCGCAGTGCTGTAGTTCGAATACACCATGAATTTGCCGGGCTCACGCACGCGATGCGGCCGGCGCTGGCGCAGCTGCTGCTTCAGCGGCAGCGGTGTCGCATCTTCGGCGACGAACAGGCCCTGCAGGATGTCCTCGAAACCCGCCGTGTGATTCATCAGGTCGAGGATGCGGATCGGCTGCTCGAAGCCGTCATCCGGCACGTCGAGCTCGTCCGGCAGGTGATCGTTGATCGGATCGTCGAGCTTCAGCTTGCCGCGCTCGACGAGCTGCATGATCGACAGCCACGTGAAGGTCTTGGAGATCGAGCCGATGCGGAACAACGACTGATTCGGATCGACGGCGCGGCGCGGTTCAACCGCATCGATGCCGTAGCCTTTGACCAGCAGCGTTTCGCCGTCGGCGACGACCGCCACCTGCGCGCCAGCGACCCGGTCCTGCGCCATGGATGCGCCGACGACGCCATCGACGAAGGCTTCGAGATTCGGCAGCGCGATCGCTACGAGCAGCAGTGCGCTCATTGCGGCAATGCATACGCAATGATGTGACCGCCCTCTTCGTCTTCCTTTTCCTCCGGCGCACCCGGCCGCGGCGGCAGGCCGAAACGACGCGAGCTGTTCGGCACCGTCAGCACCACGACCTGGCGCTGGGTTTTCGGCGCGACATAGCTCATCGGCGTCGCCTGCGCAATCGCGGGCAGAAAGTCGTGCCACAACTCCTCGCCCGTGCGCACATCGAATGCGCGGAAGTAGCGATCCATCGTGCCGCCGATGAAAATCAGGCCGCCTTTCGTGACGATCGTGCCCGCGCTCTGCGGCACGCCCATCGGCAGGCTCAACTTGACGCCGATGCCGAACGGGCCGCTCTCGTTGGTCGTGCCGACCGGCTTGTTCCACACCACCGAACGCGTCTTCAGGTCCACGACACCGAGCGTGCCGTACGGCGGCTTCTGGCACGGCACGAACAGCGGCGACATGAACGGCCGCGTCGTCATCGCGTAGGGCGTGCCCGCCTGCTGGCTGACGCGCAGCCCTTCCGGAATCTGATCGCGCGCATAGAGCTGCAGTCGATTGCTCATCAGCAGCGGGTTCACGACCATCAGCAGGTTCTCTTCGTCGACCGCGACGCTGCCCCAGTTGAAGCCGCCGGCGTTGCCGGGATATTGCAGCGTCCCGGTGAGCGTGGGCGGCGTGAAGTGGCCTTCGTAACGCAGCTTACGGAACTCGATGCGACACCAGAGCTGATCGAGCGGCGTCAGGCCCCACATGTCAACTTCGGTAAGGTCGGGGCCGCGGAACTGCGGCATGCCGACGGAGAACGGCTGTGTCTTCGCCGTCCAATCGCCCGGCACAGCGCCTTGCGGCACAGGCTGCTCGCGCACTTCTGCGAGTGGCGTGCCCGTGCGGCGATCGAGCAGGAACAGCTCGCTGCGCTTCGTTCCCTGCACCAGCGCAGGAACAGTCGTGCCGTCGGGCTGCGGCATGTCGAACAGCACCGGCTGCGACGGCACGTCGTAGTCCCAGATGTCGTGGTGTACGGTCTGGAACGACCAGCGCACGTCGCCGCTCACGACGTCGAGCGCGACCACTGACGACGCATATTTCTCTGCCGCTTCGGAGCGGTGCGCACCGTAGTAGTCGGGCGTCGCATTGCCCGTCGGCACGTACACGAGGCCGAGCGCATCGTCGTAGCTCGTCAGGCTCCAGACGTTCGGCGTGCCGCGCGTGTACGACTCGCCTTCCGCCGGCTCCGTGTGCACTCCAGGGCGGCCCATGTCCCATGCCCACGCGAAGCTGCCCGTCAGCACGTCGAACGCGCGCACGACGCCGGACGGCTCGTTCGTCTCGCGATTGTCGAGGACCCAGCCGCCGATGATGGCGCGGCCGCGCGCGATCGTCGGCGGCGAAGTGACGAAATAGAAACCGGTCTTCACCTCGCCCATGCCGGCCAGCAGGCTCACTTCGCCATTGCGACCGAACGAAGCGCAGCGCTGGCCGCTCTTCGCGTCGACAGCGAACATGCGTGCATCGGTCGTCGCAGTAATGACGCGCTCGAAGCAATCGCCGGTGTACGTCTCCGGCGCACGGTAGTAACTCACGCCGCGACACGTCGTGCCGAAGTTGCCGATCGGCGGTACTTTCACTTCGGGATCGAAGCGCCAGCGCTCCGCGCCACTTTCGGCATCGAGCGCGACGATGACGTTGCCGCCCGTGCACGCGTACAGCAGATCGCCGATCTGGATCGGCGTCGCCTTGAACGCGCCGCCGCGCCCGGTGCGGTAGTGCCAGATCTTCTGCAGCTTGCCGACGTTGTCCGGCGTGAGCTGATCGAT